>Ga0193951_1000274_pt1 | contig 24181 bp, 36 predicted proteins | sample BB_2_MG_FD_140370 | JGI IMG/M metagenome (GOLD analysis project Ga0193951, IMG submission 140370) | Microbial mat bacterial communities from the Broadkill River, Lewes, Delaware, United States - BB_2_MG | ecosystem: Environmental > Aquatic > Freshwater > River > Microbial mats | place: USA...
GGTGCGCCAAACCATCCGTATCCAGATCGTTGGTGGCGTATGATAGATAAATACGGCATTACGGTTTTATACACTTCACCTACGGCAATACGTGGTTTAATGCGTTATGGAGAATCGTGGGTTAATCGACATGATATTAGCTCTTTGCGCTTGCTCGGTTCCGTGGGTGAGCCAATTAATCCCGAAGCATGGCGATGGTATCACGAGGTGGTGGGTGATAAGAAATGCCCAATTATGGATACATGGTGGCAAACCGAAACTGGCGGTTTTGTGATTTCGCCACTGCCTGTTACGCCGCTAAAGCCGGGGTCGGCAACGAAGCCATTCTTTGGTCATGAGGTGGGTGTTGTTGATGAAAATGGCAAGGATGTGCCGGATAATGAAGTGGGGGCCTTAGTGATAAAGAATCCTTGGCCTGGCATGGCGCGTACCATACTTGGTGATGACAAGCGTTATGATGAAACCTATTGGGAGAAATTCCGACAATTGAAATACTATCATGCAGGTGACTCAGCTCGTAAAGATGAAGATGGCTATTTTTGGATTATTGGGCGCAGTGATGATGTGATTAAAGTAAGTGGATACCGGCTAGGTACGGCTGAGATTGAAAGTGCAGCAGTGAGCCATCATGATGTGGCTGAGGCAGCGGCTATAGCTCTTCCGCATGAGTTAAAAGGAAGTGGTATCCATGTTTACATTACGCTTAAAACAGGCGTTGAAGGCACCAAAGCTTTAGCAAAGGAATTGCTCGATCATGTGGCTCAGGTCATGGGGCCGATAGCCAAACCTGAGGAGGTTATTTTTTCTGAATCACTTCCCAAAACGCGAAGTGGCAAAATAATGCGTCGCGTTCTGAAGGCGCGTGCATTGGGTCAAGATGAAGGTGACTTAAGTACCATGGATGATTAAAAAAAAATAAGGCAAGCCAAATAATCGGCTTGCCTTATTTTATCAGTTAGAGTTTTAATCAACTTACCCTTGGTAAGTACTAAAACCAGTTGTTTCCATTTTACGGTCCACTTTTTTCACTAACCCTTGTAACACTTTACCTGGTCCTACTTCAGTATATGAAGAAACACCATCAGCAATCATGTTCTGAACGGTCTGTGTCCAACGAACAGGTGCAGTTAATTGAGCTACTAAGTTTTCTTTAATAGTAGCTGGATCAGTTACGGCTTGAGCATTTACATTTTGGTAAATAGGACAAACCGGCGTATTAAATTCAGTGTTCTCAATCGCTGCAGCTAACTCAGTACGTGCAGGCTCCATTAGTGGTGAGTGAAATGCACCACCTACAGGAAGTTTAATGGCACGTTTAGCACCTTTTTCGGTCAATTGCGCACAGGCTTGATCAACACCTGCAATTGAACCAGAAATAACCAATTGGCCTGGGCAGTTGTAATTAGCAGCTACCACTACTTCGTCAATGCTAGCGCATACTTCTTCAACAATGGCATCTTCTAACCCTACGATAGCAGCCATCGTAGATGGTTCTATCTCGCAAGCTTTCTGCATAGCCAATGCACGTTGAGAAACCAATTTTAAGCCATCTTCAAAGTTCATGGCGCCTGCTGCAACTAAAGCAGAGAATTCACCTAATGAGTGACCAGCCGTCATTTCTGGCTTAAAGGCCTCGCCAAGTGTTTTTGCTAAAATTACGGAGTGAAGGAATATGGCTGGTTGCGTCACTTTTGTTTGCTTTAGATCTTCATCAGTTCCGTCAAACATCAAGTCCGTAATGCGAAATCCTAATATGTCATTCGCTTTTTCAAACAGTTCCTTTGCCATTGGAGAGTTATCGTACAAATCTTTACCCATTCCAACGTATTGGGCACCCTGACCCGGAAATACAAATGCTTTCATGTGTTTATTTTTTTTCAAATGTCGGATGTCTATTGCCAAAATGAACTACGCTTTGTGTTTAGCTCAAAAGTATGCCGGCTGTTGACACCTTTATTTGTTTTAAATTGCAGGTCACAAGTGTTGTTAAGAACATTATTTTATTGTCTTTTGTGACCCGCTAATAATTTAAGTATTAATGTCTTTCGACTCGGTATTAGGTGCCTTTAGTTGCAAAACAACAAAGGCTCACGGTTGACGAGAGCCATTAATTCTTTTATTTATCGATGCAAAGATAAAGCATAAAAAAGGATTGCGCCTAATATTAACTCATCAAATGTACTTTCGACTATTCGTTAGCTAAGTTCCAAAGTGTCAAAAAGCTAGTCTTTACAATGCCTTCATACTTTTGCCAATCTATCTTTTCCACATGATCGCTTGGCATATGATACGATTCATGGCCCCCGGTATGAAACCACATGATTGGAATGCCTTTTTGGGCAAAAGGTGCGTTGTCGCTGCCACTGGTTGGGCTATCCCAAGCACTGTAGTTAATTTTTAAGCCAAGCTTGTAAGTGGTGTTATGGGCTCGGCATAAATCTTCGGCCTGTTTCCAAGCTTTTGTATACAATAAGGTAACAGCCGAGTCTGGACGTTCATAACTATAGCTTCTGCCGATCATGTCGTAGTTATGGTAGTATTTCACCTTTTTTATGTCTTTAAAGGTGTCCACAAAATAACGAGAGCCAAGAAGCCCTCTTTCCTCTGCTGTCCAATTGGCAAAAACAACAGTTCGTTTGGGTTGAATGCCGGCGGCTACAAAGGCTTTTGCAATGGCAACTACACCAATCGCTCCAGAGCCGTTATCATCAGCACCATTCCATATGTAACCATCGTATTTTCCCAAATGATCGTAATGCGCACCTACAACAATAATTTCGTCAGGATGCGTAGAGCCTTTAAGCATTGCCACTACATTTCTGCACGTTTTGTGTTCCACATTGGCCTCTGATGAAAGGGCAATTGTTTTGTAATTAAATGAGGTGATAGGAATGGCTTTATTATCAGACAACTGTTGTAAGTATTGCGCAAGCTTCAGATCAAAATCGGATATTAGTTCGTTCATTACCGCTTTTGATACCTGGAAGTGATGAGGTGTCTCTTTTTTGTCATTAGGTAAGAACAGGCTTTTCTTATAAATACCTGACGAGCGTTTTGTGAGTTCTCTTTCCGCTAATGGTATAGCTTTACTAATAGGGTCTTCCTCAAACGATTTTTTTAAGTAAGGATCGTTAAGGTCATATTCAAGTATGGCAACCACATTGGCTGTCTGCAGCGAATTGTTTTTTATTTTGTACCACTCAGCTGCTTTTTTATTCTGCAAAATCTTGGCTAAGGCACTTAACGAATCTGTAATTTGAGGTAAGCCCTTAAGGCGAATGAGTATCTTTCCGCTGCTTTTCTTTCTATTAATTTCGTTTATTTCATCACTATTAATACCATAGCCACCCCAAATAATTGGAGCCTCCAATGAGTAGGATTGCGTAATGCGCTCAGCTCTTATTTTTTCTGGGAATTCAAAGGTTTTGCTACTTCCATCGCGTTGTAAACGTATAGAAGCGGTTTTAGGTTGGTGTGCAACAATTAAAGGCACGTCACTAAAATAATGGTTGCCGTAACCAGGTTCAAGATGATACTGTTGATATAGTGAGGCTAAATAATCACCTGCCATATAAGCACCTTTTTCCGCCGCCTCACGGCCTTCAAACCAATCTGAAGAGAAAAAAGTAAGTTGGGCTTTCAAAGTGTTTTCAGTAATTGAGGCCAGGCCTTTCTCAATAGGCTTTTGGGCTTGACTAATCAAAGTAGTTATTGAAAAGCAGATTAGTAGAAGCGTTTTATTTTTCATCATGCTTATTGTTGTTTTGCTGTTAATGGGCATTGTATGATCTGTTTTGTTTCGAAATAATAATTTGGGCTAAAGTAGACTATGAAATTGGATATTGGAAGAGACACTTGTTGCTATAGGTGGAAAATTGTTCAAGAATTCAATTTTGACAACTAACAAATTGTTTACTAGGTAGAAAAAATAGAAATATTTAGAAAAAAGTAGGCTGTATATTGCTCTATTTCAATTGTAAATTAGTACTTTTGCAGCGCTTTTTTGTCTAAAGTTGCCAAAGGAGCTGAAAATCAGTGGGGTTTTTAAAGGGAATAGTGTACCTTTGCACCCCGTTTAATGCGAAATTGTTTAATGCAATATATTTAAATTTTATGCCAACAATTCATCAGTTAGTTAGAAAAGGACGAAACAAGCAGGTGGAAAAGAGTAAATCACCAGCTTTGAACTCATGTCCCCAGAGACGTGGAGTTTGTGTGAGGGTGTATACTACAACACCAAAAAAACCTAACTCAGCAATGAGAAAGGTAGCAAGGGTGCGTTTAACCAACGGAAAAGAGGTTAATGCATATATCCCTGGAGAAGGTCATAACCTACAAGAGCACTCGATTGTACTTGTGCGCGGAGGTAGAGTAAAAGATCTTCCAGGTGTGCGTTACCACTTAGTTCGTGGAGCATTAGATGCATCAGGAGTCGACGGACGTACGCAGCGCCGTTCAAAGTATGGTACTAAGCGACCAAAAGCTGCTAAAAAGTAATTAATAAGACATTGTGAAGTGCGTTGTTTACTTGGTTAGTTAACTGGATGAGTAAATGTTAATCATTGAAGACTAGTAAGGACAGCCAAGAAAGAAATAACAAAGTAAACAAAAGAGAAGATGAGAAAAAGTAAACCAAAAAAGAGGATCCTTTTACCGGATCCAAAATTTAACGACACTACGGTTACACAGTTTGTGAACAACCTAATGTTGGATGGTAAAAAATCAATCGCTTTCAGAATCTTTTACGATGCTATGGATCGTATTGCTGATAAAGCAGAGAAAGAAGGAAAGCCAGTATTGGAAATTTTCAAAAAAGCACTGGAAAATATTACTCCTGCGGTAGAGGTTAAAAGCCGTCGTGTTGGTGGTGCTACATTTCAGGTTCCAACTGAAATTCGTCCAGCCAGAAAGATGTCCATCGGCATGAAACACTTGATTTTATTCTCGCGCAAGCGTAGTGGAAAATCAATGGCAGAGAAATTATCTGCTGAAATTGTTGCGGCATACAATTTAGAAGGCGCTGCTTTCAAGAAGAAAGAAGACATGCATAAAATGGCAGAAGCTAACCGTGCTTTTGCTCACTTCAGATTTTAATAATAAAATTATTTAAGAAACTATTTTCATGGGAAAGGCAGATCTTAAAAAGACCAGAAATATTGGGATTATGGCCCACATCGATGCTGGTAAAACAACGACTACAGAGCGTATCTTGTTTTATACTGGTATCACTCACAAAATTGGTGAGGTACATGATGGTGCGGCTACCATGGACTGGATGGAGCAAGAGCAAGAGCGTGGTATCACCATTACTTCTGCTGCTGTTACTACCAACTGGATCTACGAAGGTGTAGAGAACAAAATTAACATCATTGATACTCCTGGACACGTTGATTTTACTGTAGAGGTAGAGCGTTCATTACGTATTCTTGATGGTGCAGTTGCATTATTTTGTGCTGTAGGTGGTGTTGAGCCACAGTCAGAGACTGTATGGCGTCAAGCAAATAAATATAACGTTCCACGAATTGGTTTCGTTAACAAGATGGACCGTTCTGGTGCTAACTTCTTCGAAGTAGTGCGTCAGGTGCGTGAAATGTTAGGTGCTAATCCTGTACCTCTTGTTATTCCAATTGGAGCAGAAGAGACTTTCGAAGGTGTAGTTGACCTTATCGAAAATAAAGCAATTATCTGGCACGATGATGCGCAGTTAGGATCTACATTTGAGTATGTAGAGATACCTGACTCGTTGAAGGCTGAAGCTGAAGAGTGGAGAGGTAAATTAGTTGAAGCAGTCGCTGAACACGATGATGAATTAATGGAGCGTTTCTTTGAAGATCCAGATTCAATTACACGTGAGCAGTTAATCGAAGTGATTCGTAAGGCAACTATTGCTCAAACGATTACTCCAATGTTCTGTGGTTCTTCGTTTAAGAACAAAGGTGTGCAGCGTTTATTGGATGCTGTAATTCAGTTCTTACCTAGTCCTGTTGAGATTGGTCAAATCGAAGGTATCAACCCTAAGACTGACGAGCCTGTAGCATACAATATGGACGAAGATGAGCCTTTAGCAGCGTTAGCGTTTAAAATTGCTACTGACCCATTTGTTGGTCGTTTAGCTTTTATGCGTGTTTACTCAGGTAAAATCGATGCAGGTTCTTACGTATTAAATACACGTACGGATAAAAAAGAGCGTATTTCACGTCTTTATCAAATGAAATCGAACAAGCAATTACCACGCGAAGTAATTGGCGCTGGTGATATTTGTGCAGGTGTTGGTTTTAAAGATATCCGCACTGGTGATACTTTATGTGATGAGAAACACCCAATCATTCTTGAATCAATGGATTTCCCAGAGCCAGTAATTGGTGTTGCGGTTGAGCCATTGTCTCAAAAAGATATGGACAAAATGGGCGTGGCTCTTGGTAAACTAGCTGAAGAAGATCCAACATTCCGTGTTCAAACAAACGAAGAAACTGGTCAAACTGTAATTAGTGGTATGGGTGAGCTTCACCTAGAAGTACTAGTTGACCGTTTAAAGCGTGAGTTTAAAGTAGAATGTAATCAAGGTCAACCTCAGGTTACTTATAAAGAAACTATTGGACAGGAAGTTGAAATCCGTGAGGTGTTTAAGAAGCAGTCTGGTGGTCGTGGTAAATTTGCCGACATTCAGTTCCGTATGGGACCTGTTGATGAAGGTAAATCAGGACTTCAGTTCGAAAACATCATCAAGGGTGGTAACATTCCTAAAGAATTCATTCCTTCAATCGAAAAAGGATTTAAAGAAGGTATGTTAAATGGTGTTCTTGCAGGTAACGAAGTAGAAGATCTTAAGGTTGTGGTGTTCGATGGTTCGTTCCACGCAGTCGATTCTGATCAATTGTCTTTTGAGATTTGTGCTCGTCAAGGGTTTAAATCTGCTGCTGCTCAAGCAAAGCCTAAGTTATTAGAGCCAATTATGCGTGTTGAAGTGGTTACTCCAGAAGAGTACATGGGTGATATCATTGGTGACTTCAACAAGCGTCGTGGTCAGGTAGAAGGAATGGAATCTAAAGCAGGCGCTCGTGTAGTAAAAGCTAAGGTGCCATTGGCAGAGATGTTCGGTTATGTAACTGTTCTGCGTACTATCTCATCAGGTCGTGCGACTTCTTCAATGGAATTTTTAGAGTACAATGAAGTGCCTAAGAACATTGCTATTGAAGTAGTGAAAGAAGCAAAAGGAAAAGTAGAATTATTATAACAATTAGTGTTCTCCACTATGAGTCAGAAAATTAGAATAAAACTTAAATCTTACGATCACAACTTGGTTGACAAGTCAGCTGAAAAGATCGTAAAAACAGTAAAGAGCACTGGTGCTGTAGTTAGTGGTCCTATTCCACTACCTACTCACAAACGTATCTTCACTGTGTTGCGCTCCACATTTGTGAACAAGAAATCACGTGAGCAGTTTCAATTATCATCTTACAAGCGTTTAATCGATATCTATAGCTCAACAGCTAAAACTATTGATGCTTTGATGAAATTAGAGTTGCCAAGTGGTGTAGAAGTAGAAATTAAAGTGTGATAATCAAAAATGTTTAAACAATGCCAGGACTAATTGGAAAAAAAATCGGAATGACTTCCGTTTTCAGTGCCGATGGGAAAAATGTTCCATGCACTGTTATCGAAGCTGGACCTTGCGTGGTTACACAGGTTAAAACTGTGGAAATCGACGGGTACGAGGCCGTACAGTTGGCGTTTGACGACAAAAGAGAGAAAAGCACATCACAACCAGAGGCTGGTCACTTTAAAAAGGCTGGTACTACTCCTAAAAGAAAAGTGGTTGAATTCCAAGAATTCGAACACGATTTCAAATTAGGTGATGTGGTGGATGTTGATCTTTTTGGCGAAAGCTCATTTGTAGACGTTACCGGAATATCAAAAGGTAAAGGTTTTCAAGGGGTAGTTAAGCGATACAACTTTAGAGGTGTGGGTGATGCCACTCACGGACAGCACAACCGCTTGCGGGCTCCTGGATCTATTGGTGCAGCATCATACCCAGCTAGGGTATTTAAAGGTATGCGCATGGCAGGTCGTATGGGAAATGACAGAGTTAAGGTTGAAAACCTTAAAGTAATTAAAGTAATTCCTGAGAATAATTTGATTCTTGTAAAAGGATCTGTTCCAGGAGCTAAAGGCTCATATCTAATTATTGAAAAGTAATGGAACTGAACGTATTAACAATAGAAGGAAAAGAAACCGGTAGAAAGGTAACATTACCTGAAACGGTGTTCGGAATTGAGCCCAGCGATCACGCCATTTACCTAGATGTAAAACAATTCTTGGCTAATAATCGTCAAGGGACTCATAAGTCTAAAGAACGTGCTGAAATTACTGGTAGTACCCGTAAGATTAAGAAGCAAAAAGGTACAGGTACTGCTCGTGCAGGTAGCATTAAGTCTCCTGTGTTCGTTGGTGGAGGTCGTGCATTCGGTCCTCGTCCACGCAACTACCGTTTTAAGTTAAATAAGAAACTTAAACAGTTAGCTCGTAAATCTGCTTTAGCTTACAAAGCACAAACTCAAATGATCACTGTCTTGGAAGACTTCAATTTAGAAGCGCCAAAAACTAAGGATTTTGCTACAATGGTGAAAAACTTAAAACTTAACGGACAGCGTTCATTGTTAGTGTTAAAAGAAGCTAATGATAACATCTACCGCTCAGCTCGCAATATTCAGCGTGCAGAAGTGGCAGTATTGTCTGATCTTAATACATACGACATCATGAAAGCTAAAAACTTGGTGTTAGTAGAGAGTTCAGTAGAAGAATTCGGTAAACTGTTTAACGCATAAGGAGGCTCGTCATGAAAGTTATTATTAAACCAATTGTAACCGAAAAGATGACAGAACAAGGCGAAAAGTTGAACCGCTACGCATTTGTTGTTGATAAGAAAGCTAACAAGCTTCAGATCAAGGATGCAGTAGAAGAGATGTACAACGTAAGCGTTGCCTCTGTCAATACAATGGTATATGCCGGCAAACAAAAGTCGCGTTATACCAAGAGTGGAGTTATTGTTGGTAGAACAAATTCCTTTAAAAAAGCCATGATTACATTGGCTGAAGGAGATCAGATTGATTTTTATAGCAATATCTAATAAAAATGGCAGTAAGAAAACTAAAGCCCACAACACCGGGGCAGAGACACAAGATTATTGGTGCGTTTGATACGATTACATCGAGCACACCAGAAAAGTCCTTATTGAGGCCATTAAAAAAGTCTGGTGGTAGAAATAACACCGGAAAAATGACCGTTAGAAATATCGGTGGTGGTCACAAAAGGAGATACAGGGTAATCGACTTTAAGCGTAATAAAGACGGTGTTAATGCTACAGTTGAGTCAATTCAGTACGATCCTAACAGGAGTGCTCGTATTGCTTTACTAGCTTACGCTGATGGAGAAAAAAGGTACATTCTTGCACCTAACGGGTTGCAGGTAGGGCAAGCTATTGCGTCAGGACCAGGAGCTATTCCTGAGATTGGTAACAGCTTACCATTAAGCGAGATTCCTTTAGGTTCCATTATTCACAACATCGAATTGCGTCCGGGCCAAGGAGGTACAATGGCACGTAGTGCTGGTACTTTCGCACAATTGGCTGCTCGTGAGGGAAAATACGCGGTTGTTAAATTGCCTTCGGGCGAAACTAGAATGGTATTGGTCACTTGTCGTGCTACTTTAGGTGCGGTTGGTAACTCAGATCACGCACTTGAGCGCTCAGGTAAAGCTGGACGTAGTCGTTGGTTGGGTCGCCGTCCACGCGTACGTGGTGTTGCAATGAACCCAGTCGATCACCCAATGGGTGGTGGTGAAGGCCGTTCTTCAGGAGGACACCCAAGATCTCGTACAGGGGTATTGGCGAAAGGTTTCAAAACCCGTCATCCTAAGAAAGCTTCTACCAAGTACATTCTAGAAAAGAGAAAAAAATAACCGGTTAATTTAAACGAATTATGAGCAGATCATTAAAAAAAGGCCCATTTATCGACTTTAAACTGGAAAAGAAAGTTCTTACACAGAACGAGTCAGGTAAGAAAACAGTAATAAAAACTTGGGCCCGTGCTTCTATGATTTCTCCGGAATTTGTAGGACACACCATTGCGGTACACAACGGCAATAAGTTTATCCCGGTTTATGTTACTGAAAATATGGTAGGACACAAATTAGGCGAATTTGCCCCAACCCGTACATATCGCGGTCACGGTGGTAATAAGAAACGTTAATTGGTCCACCGATATTTAAATTCTTTAAACAGTAAAAAATGGGTGCAAGAAAAAGAATAAGAGCTGAAAAAATAAAGGAAGCCAAGAAGACTGATTACTTCGCAAAGCTTCGTAATGTACCGACTTCACCACGGAAAATGCGTCTTGTTGCCGACATGATCCGAGGTAAAGAGGTGAACCTCGCTCTGGATATGCTAAAGTTTTCATCAAAAGAAGCTTCCAGAAGAGTTGAGAAACTGTTGCTTTCTGCTATCGCTAATTGGAAAGAGAAAAACGAAGGAGTTCGCATCGAAGACGCTAATCTTTATGTGAGTGAGATCGCGGTTGATTCAGGCCGTATTTTGAAACGTTTGCGTCCGGCTCCACAGGGTCGTGCTCACCGTATCAGAAAAAGATCAAACCACGTAACACTACGCGTTGCAAGCAAAGTAGTATCTATTGAAAATCAAGAAAACTAATAGCTAGATGGGACAAAAAGTTAATCCAATTAGTAACAGGTTAGGGATCATCAAAGGATGGGATTCTAACTGGTATGGAGGAAATAACTACGGCGACAAGCTGCTAGAAGACTCCAAAATTAGGAAGTACCTCAATGCACGTTTAGCTAAAGCGAGTATCTCTCGTATCATTATTGAAAGGACCTTGAAATTGGTAACTATTACCGTTTTCACAGCACGTCCTGGTATCATTATTGGTAAGGGTGGTTCTGAAGTAGATAAACTAAAAGAGGAGCTTAAGAAAATTACCGACAAAGAGGTTCAAATTAACATCTTCGAGGTAAAGAGACCAGAGTTGGACGCTATTATTGTAGCAAACAACATCGCTCGTCAGGTGGAAGGACGTATTGCTTATCGTCGTGCCATTAAAATGGCCATCGCTTCTACTATGAGAATGGGTGCTGAAGGTATCAAAATACAGATTTCAGGACGTTTGAACGGTGCAGAAATGGCACGTAGCGAAATGTATAAAGAAGGTCGTACACCTTTGCATACATTACGTGCTGATATCGATTATGCTCAGGCTGAAGCCTTGACCAAAATGGGTATCACGGGTATCAAAGTATGGATCTGTAAAGGAGAAATTTATGGGAAACCAGATTTATCTCCAAACTTCAACACCAAAGAAAAAGGTGGAAACCGTGGAGGCGGTAGAGGTCCGAGAAGAAGAAATAATAAGAAGTAATTCTCCTTTCACATTAATTGATTAGGAACGATGTTACAACCAAAGAAAGTAAAATACAGAAGAAGGCAGAAAGGCCGGATGAAAGGTGAAGCTCAACGTGGGCAAGAACTAGCTTTCGGATCTTTCGGTATTAAAGCCTTACAGAGTAAATGGATTACCGGTCGTCAGATTGAGGCTGCCAGGGTAGCAGTAACACGCTACATGCAGCGTCAAGGACAGATCTGGATCAGAATATTCCCCGACAAACCAATTACCAAGAAGCCAGCCGAAGTAAGGATGGGTAAAGGTAAAGGTAGTCCGGAAGGATTTGTGGCCCCTGTTACTCCAGGACGCATTATTTTAGAATGCGAAGGAGTATCGTACGAAGTAGCTAAAGAGGCATTACGCTTAGCAGCGCAAAAACTGCCAATTACTACGAAATTTGTTGTGAGAAGGGATTATGTTGAATCTTTAAATGCTTAATGAAATGAAAGTACAAGAAATCAAGGAATTAAGCCTTAGCGAAATCGTTGAAAAGATTGAAAATGAAACAACTGCTTTACAGCAGATGGAGATCAATCATACAACATCGCCATTGGAAAACCCAATGCAGATTAGACATGCCCGCAGAAACATTGCGCGCTTGAAGACTATTTTAAGTCAAAAGCAACAAACTGAAAAATAATTAGGAGATGGATAGAAATCTTAGAAAAGAGCGTACTGGTGTAGTCGCTAGCAGCCAAATGGACAAGTCCATTGTTGTATCTGTAGAGATCCGCGAAAAGCACCCCATCTACGGTAAGTTCGTGAAAAAGACAAAGAAATTTCACGCGCACGATGAAGACAACGCCTGCAATGCTGGGGATACGGTACGTATTATGGAGACACGTCCCTTAAGCAAGACGAAACGTTGGAGATTAGTTGAAATTCTAGAAAGAGCTAAGTAATCATGATACAACAAGAATCTAGACTTGCAGTTGCTGATAACAGTGGAGCCAAAGAAGTATTATGTATCCGCGTTCTTGGAGGAACAAAGAGACGTTATGCTGGAGTAGGTGACCGAATCGTAGTAACTGTAAAAAGCGCTGTGCCAAGCGGAGAGCTTAAAAAAGGTACTGTTACAAAAGCTGTAATCGTACGTACTAAAAAAGAAGTTAGACGTCAAGATGGTTCCTACATCCGATTTGATGAAAACGCTTGCGTTTTATTAAATGCAACGGGTGAAATGAGAGGAACACGTATTTTCGGCCCTGTAGCACGTGAGTTACGTGAAGGGTATATGAAAATTGTATCCTTGGCGCCTGAAGTACTTTAATCATCAAAGAGATTAGAACAATGGGTAAATTGCATATTAAAAAAGGCGACATAGTAATTGTTAATGCCGGTGTAAACAAAGGCCAGGAAGGGAAAGTCCTTGAGGTATTTCCTGAGAAACAACGTGCCATTGTTGAAGGTATTAACATGGTGAGTAAACACACCAAGCCTAATGCTGAAAGTCCGCAAGGAGGTATAATTAAAAAAGAGGCTCCCATCCATATTTCAAATTTGAATGTGAAAGATCCTTCAACAGGTAAAGCGACCCGTATCGGTCGTAAGTTGAATGATGACGGGAAACTGGTTCGTATTGCTAAAAAATCAGGGGAGGAGATCAAGTAATGAGTTATACACCTAGTTTAAGAAAACAGTATTCGGAGCAGATTGCACCAAACTTAATGAAAGAATTTGGGTTTAAGTCAATCATGCAAGCTCCTAAGTTAGAGAAAATCATTATTAATCAAGGACTTGGATCGGCTACTGCTGACAAGAAAATGATTGAGAATGCAATCAAGGAGCTAACAACGATTACAGGACAGAAGGCTGTGCCTACACTTTCGAAGAAAGATATTTCGAACTTTAAGCTTCGTAAAAAAATGCCTATCGGTGTTAGAGTTACGTTGCGTCGTGAGAACATGTATGAATTCTTGGAGCGCTTAATTCGCGTGGCTTTGCCTCGTATTCGCGACTTCAAAGGCATCAACAGTAAGCTCGATGGACGTGGCAACTATACCTTAGGTATTGAAGAACAAATCATTTTTCCTGAAATAAATATTGACAATGTGTCAAAAATATTGGGTATGAATATTACCTTTGTGACTTCTGGAAAAACAGATGAGGAAGCTTACGCTCTATTAAAAGAGTTTGGTTTACCATTTAAAAACGTAAAAAAGAACTAGTTATATGGCAAAGGAATCAATGAAAGCCCGTGAGGTAAAAAGGGCTAAACTTGTTGCCAAATATGCTGAAAAGCGTGCCAGACTATTGGAAGAAGGTGATTACGTGGGCTTGCAGAAGCTTCCACGTAATGCTTCACCAGTAAGAATGCACAACCGTTGCAAAATAACCGGACGTCCGAAAGGTTATATGCGACAGTTTGGCCTTTCTAGGATTCAATTCCGTGAAATGGCTTCAGCTGGTTTAATACCTGGTATTAAAAAAGCAAGTTGGTAAGAGTGTTAAATATTGTCCCGCATTTTGCGGGATCAATTTAATCTTTATAAAATGACAGATCCAGTAGCAGATTTCCTGACACGAATCAGGAACGCCATTATGGCGGGTCATAGGGTTGTTGAAGTTCCGGCTTCCAACCTTAAAAGAGAGATGACCAAAATTCTTTTCGAGAAAGGGTACATCTTGAATTACAAATTCATCGATGATGACAAGCAAGGAGTGGTTAAGATCGCACTTAAGTACGATCCAACAACTAAAACTCCAGCTATCAAATCACTTAAGAGAGTGAGTACACCTGGTCTACGTTCGTACGCCGGGTATCGTGGTTTACCACGCGTTCTTAATGGTCTTGGTATTGCTATCGTGTCTACTTCGCGTGGTGTAATGACAGATAAAGAAGCCCGAGTACAGAAAATTGGTGGTGAAGTATTGTGTTACGTTTATTAAAAAAGAAGAACTATGTCTAGAATTGGAAAAGCACCGGTTAGCATACCTTCAGGAGTGAACGTAACTGTAAAAGACAATACAGTGACAGTAAAAGGCCCAAAAGGCGAATTGTCACAAACGATTCACCCTGAAATGGAAGTGAAAGTTGAGGAGGGCAACGTAACAGTTGTACGTCCTAACGAAGAAAAAGAAACACGTGCACAGCACGGATTGTACCGCTCGTTGATCAACAACATGGTGGTAGGAGTTTCTGAAGGTTATAAAAAAGAATTGGAATTAGTAGGTGTAGGTTATCGTGCGACGAATCAAGGTCAATTACTTGATTTAGCATTAGGATTCTCTCACCCGATTCAGTTGTTATTACCTTCTGAAATAAAAGTGAACGCTGTTACTGACAGAAAGAGCAATCCTATTATTACGCTTGAATCAGCAGATAAGCAATTGCTTGGCCAAGTTTGTGCCAAAATTAGGTCGTTACGTAAGCCTGAGCCTTATAAAGGTAAAGGAGTTCGTTTTAAAGGCGAAGAAATTCGTCGTAAGGCCGGTAAATCTGCAAAAGTTTAATGTAATTTAAATTAGGAATTATGGCTTTTTCAAAAATAGAAAGAAGACGAAAAATTAAATTGCGTGTCCGCAAAAACATTAGCGGAACCGCAGAGCGTCCAAGAATGTCAGTATTCAGAAGCAATAAGCAAATTTCTGTACAGATTATCGATGACGTTAATGGTAAAACATTAGCAGCATCATCTTCTTTAATCAAAGATATCGCTGAACAGAAAGGTACTAAGTCTGAAGTGGCTGCAATGGTTGGAAAAAACATTGCTGAAGTTGCTTCCAAGGCAGGTATTACTGCTGTTGTATTTGATAGAAATGGATACCTTTATCACGGTAGAGTTAAACAATTAGCCGATGCTGCTCGTGAAGCAGGGCTTAAATTCTAACAACGATGGCTGGAAGTAACAAAAGAATCAGAAACAATAACGATCTTGAGTTGAAAGATCGTTTGGTTGCTATCAATAGGGTAACTAAAGTAACCAAAGGTGGTAGAACCTTTAGTTTTTCTGCCATTGTAGTGGTTGGAAATGAGAACGGCGTTGTAGGCTGGGGCCTTGGTAAAGCCGGCGAAGTAACAACAGCTATTGCAAAAGGTGTTGAAGCTGCCAAAAAGAATCTAGTTAAAGTGCCAATTATCAATGGTACTGTTCCTCATGAGCAATTAGCGCGTTTTGGTGGTGCAAGCGTCTTTATGAAGCCTGCATCTCATGGTACTGGTGTTAAAGCTGGTGGTGCAATGCGTGCTGTGTTGGAGAGTGTTGGTGTAACTGATGTTTTAGCTAAGTCTAAAGGATCATCTAACTCTCACAACTTAGTTAAAGCAACAATTGCTGCTCTAACTGAATTGCGTGATGCTGCAACTATTGCTGAGCAACGCGGGGTGTCTATGGACAAAGTTTTTAACGGATAAAAGGACATAAAATGGCTAAGATAAAAGTAACTCAGGTTAAGAGTAAAATCGGGGCCACTACCAGACAAAAAAATACTCTGGTTGCCCTTGGGCTGAAGAAACTTCAGCAAACTGTTGAACATGAAGCCACACCTCAGATTGAAGGAATGGTTCAAAAAGTACTGCACCTAGTGACAGTAGAAAGATAATTTGGTCGAACGAATTAGAGGAAATTAATATGAATTTAAATAACTTAAGACCTGCAAAGGGTTCGGTAAAAACCTCAAAACGTATCGGTCGTGGACAAGGTTCTGGTCGCGGTGGCACAGCTACTCGTGGTCATAAAGGAGCTAAGTCAAGATCGGGTTACTCACGTAAGTTTGGTTTTGAAGGTGGTCAGATGCCTTTGCAGCGACGTGTTCCTAAATTCGGATTCAAAAACATTAATCGTGTTGAGTATAAAGCTGTTAATATTGAATTATTACAAGTTTTAGCTGAAAAGAAAAGCGTAAGTGTTATTGATCCTGAGGTTTTAAGAGAAGCTGGATTAGTTAGCAAAAATGATTTAGTGAAGATTTTAGGTAATGGTGAGTTAACTTCAAAATTAGAAGTGAAAGCACACGCATTTTCTGAATCAGCAACTAAGGCTATCGAAGCTGCTCAAGGAACCGTAGTAAAATTGTAACTGAATGAAACTATTCGAAACCATCCGCAACATCTGGAAAATTGAGGATCTAAGATCTCGAATTACAACGACATTTGGCCTTCTGTTGATTTATCGACTAGGTTCTTTTGTTGTGTTACCAGGGATTGATCCTACACAACTTAGTGCTTTAAAAAGTCAAACAAGGGACGGTGTATTAGGTCTCCTAGACATGTTCTCAGGAGGTGCATTTTCCAATGCTTCTATATTTGCATTGGGTATTATGCCATACATCTCTGCTTCCATCGTTATTCAGTTAATGGGGATTGCGGTACCTTACTTTCAACGTCTTCAACGCGAAGGTGAAAGTGGACGAAGAAAGATCAATCAAATTACTCGTTACCTAACGGTATTGATTTTGGTTGTTCAGGCACCAGGTTATTTGACAAATCTGTATAATCAGTTGCCAGACGCGGCTTTTGTAGCTACTGGTTGGGCTTTTACTGTTACTAGTACAATTATTTTAACTGCCGGAACAATGTTCGTGATGTGGTTAGGAGAACGTATTACCGATAAGGGAATTGGTAATGGTATTTCACTAATCATCATGATTGGTATAATTGCTCGCTTACCTCAATCGATGTTTGCCGAGTTTATAGCAAGAATGGAAGCTGCTAGTGGAAGCGGTGGTTTGGTTATGTTGCTAATTGAGTTTGTTGTGTTGTTCTTCGTTTTTGCTGGTACAATTGCATTGGTGCAGGGTACACGTCGTATCCCAGTACAGTATGCTAAAAGAATTGTCGGTAATAAGCAATACGGAGGAGTTCGCCAATACATTCCATTAAAGGTTAATGCTGCTGGTGTTATGCCAATCATTTTTGCGCAAGCAATCATGTTTATCCCAGTAACATTTGCTGGCTTTTTCGAAAGTGAGACCGCAACTGGTTTTGCCTCGATATTCGCCAATTTTACGGGTGTATGGTACAATGTAATATTCGCCTTAATGATTATTGCTTTCACATATTTCTATACGGCTATTACCATTAATCCGACGCAAATGGCTGAAGATATGAAACGTAATGGAGGATTTATACCAGGTGTTAAACCCGGGAAGAAAACGGTTGAGTTTTTAGACTCTGTAATGTCAAAAATTACACTACCGGGATCTGTATTTCTTGCATTAGTTGCTATTTTACCTGCATTTGCTATGATGGCAGGCGTTGATCAAGGTTTTGCACAGTTTTTTGGTGGAACATCATTACTAATTTTAGTTGGTGTTGTGTTAGATACCCTGCAGCAAATCGAAAGTCATTTGTTGATGAGACATTATGACGGATTAACAAAGTCTGGTAGAATAATGGGTAGATCCGGAGGTGGAGCTGCAGTTTATTAATTGAGGAACGATCATTCACATGATTTATTTAAAGACTGACGAAGAAATAGAGCTAATGCGTGTGAGCAACCTTTTGGTTGCAAAAACACTTGGTGAGGTCGCTAAAGCGATTAAGCCTGGCGTTTCTACGTTAGAGCTAGATAAAATAGCAGAGACCTTCATTAGAGATAATGGAGGTACTCCTGCCTTTTTAAACTATCAAGGTTTTCCGAATACACTATGTACTTCTGTTAATGAACATGTGGTACACGGTATTCCGACTGCTACTCCTTTGAAAGAAGGAGATATTGTATCGGTTGATTGTGGGGTTTTATTAAATGATTTTTATGGTGATTCAGCCTATACTTTTCCTATTGGTGAAGTTAAACCTGAAGTTATGGCATTGTTAAATGCGACCAAAGAATCATTGTATAAGGGAATAGAACAAGCAGTTGAAAACAACAGATTAGGGGATATAGGTTTTGCTATTCAAGATTATTCTGAGAAGCTTGGCTACTCTGTCGTAAGAGAGATGGTAGGGCACGGAATAGGAAAGAATTTGCATGAATCACCTGAAGTGCCAAATTATGGACGTAAAGGGAATGGTACAAAATTAAAGTCTGGTCTAGTTATCGCCATTGAACCAATGATTAATTTAGGCAAACGCCAAATTGTTCAAGAGGACGATGGATGGACGATTAGAACAGGTGATAAGAAGGTATCAGCTCATTATGAACATACTGTTGCAATAAGAAAAGGTAAAGCAGATATACTTTCTAGTTTTAAATTTGTAGAAGAAGTATTACATTTGCAGTCTGAAAAATAAAAAGTTATAGAATTATGGCGAAGCAAGCCTCTATAGAACAAGACGGAACAATCATTGAAGCCTTATCCAATGCCATGTTTAGAGTGGAATTGGAAAACGGTCACATCATTACTGCTCACATATCGGGTAAAATGCGTATGCATTATATTAAAATCTTGCCTGGTGATCGAGTAAAAGTAGAGATGTCGCCGTATGATTTGACAAAAGGAAGAATTTCCTATAGATACAAATAGATAAAGTGACTGATCATGAAGGTTAGAGCATCTGTAAAAAAGAGAAGTGCCGATTGCAAAATCGTAAAACGCAAAGGGCGCTTATATGTGATTAATAAGAAGAATCCAAAGTTTAAACAACGTCAAGGATAAATTTTAGAATTATGGCAAGAATTGCTGGAGTTGATATACCCTCCAATAAACGAGGCGAGATTGCTTTAACTTATATCTTCGGTATAGGAAGAAGTAGAGCGCAAAAAATTCTTCAAGAGGTTGGCGTTGACGCTAATGTCAAAGTTTCCGACTGGACTGACGAGCAGATTAAAGGTGTGCGTGAAGTAATTTCTGATTCGTATAAAATCGAAGGTGAATTACGTTCTGAAGTTCAATTGAACATCAAGCGATTGATGGATATTGGATGTTACCGAGGAATCCGTCACCGTATTGGTTTACCATTACGTGGACAGTGCACTAAGAATAATGCACGTACGCGTAAAGGAAAGAAGAAGACTGTTGCAAATAAAAAGAAAGCCACTAAATAATAGTTAAGACATGGCAAAGAAGTCAGGATCTCAAAAAAAGAGAGTCGTAAAGGTGGAGGCGCTAGGACAAGCTCATATCCATTCGTCTTTCAATAACATTATTGTATCATTGACCAATCAAAATGGTCAAGTGATTTCTTGGTCTAGTGCAGGTAAAATGGGTTTTAGAGGTTCTAAAAAGAACACACCATATGCTGCTCAAATGGCTGCTACTGATTGCTCAAAGGTAGCCTTTGATTTAGGACTAAGAAAGGTGAAAGTATATGTAAAAGGACCAGGTAACGGTCGCGAGTCAGCGATGCGTTCGATCCATGCTGCAGGTATTGAAGTAACAGAAATTGTTGATGTTACACCATTACCACACAACGGATGTCGTCCACCTAAACGTAGAAGAGTTTAATTACTCAACTAGTTATTAACCATAGGTTTTTGATGGCAAATTTGAATAAGAATTGGTTATAAGATTATTTCTCCTCTCTATAATCTAGCGGCTGCCATATTCAATATTTAAAATCAAAAATTTAAAATCAAAAATTTAGAAGAATGGCTAGATATATTGGTCCAAAAACAAGAATTGCCCGTAAGTTTGGTGAGGCAATTTATGGTCCGGATAAAAATTTCGAAAGAAGAAATTTTCCTCCAGGACAACATGGTGCTAACCGTAGAAGAAAAACAAGCGAATACGGTTTGCAACTTAAAGAAAAACAAAAAGCTAAGTACACATACGGCGTGCTAGAAAAGCAATTCCGTAACTTGTTCAAAAAAGCTTCTCGAAGCAAAGGTATTACAGGTGAGGTGTTACTTGGATTTCTAGAATCTCGTTTAGATAATGTTGTTTTCCGTATGGGAATTGCTCCTACAAGAGCGGCTGCAAGACAACTTGTATCACACCGTCACATTACAGTAGATGGTGGAATCGTAAATATCGCATCATTCCAGGTTAAAGCTGATATGGTTGTTGGTGTTCGCGAGAAGTCAAAGTCTTTGGAAGTTATCTCCGCGTCATTGGCAAATACAGGTGTGCATAAATTCTCTTGGTTAGAATGGGATCAAAACGCATTTGCAGGTAAGTTTTTAACAGTACCTGAAAGAAGTGATATTCCTGAAAATATCAAAGAACAGTTGATCGTTGAATTGTATTCTAAATAATTAATTCTTATGGCAATATTAGCATTCCAAAAACCAGATAAAGTAATTATGCTGGAAGCCGACGATAAATTCGGCAAATTTGAATTTCGTCCGCTTGAACCAGGATATGGTATTACCGTTGGAAATGCCTTAAGAAGAATATTGTTATCCTCATTAGAGGGGTATGCAATTACCACTGTTAAGATTGAAGGTGTAGATCATGAGTTTACCAGTATTCCTGGTGTAATTAATGATGTTACTGAAATCGTTCTTAATCTTAAGCAGGTACGCTTCAAAAATCTGGTAGAAGACACAGATCAGGAAACTGTTACTGTTAGTATTTCAGGTAAGGAAGAATTTACCGCTGGTGATCTTAATCAATTCATGACTGGTTTCGAAGTATTGAACCCAGACTTAGTAATTGCAAAGATGAATCCTGAGGTAAATCTGCAGATGGTATTGACCATTAACAAGGGAAGAGGTTATGTTCCTTCAGAGGAAAATAAACCAGTAGAGGCAGAGTTTGGTTTAATTGCTATCGATTCAATCTTTACACCAATTCGAAACGTGAAATTTGCGATTGAGAATTACCGTGTAGAGCAAAAGACTGACTATGAAAAGTTAGTATTGGAAATTGAGTCTGATGGTTCGATCCATCCAAAAGATGCACTTAAAGAGGCGGCAAAAATATTGATTTATCACTTCATGCTATTTTCAGATGAGAAGATTACCCTCGACTCAGATGAGAAGTTCGGCAATGAAGAATTTGATGAAGAAGTATTGCATATGCGTCAGCTTCTTAAAACTAAGCTGGTTGACATGGACTTATCTGTTCGTGCATTGAACTGTTTGAAAGCGGCTGATGTGGAAACACTTGGTGAGCTGGTTACATTCAATCGTAACGATCTACTTAAGTTCCGTAACTTCGGTAAGAAGTCTCTTACAGAGTTGGATGATCTCCTACTTAATATGGGGCTTACTTTCGGAATGGATACCGCAAAGTATAAATTAGACAAGGAATAATAGCGATGAGACATAGAAAGAAATTTAATCATTTAGGTCGTAAGAGCGCGCATCGCAAAGCGATGTTAGCGAACATGGCTTCCTCTTTAATTCTTCACAAAAGAATTAAAACAACGGTTGCTAAGGCGAAAGCATTACGTATGTATGTTGAGCCTCTTATCACTAAAACAAAAGATTTGAGTACAGTTGAAGGGCGTACGCACGCACAAAGAACTGTATTTGCATCCTTGAAAGACAAGTATGCTGTAAAAGAGTTATTTGGTGATGTAGCTGAGAAGGTTGCTGATAGACCAGGAGGATATACTCGTATTTTGAAGTTAGGAAACCGTTTGGGTGATAATGCAGAGATGTGTATCATCGAGTTGGTGGACTATAACGAAAATATGTTAGAAGCTAAAAAGTCCTCTACTACTAGCAAGAGAACAAGACGCGGACGTAGAAAAGCTACAGATAGTGCTGTTGCTGAAGCGCCTGCTCAAGAAACAGCGATTAAAGGGCAGGCTTCTGATTCTACAGAGGCTGAAACAAAAGAATAAATTAGCGAGGAAAGAGGAAAGACTTTTGTTTTTCCTTTTTTTTCTTGAAATTGCTACAAAGAGGATAATGGTCATTTGGCATTATCCTTTTTTTTTAGGAATTTTTCTATCAATACAATACATAAACAGATTTTATTATGGGACAAATTGCAAACATTCATGCCCGTGAGATTCTTGATTCACGTGGTAATCCTACAATTGAAGTTGAAGTAGCATTAGAAAGTGGTTTCGTTGGTCGTGCTGCTGTACCATCAGGTGCATCAACAGGTGAGCACGAAGCTTTAGAATTACGTGATGGCGATAAAGGTCGTTACCTTGGAAAAGGTGTATTAGCGGCTGTTAAAAATGTTAACGATGTAATTGCACCAGAGCTTGTAGGTATGAGCGTGCTAGAGCAAGTTGCTATCGATAATAAGATGTTAGAGCTTGACGGAACAAAAACAAAAAGCAAATTGGGTGCCAACGCTATTTTAGGTGTTTCTTTGGCTAGTGCACGTGCTGCTGCTGAGTACTTAGGCATGCCATTGTATCGCTACATTGGTGGTACTAATGCTGTCACACTTCCTGTTCCAATGATGAACATTATCAACGGTGGTTCACACTCTGATGCAACTATTGCATTCCAAGAGTTTATGATTCGTCCAGTTGGTGCGGTTTCTTTCCGTGAAGGATTACGTATGGGTGCTGAGGTATTCCATGCTCTTGCAAAAGTTCTTAAAGGTAAAAACTTATCTACAGCTGTTGGTGACGAAGGTGGTTTTGCTCCAATGTTAGGTGGTACTGAGGAGGCGATTGACTGCATTCTTACTGCGATTAAAAATGCAGGTTATAAAGCTGGTCGTAAAGAAGAAGGTGGTGACATCTCTATCGCTATGGACTGTGCTGCTTCTGAGTTCTTCAAAGATGGTGTATATGACTATGGTATTTTTGAGCCAAACGGTGTTAAGCGTAACTCAAAAGAGCAAGCAGCTTATATGGCTGAGCTTGTTGAAAAATACCCGATCGACTCTATCGAAGATGGTATGGATGAGAATGACTGGGATGGCTGGGTTGCATTAAACGCAGCTATTGGAGATAAGTGCCAGTTAGTAGGTGATGATTTATTTGTAACTAATGTTGATTACTTGAAAAAAGGTATCGAATTAGGTGCAGCTAACTCTATTCTAATTAAAGTAAATCAAATCGGTACTTTAACTGAAACGTTAAATGCGATTGAAATGGCACACCGTGCAGGTTATACTTCTGTTACTTCTCACCGTTCGGGTGAAACAGAAGATTCAACTATTGCAGACATTGCTGTAGCAACTAATTCAGGTCAGATTAAGACTGGATCTTTAAGTCGCTCAGATCGTATGGCTAAATACAACCAATTGCTTCGTATTGAGGAGGAATTAGGTGAAAGAGCCATTTATGGTTATGCTAAAGTACAGCAGAAATAAGCATTTATTTCTTAAATATATAGAAAAGGCCAACTTGTTTAAGTTGGTCTTTTTTTATGCGCTACTGTTGCGAGAACAATCACCGTCATTATCTGTTTTTATAGTATACTTTCGTAGCTCACACCAGAAAGCACATCTTTTATTAATTAAATCAGTTTTCGCTATATGGATTATATCAAACAGAAGATTCTTGACATAGGTCGACCTAAAGCAGAGATCGTTAAAGATCTGGTAAAAAAACATGGTAATGACGTTATTCAGGACGTTACTCTGGGTCAAGTACTCACCGGAATGAAGGGGATGGTTTCTTTATTAACATGTACATCCAAGCTTGATGCTGATGAAGGTATACGTTTTAGAGGCTATTCTATACCCCAATTGCAAGAGTTACTACCCAAAATACATGACGATGGCGAACCATTACCTGAAGGCTTGTTTTATTTAATGTTAACGGGTGAATTGCCAGGTAAAGATGATGTCAACCATATTAGTGAACAGTGGGCTTTAAGAGCACAAGGAATACCCTCTCATGTGTACGATGTGATCAATGCATTACCAAAGGATGCCCATCCGATGATTCAGTTTAATACGGCTATACTGGCCATGTCAACAGAGTCGCAATTCCGAAAAGCCTACTTGACTGGCATGGATAAGAAAGACTACTGGAGCCCAAC
>Ga0193951_1000275_pt1 | contig 24167 bp, 23 predicted proteins | sample BB_2_MG_FD_140370 | JGI IMG/M metagenome (GOLD analysis project Ga0193951, IMG submission 140370) | Microbial mat bacterial communities from the Broadkill River, Lewes, Delaware, United States - BB_2_MG | ecosystem: Environmental > Aquatic > Freshwater > River > Microbial mats | place: USA...
CGACTGGTACTGCTCGATGGCACCGTGCTGGATACCGCCGACCCGCTCAGCCGTAAAGCATTTCAGCAGGTACAGGGGCCGCTGCTGGCAGGTATTGAACAGCTGGCCAGCCAGCTGCGCAGTAACCCGGCACTGGCCGAACGTGTGGCGCGTAAATATCAGATCAAAAACACTACCGGCTATGGCCTGCGCAGCCTGCTGGAGTATGACGACCCGATCGATATGCTGGCCCATCTGATGATCGGCTCCGAGGGCACCCTGGGCTTTATCGCCGAGATCACCCACCGCAGTATCGCCATCAAACCGTGCAAGGCCTCCGCCTTCCTGGTGTTTAACGATATCCGTAACGCCGGTATCGCCGTAACCCGTTTCAAGCTGGATAAAGCACCGGTTAGCGCCGCCGAGATGATCGATTACTACGCCCTGAAGGCAGTGCAGCATATGGACGGCGTACCGGGTTATCTGGCAGATATCCCCGCCGGTGCCACCGCGCTGCTGGTGCAGGTGGAGGCCGATAACCCGGACCAGCTGTGGCAGCAGGTCGCTGAGGTGGAAGCGATGATCGCCGACCTGGAGCTGGCAGTACCGGCGCAGTTTACCGACCGCCCCGAGGAATACTCGGCCTACTGGCAGGTACGCAAGGGTATATTCCCCGCCGTCGGTGCCACCCGCCCACCAGGCACCACTGCGCTGATTGAAGATGTCGCCTTCCCGATTGAGTCACTGGCCGATGCACTGGTCGAGCTGCAGCAGCTGATGCAGCAGTACAACTACGATGACGGCGTGATCTACGGCCATGCGCTGGATGGCAACCTGCACTTTATCTTCTCCCAGGGCTTCCAGAGCGACGCCGAAGTCCAGCGCTACCACGAGTTTATGGATGTGGTGTGCAAGATGGTGGTGGAGCGCTACGACGGCTCGCTGAAAGCGGAGCACGGCACCGGCCGTAATATGGCCCCGTACGTGCAGGCGGAATGGGGCGATGAGGCCTACCAGATTATGCGCTCGATCAAGCAGCTGTTTGATCCCAAAGGCATTCTGAACCCGGATGTGATGATCACCGATGACCCGCAACTGCATATCCGTAACCTGAAACCGCTGGCAGAAGTCAGCGAGGTGGTGGATCAGTGTATCGAGTGTGGTTTCTGTGAGCGGATGTGCCCTTCGCGCAATCTGACGTTGAGCCCGCGCCAGCGCATTATCGCCCGCCGCGAACTGATGCGGCTGGAGGGCAAAGAGGCCGACCAGTTCTCCGAGCAGTATGACTACATGGGCATCGATACCTGTGCCGGTTGTGGCCTCTGCTCAACCGTCTGCCCGGTACAGATCAATACCGGTGATCTGATCCGCAACCTGCGCCATGAGCGTAACGCCAGCCACGGCAAGATGGCGCAGTGGGCGGCCGATCACTTTGGCGGCCTGGCCGCTGCCGCGCGCACCGCCTTTGGTATCGCCGATGGCAGCCACCGCCTGCTGGGCAGCAAAGCGATGGGTGCGGTCACCCGCAGCGCTCGCAAACTGTCCGGTAACCGTATTGGCCACTGGAGCCCATCTACACCGACAGCAGCTGCGAAAGTTAAGCCACAACAGGTGATCGCCACGGATGCCGCAACCGACAGTGCACCGCAGAGCAGTGAGCAAAAACTGAAAGTGGTCTACCTGCCAAGCTGTGCCAGCCGCACCATGGGCCCGGCCCGTGGCGCAGAGTTTCAGCAGTCATTGCAGCAAGTCACCGAACAGCTGCTACAACGGGCCGGTTACGAGGTGATCTACCCTGCCGGGCTGGGCGACCAGTGTTGTGGTATGCCGTTCAAAAGTAAGGGCATGTTCGACCAGGCCGAGCAGAAAGCGGCACAGACGCTGGCGATGCTGGAGGACGCCACGCAGCAGGGCGAAATTCCGGTCTACTGCGATACCAGCCCCTGCGTGATGCGCCTGAAAGAACATATGGCCGAGCAGAGCAGCAAGGTGAAACTGTTCGAGCCGGTGGAGTTTATCCACAGCCAGCTGCTGGACAAACTGCCCCTGCAGAAACAGTCCGAACCGGTCGCGCTGCATATCACCTGCTCCGCCCGCCGCCTGGGGCTGGCCGATAAAACCCTGGCCATCATGCAGGCCTGCAGCGATAACGTGGTGGTGCCGGAACAGATCACCTGCTGTGGTTTTGCTGGTGATAAAGGCTTTACCACGCCGGAGCTGAACGCCTCAGCGTTAAGTACCCTGGCACAACAGGTGGGCCATTGTGAGAGTGGTTACTCAACCAGCCGGACCTGTGAGATCGGTCTGAGTGAACACTCGGGGATTGATTACCAGTCGATTGTGTATCTGGTGGATCGCTGTAGCACACCTGGGGTGTGACGGGGACTGGAGCCGGTCGGAGCTGTGAGCCTGTAGCAGCGGGCTCCGACCGCGTCTTCTCATCAGAGTCAGATTTGATGCCGTACTATCGCGGACGTTTCTGAGCGAGTTTCAAGCTGCTCAGACGTCAAGGGGGCTCGCCCCCTTAACAATCCCCGTTACCTCCACAGAAGCGCTGTATCCGTTACGGGTGCCTGCTGCTTATCCCCAACACTGTTTTCGTTCCTGATATCGGTGGGCACGCTTCGCTTTGCCCACCCTACACTGACAGCGAACACGTAGGATGGGCAAAAGAGCGAAGCGATGTGCCCATCAATCAGGTCGGCACTCTGTTGAGGCCTGTCAGGTGCAGAGAACTGAATTATCCTGGGTACTGTGTTCGCTCCAGGTATCGGTAACCACACCTCACTCTGCCAATTTACCCCGCATCCAGAAAACGAAATGGCTGGCCAATCGGCGCGCCCTGCAGTTCATCCTCACGCATCACACAGTGGCCGCCGATCACAGTGGCTATCGGCCAGCCGGTGATGTCCATGCCGTCGTAAGGGCTCCAGCCTGCCACGCTGGCGATCCAGTCATTGCTGATCTGGCGCTTCGCCGACAGGTCGACCAGGGTGAGGTCAGCATCAAAGCCCACCGCAATGCGTCCTTTGCCTTCCAGGCCGAAGATACGGGCCGGGCCTGCGCTGGTGAGGTCGACCAGTCGCTGCAGGCTCAGCCGCCCTTCGTTCATATGGTTCAGCATTACCGGCAGCAGGGTCTGCACACCGGTCATACCGCTTGGCGACTCCGGCCAGGGGCGGGCTTTCTCTTCCAGCGTATGGGGCGCATGATCGCTGCCGATCACATCCACCACTCCGTCTCGGATGCCCTGCCAGAGTGCATCCTGGTGGCGACGGGCGCGGACTGGCGGGTTCATCTGCGCCAGGCTACCCAGCCGCTGGTAGCAATCGGGGGCTTCCATGGTCAGGTGGTGCGGAGTCACTTCAACGGTGACCCGCGTCTTATGCTGGGCCAGCAACGCCATCTCTTCGGCGCTGGTGATATGCAACAGGTGCAGACGGCGACCGGTTTTTTCCGCCAGCCGCAGAATCCGCCGGGTGGCGTTGAGGGCGCTTTCCACATCGCGCCAGTTCGGATGGTCTTCGACGTTACCGGACTGGCAGATGGTTTCCTTACGCGCCCGCAGCCGTTGTTCGTCTTCCGCATGCACTGCCATCCGGCGTTTGCCTGCCTGCAGGATTTTTTCCAGCAGTTCATCTTCATCGGCCAGCAAGGAGCCAAAGGAGCTGCCCATAAACACTTTCACCCCGGCACAGCCTGGCAACTGCTCCAGCGCCGCCAGCTGGTCCACATTGTCCGCTGAACCACCCATATAAAAGGCATAGTTACACCAGGCGCGCGCTTCCATCCGCTGCAGCTTGTCATTCAGATCGTCAGCATCCAGCGTCAGCGGGTTGGTGTTGGGCATCTCGAACACACCGGTCACCCCGCCCAGCACCGCACCACGGGTGCCCGCTTCCAGGGTTTCTTTATGCTCCAGCCCTGGCTCACGAAAGTGCACCTGGCTGTCGATCACACCGGGCAGCACATGCAGGCCCTGGGCGTCGATCACCTGGTCCGCCTGCCAGGCGTCAGCGTTGAGTGCGACGATTTTGCCGCCTTTACAAACCACCGCACCGTTATGAATGCCGGAGGGTGTGACCAGCTGGCCATTTTTAATAATCAGATCTGCCTGTTGCATCGCCCTGCCCTCAGAGTTCATTACGGATACGCTGGTAGCCCTGCACCAGCCAGTTATTGGTACGGGCCACATCTTCGGAGAATTCCGCTGCCCGTGGTGTTACCCGAGGGATGCTGTCCAGATCGGAATCGGCACTCAGGCGCATGGTGGAAGGTACATGGAAACCCGGCGGCAGTTCACAGCCATCCACCACCGCGTTATGGCGCACCACCGAACCGGCACCCACCGTGGTGTTAAACAGCACACTGTTAAAACCGATAAACACCTCATCGCCAACATGGCAGGGACCGTGCACAATAGCGCGATGCGCAATAGAGGTACGCTGGCCAATCGTCACCGCTGCGCCGGACTTGGAGTGAATGACCACGCCGTCCTGAATATTGGAGTGTGCGCCGATCTCGATCGCCTCCATCTCGCCATCATCGTCCACCTCATCAGCCCGGATCACCGCATAGGGGCCGATAAAAACATTTTCATGCACGATCACCTTGCCGCAAAGAATGGCAGTGGGGTCAACGAAGGAAGATGGGTGAACCTGTGGCAGGTCGCCACGGGGGTTTTTGCGGATCATGGCCAGCGTACTCCAAACAGAATTGAACCGATAATGATAACTCATTATCATTAAAACAGATTCCACCGCCCTTGCAAGGAACTCGACCATGATTCGCAACAGTCGTCAGCGCGATGCTATTCGTGATGCCATCACCCTGGCAGGCCGCCCGCTGCTGCCTCAGGAGGTCCATCAGCTGGCGCAGCAGAGCGCACCAAAGCTGGGTATCGCGACCGTTTACCGCAACCTGCAGGCATTGCAGGAGGCAGGCGAGGTCAACCAGGTAATGATTCCCGGCGACAGCCCCCGCTTCGAGCTGGCCGAGCAACCCCACCACCACCATTTCAAATGTACCCAGTGTGGTGAGGTAACAACCTTATATGCCTGCCCAGGCAAACTGGCGGAACTGACACCCCAGGGATACCAGATGCATCGCCATGAGCTGACGCTGTATGGACTTTGTGAGGAATGTGCGAAAACACACCCCACACCAGGCCCATAAGATGATGGGCACATCGCTGCGCGCTTTTGCCCATCCTGCGGCTGGCGCAGCGCTCAGGCCAGGGGAGTCACTCAGATATCGAAAGTCAGGGTTTCACCGGCCTGGGCACTGAACTCTGTCGCAAACAGTGTGGCCAGCGGGGTACCATCGGCATCACGTACCCAGCACTGCTGCGCGCTATCGTAATCAAAGTGGTAGCCGCCAGTAAGCGTCGCCAGCCACAGCTGGGAGATCGGTGCCTGGCGGGTCAGGATCAGCTGGCTTTTATTTTCACAGATGATGGTTAATACACCGCCGGAAATCAGGTAATCCAGATCGGTTTCTGCCTCATCGAGGGTCTCTTCAATCGCTTCCAGCGTGGCATCTACCCGCTGATTAAATTCAGATTCATTCATGTCCATGCCCTTTACTGTGCAACTGCAGATTTAAAAATCGAGGCCGCAGTATAAAACAAGCACAAACCAGACACATGGTCTGTATAACAGCGGGCAGAAAAACCCGGATGCAAATGTACTCCCGACCCGTTACAGCGGTATACTCCTGCGTTTCTCCCTTATTAAACAGGGCTATGGATGTGAATAAACTCGCTATCGCTCTGCTGGCCAGCGCACTGTTGCTGGTCGGGTGTGGCCAGAAAGGCCCGCTGCAATTGCCGACGGAAACGTCGCAGACGTCACAATCATAAGAACCGGAAACACTGATGGATAACTTTGAATATCGAAATGGCCGCCTTCACTGTGAAGAGGTCGCACTGCACCGCATCGCCGAACAGCACGGTACACCGCTGTACGTTTACTCCCGCGATGCCATCGAGCGCGCCTACATGGGCTACGCACAGGCACTGGAAGGCCACAAAGGCATGATCTGCTATGCCGTCAAAGCCAACTCCAACCTGGCAGTGCTGAATATCCTGGCCCGCCTGGGTGCCGGTTTCGATATTGTCTCTATCGGTGAGCTGGAACGTGTCCTGCAGGCCGGTGGTGACGCCAGCCGTATCGTCTTCTCCGGTGTGGCCAAACGCCCGGATGAGATCCGCCGCGCACTTGAGGTGGGTGTTCACTGCATTAACATCGAGTCCGAGCCTGAGCTGGCGCGCATCAACAGCGTGGCCGCCGAGATGGGTAAAGTTGCACCGATCAGCTTCCGGGTAAACCCGGACGTGGATGCAGGCACCCACCCCTACATCTCCACCGGCCTGAAAGAGAACAAGTTCGGTATCGCCATCGACCAGGCACGCCGCATCTACAATGCTGCCGCCGCACTGGATAACGTCAGCGTCAACGGTATGGATTGCCATATCGGCAGCCAGCTGACCGAGATCGCACCGTTCCTGGATGCGCTCGACCGCCTGCTGGCACTGGTTGACCAGCTGAGCGAAGATGGCATTCAGATCCAGCACCTGGATATCGGTGGTGGCCTGGGCGTTTGTTACACCGATGAACAGCCACCGAGCACCGCTGACTTTGTTGCGGCTGTGCGTGAGAAACTGGCCGGGCGCGAACTGGCACTGGTGATGGAGCCGGGCCGCTCTATCGTCGCCAACGCCGGGGTGATGCTGACCAGAGTCGAGTTCCTCAAACCGACCGGTGACAAGAACTTCGCCATCATCGACGGCGCGATGAACGACCTGATCCGCCCGGCGCTGTACAGTGCCTATCAGGAAATCATCCCGGTTGAGGTCCGCGAAGGCGAGACCAAACAGTGGGATCTGGTTGGCCCGGTGTGTGAAACCGGTGACTTCCTGGGTAAAGACCGCGCCCTGAATCTGGTCGAAGGTGATCTGCTGGCGGTCTGCTCCGCCGGTGCCTACGGCTTCACCATGGCCTCCAACTACAACACCCGACCACGGGCGGCTGAAGTCATGGTGGATGATAATCAGGCCCATCTGATTCGCAAACGCGAAACCCTGCATGACCTGATTCGTGGCGAAAAGCCGCTGCCTAAAGACCGCTAACGGAGTCGATATGCTGGTTCGTTTTACCAAAATGCACGGCCTGGGCAACGATTTCGTGGTGCTTGATCTGGTGACCCAGCGGGTCAAGATCAATGAGCGGGTGGTGAAAAAACTGGCCGATCGCCACACCGGCATCGGCTTTGACCAGCTGCTCATCGTCGAGCCACCTTCGCAGCCAGACATGGACTTCAGCTACCGCATTTACAATGCCGATGGCAGCGAAGTGGAGCACTGTGGCAACGGTGCCCGCTGTTTTGCCAAATTTGTCCGTGACAAAAATCTGGTGCATAAAAACCAGATTCGGGTCGAAACGGCCAAGGGCATTGCGGTGCTCAATCTGCGCGAAGATCGCCAGATTGAAGTCGATATGGGTGCACCGACGCTGACACCGGCCGATATTCCGTTTATCGCCGATGATCAGGCCGACAGCTACGCCATTGAAGTGGCCGGTGAAACATTCAGCCTCGGCGCGGTCAGCATGGGCAACCCCCATGGTGTATTGTTAGTAGAGGACATTGAGCAGGCACCCGTGGAAACACTGGGGCCGCTGCTGGAGTCCCATCCGCGCTTCCCGGCCCGAGCCAACATCGGTTTTATGCAGATTATCAGCCGTAATGAGGTCAACCTGCGCGTTTACGAACGTGGCGCAGGCGAAACCCGGGCTTGCGGTACCGGTGCCTGCGGTGCTGTTGTCGCGGGCCGCCTGCAAGGACTGCTGGATAATTGTGTAACAGTGCATCTACCTGGCGGGGATCTTGAGATACAGTGGCCTGGCAAAGGCCAATCGGTGATTATGACCGGCCCCGCAACGACCGTTTTTGAAGGACAGATTTTTCTATGAGTGAGCAGAGCGCTGCCCTTGAAGCCGCCCCAGCCCCGGAAGAGGCGATCAGCGAACAGCAGATTGCTGAGTATCTGGCCGACCACCCGGACTTTTTCAGCCGTCACCTGGGTCTGCTGGAAAAGCTCTATGTACCCCACCAGAGTGGCGCGGCGGTGTCACTGGTGGAACGACAGACTTCTGTTCTGCGCGAAAAAACCCGTCAGCTCAATGGCCACCTCAGCGACCTGGTCGAGGTTGCCCGCCACAACGATGTGCAGTTTGAGAAAACCAAACGAATGGTGCTCAGCCTGCTCGATGCGGTGAGTCTGGATGATATCGCCGTGGCTGTTGATGAGAGCCTGTGCCAGGACTTCCATGGTGACAACACCACCCTGCTGCTATTCAGTGATATTGAACTGGATAGCAACAGCGCCCGCGTACTGCGCCGTGAAGAAGCTGCGCCCGTGGATATGCTGATTGAAAGCAATCTGGTGTCCTGTGGCCAGCTGGAACCGGCGCAGACCCAGTTCCTGTTCACACAGGATGCGCACCGTATCGCCTCGGCTGCCGTGGTCCCGCTGGTGCGGGGTAAAACCCTGGGTTTGCTGGCCGTCGGCAGTTACGACCCACAATACTTCCAGAGCAGCCAGGGCACCCTGTTCCTGAGCTACGTCGGCGAAGTTCTCAGCTCTGTCCTGCATCGCGCACTGACACGAGCCTGATGTAATGAGCACTGGCGATAATCAGCACTGGCTGGAGCGCTTCCTGCGTTACCTGGCCAGTGAACGCCAGCTTTCCCAGCACACCCTGGACAACTACCAGCGCGACCTGGTCAAGCTGCAACAGTTTATGGCGGTATTCAGCCCAGCGACCTTTGCCGAACTGCAAACCGCCGATATCCGCCGCTTTACCGCCGAACTACACCGCGACGAACTGTCCAGCCGCAGTATTGCCCGCGTGTTGTCCACCCTGCGTACATTCTTCAAGTTTCTGCACCGCGAAGGGCTAGTCACACATAATCCGGCGCTGGGGGTACAGGCCCCCAAAGCACCGCGCAAACTCCCGGAACCGCTGGATGTGGATAACATCGGCCAGCTGCTGCAGATTCCCGATGATGGCACTGCACTGGTCGCCCGTGACCGAGCAATTCTGGAGCTGCTTTACTCCAGCGGCCTGCGACTGTCCGAACTGACCGGGCTGAGCATGGGCGATATTGACCTGGCGGATGCCAGCATGCGCGTGACAGGTAAGGGCCGAAAAGAACGCCAGCTGCCAGTTGGCCGCAAAGCGATCACCGCACTGCAAAGCTGGCTTGAACGTCGGCCACAACTGGCCAATATTGAAGAACGGGCGCTATTTGTTTCCAGCCGTGGCAAGCGACTGGGCGAGCGTTCCGTACAGCAGCGACTGGACCACTGGGGCCGCCGTCAGGGAATCAGTGGCAAAGTACATCCGCATAAACTGCGCCACAGTTTTGCCAGCCATATGCTGGAGTCCAGCGGCGATCTGCGAGCAGTGCAGGACCTGCTGGGCCATGAAGATATTTCCACCACCCAGATTTATACCCATCTGGACTTTCAGCACCTGATGTCCGTGTATGAAAAGGCCCACCCCAGGGCACAACGAGGTAACGACGATGATTAAGTGCATCACCTTTGATCTGGACGATACGCTGTGGGCGGTTGATCCGGTGGTGCATCAGGCTAACCTGACCCTGATGCAGTGGCTGCAGGACAATGCCCCACTTTTTACCCAGCGTTTTGAACTGGCAGACCTGAACGAACTGCGCCGCCAGGCCCTGCTGGCCCGGCCAGAGATCAGCCATAGTGTGACGCTGATCCGCCGTCAGGTGCTGGAAAGCGGCCTGAAACAGGCCGGTTACAGCGCCGAACAGATCCCAACCCTGGTGGATGCCGCGTTCGAAGTCTTCCTGGAAGCCCGCCAGCAGGTCAGCTTTTTTGAACACGCACTGGATATCCTCGATCAGCTTAAACAGCAGGGCTACCAGATTGGTGCACTGAGCAACGGCAATGCTGATATTCACCGCACCGGGTTAGGAGATCATTTTGATTTCCAGTTCAACGCCGATGGCGTAGGCACCGAAAAGCCCCACCCTCTGATGTTTCATAAAATGCTTGAACACACCGGCCTCAAAGCCCGGCAGGTGGTACATATCGGTGATAACCCGGTCGCTGATATCGAAGGCGCACACAACAGCGACGTCTGGTCGATCTGGGTTAATCTACGCGGTGAAACCTGGCCCGGCGGCAAACCTGCTCACCAACAGGTACAGTGCCTGAGCCATATCCCCTTTGCCATTGAACAGATCCGCCAGCAAGCCGCCGGACAGCTCACTCTTTAATCAGCACCAGCACCGACACGGCTTTAGCCATTAGCACTATAGCCGTGCCCTCCCCTTACAAAATCAGTGTACAATCAGCCGGTGCATGCACTACAAGACCACTAAAACTCCCACCCGCAGGCACATAACAGGGTTGTAATATTTTCTGCAGGAGCGCAGTACATGTACGCCGCTATTGTTAGCTTTGTCGATCGCTGTTTACGGCTGATCGGCTGTAAAACCGTTAATCAGCAGTTTCTGCTGTCCTATGCGTTTATATTTATCCTCGCAGCGGCCACAGGAATCTCGCTCTACCTGAGTATGGCTATCAGTCCGCAAACCATGGATATGGCCGGTCGCCAGCGTATGCTCAGCCAGCAGCTGACCAAAGAGGCGCTACTGGTCGCAACAGGCAACCTTCAGCGTCAGCAACTGAACACAACTCTGGCCCTGTACGAACACAGCCACCACGCCCTGATGGCTGGTGCACCTGCAGAGCACATCAACCAGATTGAACAGCCTGCCATCATCAACCAGATGCGCCAGGTGGAACAGGTCTGGCAACCCTACAGAACCAGCCTGCTGCACCATATTCAGCAGCCTGACACCCAGAGCCTGCAGCACTTGCAGCAGCAATCCGAGCTTCTGCAACGCCAGCTGGATAAAGCCGTGAGCATGATCACCCACACTGCCCACGAAACCGAGCGTTTCCAGCTCCAGCTCGCTGTCGGCTGTATCCTGGTTATCCTGGCACTGGTGGTACTGGGACGTATCTTTGGTCTCTATACCCTGATGCACAATGTGGACCGGCTGAATCGACGCATGAACGAAGTCGGCGACGGCAAGTTCACCCACCGCTTTCAGATCAGCCATACCGATAACGAGGTCGGGCAGCTGTACAGCAACTTCAACAGTATGCTGGACCATGTCAGTGACCTGATGCGCCAGGTACAGCAAACCGCCAGCAACACCGAAAGCCATGTTGGTAATGTTGTCGCCGCCACCGAAGATGCAGAGCATGGGGTGCGTCGCCAGTATGAAGATATCGAACTGATCGCCACCGCGATGAAACAGATGACCAGCTCGGTACAGGAGGTCGCAGGCAATGCGGCCGAAGCAGAAAGCGCCGCCCGTAATGCCGACCAGCAGGCGCGTAATGGCGGCCAGGTGGTTGCCGAAGCCGGTAGCAGTACCGAGCGCATGCTGACCACGCTGCGAAGCACCGAAACCAGCCTGAACCAGCTGGCCCAGGCGACCCAGAATGTCGGTAAAGTCACCTCGGTAATTACCGAAATTGCCGAGCAGACCAACCTGCTGGCGCTGAACGCCGCCATTGAGGCCGCCCGCGCTGGTGACCAGGGCCGTGGCTTTGCCGTGGTTGCCGATGAAGTCCGCACCCTGGCGCAACGCACCCAGACTTCGACTCAGGAAATTCAGAGCATTATTGAGCAACTCCAGAAACAGGCTGGAGAGGCCGTCAGCTCGATGAGCCAGAGTACCGAACTGGCTGCTCACAGTAGTGAGATGTCACTGTCTGCAGCGGACACACTAAGCGAAATCGTCAACTCTACCGACACTATTTCCAGTATGAACAGCCAGATCGCCACCGCATCAGAACAGCAAAGCCAGGTGGTGCTGGATATCGACCAGCGGGTGGTAAATATTTCTGATATGGCCAGTAACACCAAGGAAGATACCGGTAAAGTCGTACAGGCTACAGAGCAGATTCGCGATGAGATTCAGTCACTTAACCAGCTGGTTCGACGCTTCAAGATCTAGCGTTCTCACCTTGCTCTATCCGCTGCCAGGACAGTCGTCTGCCCGGCCTGATACAGGTCAAACGTTCTGTCAAATAGCCGTCACAAACTGGTGACGATAGGTCAAAATTGTTAATGTTATCCTCCCCGGCCATCGACCCCTCGATGGTCCCTGAGAAGTCACCGCCAGGCGGTTGCAGGAGGCCCCATGAACGCTGCCCTATCTACCTTTATCGACCGCTGCCTGCGCCTCGTTGGTTGTAAAACCATCAACCAGCAGTTTCTACTGTCTTACACCATTATTTTCCTGCTGGCGACGGCCTCCGGTGTATCGCTATACCTGAGCATGGCGATCGACCCGCAAACCATCAATATTGCCGGCCGCCAGCGAATGCTGAGCCAGCGCATCGCCAAAGAAACCATGCTGGTCGCCGCTAATATCGAACAGCAAAGTCAGCTGCAGAAGACCATCCAGCTGTTTGAGCAGTCCCACAACGCCATTCTGAATGGCGATCCGCAGCAGAATATGAATGCCCTGACTGACCCGACGATCATCGCTCAGCTCAACCATGTCGGCACCCTGTGGCAGCGCTATAAGCCACTGGTGCTCAACTACGCCAATCAGCCCGATGATCACGACCTGCGCCAGATCCACCAACAATCACCGGTGTTGCTCAAAGAGATGAATAAAGCCGTGGTCATGATGACCCGCGCCTCCACCGACACTACCCAGTTCCAGCTATTACTGGCCTTTGCCTGTGTGGTATTGATTGTGGTGCTGGTGATTCTTGGTCGGGTATTCGGCCTGCATACTCTGGTGGCCAATATGAACCGGCTAAACCGGCGCATGTCCCAGGTCGGTGATGGCGACTTTCGTCATCGCTTTAGCATCAGCCATACAGATAACGAAGTCGGCCAGCTGTTTAACAGCTATAACACCATGCTGGAGCATATCAGCGAGCTGATGCGTACCGTCCAGCAGACAGCTCACAATACCGAGCAGCATGTCAGTAATGTCACCGCCGCGACCGACGACGCAGCCCAGGGCGTCGGCCGTCAGTATGATGATATTGAACAGATTGCCACCGCCATGAATGAGATGACCAGTACCGTACAGGATGTCGCCGATAATGCCGCCCAGGCAGAACAGTCGGCCCGGAGCACTGATCAGGCAGCCCGTAATGGTGGCCAGGTTGTTCATGCAGCAGGTGAGAGTACAGCACGGCTGCTGGCAACTCTGAAAAGCACCGCCAGCACCTTGCAGGAGCTGGAAGGTGCCACCCGCGAAGTCGGCAATGTCACCTCCGTTATCAACGAGATCGCTGGCCAGACCAACCTGCTGGCTCTCAACGCCGCCATTGAGGCAGCCCGTGCTGGTGACCAGGGCCGTGGCTTTACTGTGGTTGCAGATGAGGTACGCACCCTGGCGCAGCGCACCCAGAGTTCCACTCAGGAGATCCAGACTATTATCGAACGACTGCAGACCCAGGCTCGCCAGGCGGTCACTTCAATGCAGGAAAGCACTGAACTGGCTGAACACAGCAGTGAATTATCCCAAAGCGCAGAAGAGACTCTGGCCGAGATCGTCAAGGCAACAGAGACAATTTCAGCAATGAACAGCCAGATCGCCGCCGCATCCGGGCAACAGAACCTGGTCGCCGTGGACATTGATAAACGGGTGGAAAATATCTCAGGCGTTGCCGGCCATACCCGCGATGACACCAGCAAAGTAGTGGCAGCAACCGAAGAGATCCGCCGCGAGATCAGCGAGCTGAACCAGATGGTCCAGCGCTTCCAGGTCTGAGCAACCGGCCGGTTTAACCGGCCAGGAAGATCTCCAGCAGATCATTGAGAAACAACCGCCCCTGCGGGGTCGGTGCCAGCGTAGCGGGGTTATTCACCAGCATGCCCCGCTGGCGCGCCTGCAGTAACAGAGGCTCCATCACAGCCAGTGACAAACCGGTTCGCTCACTGAACAGACTGCTGGGTACCCCTTCATGCAGGCGCAGTACATTCATCATAAATTCAAACGGCAGATCTTCAGCCGCGACGTCCTGAGCACCACTGACCTTATCCAGCGCCGCCATATAGGCTTTGGGCTGGCGCAGTTTCCAGCGTCGAACCACCTCACCGTTACGGCCTGTCACCTTGCCATGGGCCCCGGCACCGATACCAATATAATCGCCAAACTGCCAGTAGTTCAGATTGTGTCGTGCCCGTCGTCCAGGCTGTGCATAGGCGGAAATTTCATACTGGCGGTAACCCGCATTAGCCAGCAGCTGCCAGCCCATCTCCTGAATATCCCACAGGGTTTCATCCACGGGCAGGCTCGGTGGCCGGGCATGAAACTCGGTATTGGGCTCGATGGTCAGCTGATACCAGGACAGATGCTCCGGCCCCAGGGCGATGGCTTTTAGCAGATCCCCCCGCGCCAGATCCTGAGTCTGCCCTGGCAGTCCATGCATCAGGTCAATATTGATATTATCGAAGCCAATTTCACGGGCTTTCTCGAACGCCAGCTGGGCATCGCCAGCACTGTGAATACGACCCAGCGCACTCAGACAGCTATCATCAAAGCTCTGTACCCCCAGTGACAGGCGATTAACCCCCGCCGCCCGAAAACCGGCAAAGCGAGCCTGCTCGAAGGTACCCGGATTGGCTTCCATGGTGATTTCACAATCATCGCTCAGGCTCAGCCGCGCCCGCACGCCATCCAGAATCTGCTGCATTGCCTGCGCCGAAAACAGGCTCGGGGTGCCTCCGCCGATAAAGATCGACTGGCACTGGCGCGCGTCGGTCAGCTGCAGCTCCTGCTCCAGGTCAGCCATCAATGCAGCGATGTACTCAGCCTCAGGAACCGTTTCACCGGCCTGGTGGGAGTTGAAATCACAGTAGGGGCACTTGCGTACGCACCAGGGAATATGGATATAAAGCGACAGCGGAATCACAACTACAACACCGTTTGGCAAGTGAGCGCCATGGGCTGGCGCTCGGGTTGGTTCAGAACAGGCAGGCTTACTTCAGATAGGGCTCAATGCGGGCGATCAGCTCTTTCACGGCCTGGCCACGGTGGCTGAGCTGGTTCTTCTGTTCAGACGGCAGCTGAGCAGACGCCTTGCCCAGTTCCGGGATCAGGAACAGCGGGTCATAACCAAAACCATTGTCACCACAGCTCTCGGGCAGGATCACACCCTCCCAGGCGCCCTGACAGATCAGTGGCGTCGGGTCTTCAGCATGGCGCATAAACGCCAGTACACAACGAAAACGTGCTGTACGCTGCGCCTCAGGCACGTCCTGCAGCGCCGCCAGCAGTTTGGCATTGTTGCTGGCATCGGTGGCACCTTCGCCGCTGTAACGGGCCGAGTAGATACCGGGCGCGCCCTGCAGGGCGTCCACTTCCAGCCCGGAGTCATCGGCCAGCGCGGGCAAGCCGGTCAGTTTTGCCGCATGGCGGGCTTTAAGAATCGCATTCTCTACAAAGCTGAGACCGGTTTCATCGGCATCGCTGACAGCAAATTCAGATTGCGGCAGCACTTCGACATGCCACTGGCCCAGCACCTGGCTGAACTCACGCAATTTCCCCTTGTTACCACTGGCCAGCACAATCCTGTTAATCATCGTTTTCTCACCTGTTTCAGATCGCCACAGCATAAACGAAAACGCCGCTGACAACGATTGGCAGCGGCGTTTTCAGAAGCCCATCAGGCCTCAGTCCATATAAAATTTCTGCTCAAAGTTGACGGTATAAGCAGGCTTGTTCGGGTCCGGCTGAATATCCAGCGCAATACGCATCACCTGGGCATCGGTAAAGCCGAAGGAGCCGATGTAGTAGATCGCCTTGCCTTCGTCAATCTTGCTGAACTTCATCTGCTGCTCCTGACTGATCAGGTTCGTTGCTTTGCCAGACACCAGCGCATTGACAGCCTTCAGTGAGCCATCATCCTGCTTTTTCAGCACCGAGACATTGACCAGCGCCCGCCGCTTACCACGCGTCAGATTATTCTGCTGGGCGATCTCCGGTTTTACAAAGCTGCTGTTAAAAGCGTTGTAGTGGATCTCGTAGTTGTCGTATTCAACAAACTGGGCGGCACTGGCGGCACAGCTCAGCGCCAGTGTCAGGCTGGCCAGCAGGGTCTGGCCGGTACGTCGGATAAATGTGGTCATAAAGCAGTCCTGATCCTTATCGAGTTATACGGTAGATGGCGATCTCGCCCAGCATATTGGGCCACAGGCGGGTCCACCAATGATCACGGTGCGAGTGATCCACTACAGTACGGTCCTGAATGTAGATATTGCGCTGTACACAAAGCCGCTCGAAATCCTTGAAGGTACAGAAGTGGATGTTCGGCGTGTTGTACCAAGTATAGGGCAGGAATTTCGACACCGGCATCTTGCCACGAAAGGCCAGATAGCCGCGCGCGCGCCAGTGACCGAAGTTGGGAAAGGTGACGATGCACTCTTTACCGATCCGCAGCATCTCATCAACAATCAGGTCCGGCCGCTCCATCACCTGCAGCGCCTGGGTCATAATCACCGTATCAAAGCTGTTATCACGCAGGGTCGCCAGGCCATCGTCGATGTTCTTCTCGATCACCGACACGCCCTTCTCCAGACAGGCAGTAATATTGCCCGGATTGATCTCCAACCCGTAGCCGGTGACGGCCTTGTTCAGCATCAGGTGCTGCAGCAACTCGCCCTCACCACAGCCCAGATCCAGCACCCGGCTACCGGGTTTTACCCATTCATCAATAATTTCCAGATCAGCCCGCATCTCAGTTACCCTCCCCGGTGGTCAGCGCAGGAACATCGGCTTCCACCTGCGTCATGTAAGCGCGAAACACTTCCATGTAGCGGGGAATCGGAATCAGAAACGCATCATGGCCATGATCAGCCTCAATCTCGGCGTAGCTGACTTTTTTACCCGCGTCGATCAGTGCATCCACAATCTCGCGGGATCGCTCCGGCGCGAAACGCCAGTCCGTGGTAAAGGCAGCGACAAAGAATTTACAGCGGGTCTGCGCCACCGCGGTGGCCAGACAGTCACCGTATTCAGCCGCCGGATCATAGTAATCCAGCGCCTTGGTCATCAGCAGATAGGTGTTGGCATCAAACTCGGTGGAGAAACGTTCGCCCTGATAACGCAGGTAGGACTCAACCTCAAACTGCGGGGTAAAGTCGAAACTGAGGTTACCGGAGCGCAGCTCACGACCAAATTTTTCCCGCATGCCATCGGCAGAAAGATAGGTGATATGGCCCAGCATCCGCGCCAGCATCAGCCCGGTGCGCGGCACCGTCTCTTCGCCATAGTAATGACCATCATGGAACTCGATATCCCGGCTGATCGCCTGCCGGGCCACCTCGTTAAAGGCGATGTTCTGCGCCGACAGTTTCGGCGCGGACGCGATCACCAGACAGTGACGCAGCCGCTCAGGGAAGTCGATCGACCACTGCAGCGCCTGCATCCCCCCCAGGCTGCCACCGACAATCGCCGCCCATTGATCAATGCCAAAATGGTCCGCCAGCCGTACCTGGCTGTTGACCCAGTCTTTCACCGTCACAATCGGAAAGTCCGGGCCGTAGGGCTTGCCGGTGTCCGGATTGGTGCTGTTGGGCCCGGTCGAGCCATGACAGCCGCCCAGGTTATTCAGCCCGATGACAAAAAACTTGTTGGTATCAATCGGCTTGCCAGGGCCAATCGCGCTGTCCCACCAGCCTGGTTTCTTATCATCAATGTTGTGATAACCGGCAACATGGTGGTGGCCCGACAGGGCGTGACAGATCAGGATCGCATTGGAGCGATCAGCATTGAGGGTACCGTAGGTTTCGATCACCAGGTCATAGCAGTTAAGTGTACGACCACAGGCCAGCGCCAGCGGTTGATCAAAGTGCAGAGTTTGCGGCTGGACCAGGCCAACCGAATCAGCAGGGAATTCGTGAGACATCAGACATACTCGACAGAACAGTAAGACAAACAGAGTTAACAGTTATGCGCGTCGAGCATCACATTTCGTAAAACAGTAACGGACAGGGCTGTAACAGCAGATCAAAGGTAAACACGTCAGTCTCGCTCCAGAGTCAACGCCTCGGGCAGACGGCCAGGGGCTGCGATTCTGATCCGTTTCTGCCGGCCCAGCTCACCACTGACGATGGTTATCGCGCCCTTGGCAACACCAAACTGCCTGGCCAGAAACTTGATCAGATGCGCATTGGCTTTGCCGTCAACAGGCGGTGCGGTAATGCGTATTTTCAGGCTGTCACCATGCAGGCCACAGAACTCATCTTTCGAGGCCTTTGGCTGCAGGTGACAACTTAACAGCAGGTCTTCGTCCTGCCAGCGGTAATAACTCAAAATGGTGCCAGCATACTCAGCTGCGCCTGGATAATCTGGATCGCCAGGAAGATAAAGATCGGAGACAGATCCAGCCCGCCCAGCGGTGGAATCACCTTACGTACCAGCGCAAACAGCGGCTCGGTCAGCTGCAGCAACAGCTGTGGCGCAGGGTGGTAGCTGCCAGGAGCTACCCAGCTGATGATCACACTGCCCAGCACCGCCCAGAAGTAGACGGTCAGAATCATATCCAGTACACCCAGTACCGACACAATCACCAATGCCATGATGTCCGGGAAGCCCTGATGGGACGACACCAGCACCAGCAAGACAAAGGTGGCCAGTTTCACCAGTACCGCCAGCACCAGTGCTGACAGATCCCAGCGGCCCATACGCGGCAGCATTTTCTGCAACGGTGCCATCGGCAACGCCGTGGCCCGAACCACCGCCTGGGAGATTGGATTGTAATAGTCGGCCTGTGACAGCTGCAGCAAGAACCGCATGATCACCAGGAAGGCGTAAAGACTACCAAATGTGTTGATGATCAGGGAGATCGGATCCTGTCCCATATGACATCCTGTATAAGCGCTTGATTTGCGAAAAGTATAGAGGCTACCGACGATATTTTATACCGCTGGCAGCCAAACAGCTTTACAAAAAAGGTCAGCCGTCGCCCAGTTCACGACCCAGTTCTTCAGAACGGTCGCTACAGGCCTGCATGCCATCCATAAAGATCTGGCGCAGGCCAGCGTCTTCGTAGCTGTTAATGGCCCGCTCTGTGGTGCCATTCGGTGAGGTCACCCGGCGACGCAGTTCAGCCGGTGGGAACTCGCTGGCTGCAGCCATGGTTGCAGCACCCTGAGCCGTCTGCAGCGTCAGCTGCGTGGCTACTTCTTCCGACAGGCCCAGTTTCATGCCCGCTTCAATCATCGCTTCCATCACCAGGAAGTAATAAGCCGGACCACTGCCGGAAACGGCAGTCACCGCATCCAGTTCAGCTTCACTGTTCACCCACAGGGCGATACCGGTCGCCTGCATCACCTGCTCGGCCTGACTGCGCTGCACATCGCTAACCTGGTCATTGGCAAACAGACCGCTGGCCCCCTGCTGCACCAGCGCCGGGGTATTAGGCATACAGCGCACCAGCGCCACATCCCCACCCAGCCAGCTGCACAGAGACTCAGCAGAGATACCAGCTGCGACGGAGATGATCAGCGGCTGTTTTGCCTGCACCGCGTCGGCCATCGGCGTCACAACCTGCTTCATCACCTGTGGTTTCACCGCCAGGATGACCGCATCCGCCGCTGCCACAGCGGCGTTATTATCACTGGTGGTCTGCAGCCCCTGCCCGGCCAGGTCAGCCAGTCGGCTGACATCCGGCTCGCTGGCCCAGATCTGTGCCGCCGGATAACCGTTGGCCAGCAGGCCACCAATAATGGCGCGGGCCATATTACCGGCACCAATGAACGCCAGAGTCGGAAAATCAGTCACATCAAATCCTCATTCAGACACCCGGCCATCAGCAGCCAGATGGTTATTTCAATTCGTTTGCGTACGCCACCGTTAAGCGGAGTAATCACGCGCACCAAAAATCGCAGTACCAATGCGCACCATGGTCGAGCCTTCGGCGATCGCCGCCACCATATCCCCGGACATCCCCATCGACAGCGTATCCATCTGTGGATGGTCAACCTGCAGTTCACGCAATAACTGCTGCATCCGGGCAAACACCGCCCGCTGCTCAGCTTCATCATCAGTGGCCTGGGGGATCGCCATCAGCCCGCGCAGCACCAGCTCGGGCCGTTGCGACAGTGCAGCCGCCAGCGCAGGTAAATCAGCAGGCAGGCAGCCGGATTTGCTCGCCTCACCGCTGATATTCACCTGCAGGCAGATATTCAACGGAGCCATGCCCGCCGGGCGCTGTTCAGCCAGCCGCTTACCAATTTTTTCCCGCTCCACCGAATGCACCCAGTGAAAGTGTTCGGCGATGGGCCGGGTTTTATTGGACTGAATCGGCCCGATAAAATGCCAGCACAGTGGCAGATCCGCCAATGCTTCAATCTTCTCCAGGCTCTCTTGCAGGTAATTTTCACCAAAATCACACTGCCCCTCACCGTAGGCTGTGCGCACATCGGCCGCTGGGCGGGTTTTGCTCACCGCCAGCAACGTCACTGCATTATCAGGACGCCCCGCCTGGGCAACCGCCGTCTGCACCTGCTGGCGGACGGTCTCAAGGTTGGAAGCTATCGTACTCATATCATATCCAGATTGATCGGCGATTGGATTGGAACGGCTATTCTGCTACAAAGTGGAGCCATCATAGAAGCGGTCAGGACGGGTAAGCCATGGATATCACCGAACTTTTAACATTTACATCCCAGCAGGGTGCATCGGATCTGCATCTGACCGCCGGTATGCCACCGGTTATCCGGGTTGATGGCGATATTCGGCGCATCAAATTACCGTCGATGGATGAGAAGCAGGTCAAGGCGCTGGTCTACGACATTATGAACGACAACCAGCGCAAGGAGTACGAGGAAAATCTGGAATGCGACTTTTCCTTTGAAGTCCCAGGTCTGGCCCGCTTCCGAGTCAATGCCTTCAATCAGAACCGGGGCAGCGCCGCCGTATTCCGTACCATTCCCAGCACCATCCTGACCATGGAACAGCTGGGACTGGGGGATACCTTCAAAATGCTGGCCGAAAAGCCCCGTGGTATCGTGCTGGTGACCGGCCCCACCGGTTCCGGTAAGAGTACCACGCTGGCGGCGATGGTTGATCATATCAACCGCACCCGTGCCGACCATATTCTGACCATTGAAGACCCGATCGAGTTTGTTCACGAGAGCAAAAAATCGCTGGTTAACCAGCGCGAAGTACATCGCGACACTCTCAGTTTCAGCAACGCCCTGCGCTCGGCCCTGCGTGAAGACCCGGATGTGATTCTGGTCGGCGAGATGCGTGACCTGGAAACTATCCGCCTGGCCCTGACCGCCGCAGAAACCGGCCATCTGGTATTTGGCACCCTGCACACCACTTCAGCGGCTAAAACTATCGACCGTATTATCGATGTGTTCCCGGCGGAAGAGAAAGGTATGGTGCGCTCCATGCTGTCAGAATCGCTACAGGGGGTTATCTCCCAGAGCCTGCTGAAAAAAGTCGGCGGAGGCCGGGTTGCCGCCCACGAGATCATGCTGGGTACCTCTGCCATCCGTAACCTGATCCGTGAGGATAAAGTGGCACAGATGTTCAGTGCCATTGAAACCGGGGCCAACCTGGGCATGAACACCCTCGATCAGTGCCTGGCAGACCTGCTCGAAAAAGGCCTGATTACCGCTGAGCAGGCCCGTGAAAAAGCTGCCAAGCCAGCCAACTTCAAATAAGACGGTAAGAAAACACGATGGACTTTACCCAGCTACTCAAAGTGATGATCGACCGTGGTGCCTCTGATATGTTCATCACCGCCGGTGCCCGCCCGGCAATCAAAGTGGATGGCACCATCAAGCCACTGACCCGTGAAACCCTGACCCCGGATCAGGCAAAATCACTGGTTTACAGCACCATGAACGACAAGCAGCTGGCCGAGTTTGAAGACACCCGCGAATGTAACTTCGCCATTGGCGCAGCGGAGCTGGGCCGCTTCCGCGTGTCGGCCTTTTCACAGCGCAACTCACCAGGCATGGTGCTGCGTCGTATCCACACCACCATCCCCACCCTGGACGAGCTGAACCTGCCACAGATTCTGGCCGATCTGTCGATGACCCAGCGCGGCCTGGTGCTGTTTGTAGGCGGCACTTCCACCGGTAAATCCACCTCACTGGCCTCAATGATCGACCACCGTAACCGTAATCACCGTGGCCATATCATCACCGTGGAAGACCCGATCGAGTACATCCACAACCACCAGCAGAGCATCATCACCCAGCGTGAAGTGGGCATCGACACCGAGTCATTCGAAGTGGCGCTGAAAAACACCCTGCGCCAGGCCCCCGATGTGATCCTGATGGGGGAAATCCGTAGCACCGAAACCATGCGTTACGGACTTAACTTCGCCGAAACCGGCCACCTGTGCATGGCCACCCTGCACGCCAACAACGCCAACCAGGCGCTGGACCGGATCGTTAACTTCTTCCCGGCTAACCAGCATGACCAGCTGTGGATGGACCTGTCACTGAACCTTAAAGCGATCGTCGCCCAGCAACTGCTCCCCGCCGCCAACGGCAACGGCCGCCGCGCCGCGATTGAAGTGCTGATCAACACCCCCCGCGTCTCCGACCTGATCCGCCAAGGCAAGGTGCAGGAGATCAAAGAGGTAATGAAGAAGTCTGCCAATGTGGGGATGAAAACCTTCGACCAGGCCCTGTTTGAACTGTACCAGGCCGGTGAGATCGATTACGAAATCGCCCTCAAACACGCCGACTCCGCCAACGACCTTCGCCTGCTGATCAAACTCGAAGGCGACACCCCGGTGGCCCAGGAAAAGCCTGACAGTGAAATCAGCTTCAGCCTGCAGGAAGAAAAGGACTATACAATTTAAGTCCGTTGCAGCTGACAGCCTGTTATGCGCGATCGCGGGCTGATATCTGCGCCAAAAGGCAGAACCTGGTACCAGTCATCACGCGCTATCGCGGCCAGGTGCATCGTAAGCGGCAAATCCCGTCTTGCCTGCTGGCGCCTTAAGGGGCCCGCCCCTTAAGAATCCCGTCACCTCCACAGAACGGCTTAATCCGCTGCTGACTCACGCCAGCCGCTGTGGAAAATAAACTCGCTTCGCTCAAACAAATTTTCCACTGATCGCGTCTGGCGCAAGCCATCAGCGGGCCGTTCAGAGTCGGCGAGTTAGTGGTGCCACACCCAGCTGCAAACCATGAATGAACACAAATGCCAGCTGCACATTTACTGAGCCCTGGTTGCTCTATGCTCTGCTCTTAAAAGCCAACTAACAAAGCATCCAACCCTCCGCTGGCACCGTACTTCACGCCGACTCTGAACGGCCCGAAAATACAGTGCTGGCCCGGCGGTCAGGGCAAAAGCTGTCTGAGCGAAGCGAGTTCTTTTGCCCAGCCGGGACAGGGCTGGGTTTTCGGAACCAGCCGTTCAGTCGAGGCAAACCGGGATTGTTAAGGGGGCGAGCCCCCTTGACGCGCCAGCTGGCAAGACCTGAAGCCCAACTCCGGCACAACCCCTCCCGCGCCAGCGCTAGCTTTTGATCTTACGCTTAAAAACCAGCTAACAACGTACCCAACCCTCAGCTGGCACCACACTCCACGCCGACTCTGAACGGCCCGAAAATACAGTGCTGGCCCGGCGGTCAGGGCAAAAGCTGTTTGAGCGAAGCGAGTTCTTTTGCCCAGCCGGGCCAGGGCTGGATTTTCGGAACCAGCCGTTCAGTCGAGGCAAACCGGGATTGTTAAGGGGGCGAGCCCCCTTGACGCGCCAACTGGCAAGACCTGGACTCAACACCCGGTACACATCTTCCCGCGCCAGCGCAGGCCCTTGATCTGGCTCTTCAAAACCCAGAACCAACGTACCCGGTAGTGATCAACTCATCCCGGACAATAGATTAAGTTGATTCTCTGCTGCGACAGGCAAAACCAGCCTACAACGGCAACCGAACAGACACCTCCAGCCCACCCTCAGGATGATTCCGCAACCGCAAACTCCCCTGCAAACGCTCCACCGCCCGACGGGCAATACTCAGCCCCAGCCCGTAACCCTCACTTTTCTTACCCTCAGCCCGCACAAACGGCTCCAGCAACACCGGCAATAGCGCCTCATCCACCCCCGGCCCGGTATCACGTACTGTTACC
>Ga0193951_1000276_pt1 | contig 24116 bp, 20 predicted proteins | sample BB_2_MG_FD_140370 | JGI IMG/M metagenome (GOLD analysis project Ga0193951, IMG submission 140370) | Microbial mat bacterial communities from the Broadkill River, Lewes, Delaware, United States - BB_2_MG | ecosystem: Environmental > Aquatic > Freshwater > River > Microbial mats | place: USA...
AAAAATATTCCTAAAGCAAAAAATGCAATAGAGATTTTAAAATGTCTATTTATGAAATCATTAAAATTATATAAGTTTTCCATCTTTTACCTCATAAATAATATCAGCAATTGCTGCTAAGTTTCTATCGTGTGTTGCCACAACGATAGTTGTTCCTTTATTTGAAAAAGTTTTTAGAAGTTCAAATACATTTAAAGAATTAACTGAATCTAAATTTCCAGTTGGTTCATCGGCAAAGATGATTTTTGGATTATTTATTAAAGCTCTTGCAATTGATACTCTTTGTCTTTGACCTCCTGATATTTCATTTGGATATTTATTTATTAACTCTTTTATTTTTAATAAATCCAATAACTCTTCAATTTGTTTTTTAGAAGCTTTTTCATTTGCTAATGAAATATTTTCTTTTACTGTTAAATAGTTTATTAGATAATGAAACTGAAATATAAAACCGATATTCTCACGTCTAAATCTATCTATATTTTTAATATCTTTATAGTTAATATTCTCATAAACTATTTCACCATTTGTAGGTTTTAAAAGAGTTGATAAAACAGATAAAAGTGTTGATTTACCACTTCCACTCTCTCCAATTAAACTTATAAATTCACCTTTTTGTATTTGTAAATTTATATTATCTAAGGCTTTATCTTTACCATAATAGTGAGTTAAATTTTTTACATTTATCATATTTTATTTCCTTGAATTAACTCAACTGGATCAGTTTTAGCTGCATTTAGTGCAGGAATTATTGAACCAATAATTGCCATTGAAATTGAAGTTATAAAAATGTAAAGTGCTAACTCATTTGAAATTTCGCCATTTACATAACCCTGTAGGCTTGAAGCATTTTTTATAAAATATAAAACAATATTTGAAATAATAAAGGCACTAATAAAACTAATTAATCCTAAAATAAAACTCTCAATCATAATTGAATAAACGATTTTAGATGTTGATATTCCTAAAGCTCTTTTTATTCCAAATTCACTTTTTCTTTGATTTATAGTAATACTCATTAAACTTACGATTCCAAGTAATCCCATACAAAAAGCAATAAGAGAAATTACATTTGATGAGGTTTTGATAATTTTAAATTGGTTGTAGTTATCTACAAAATTTTGTGTTGATTTTGCATCAATTTGTTCATCTAATTTTTTTATATTTTTTACTATATCTTCAATATTTGTATCAACTTTTGTATTTACCATAATCATAGAAGCTGATTTATTAAAGATATTTCCAGCATCATTTATACTTAAAACTACTCCTCCATTCTCAAAACCAATTTGACTTTTAAAAACACCAGAGATTTTGAAATCTTTATTTGCTATTTGGATTTGTTTTTTATTTACAAGTTGTTCAAAAATTGATTTTCCAACTATTACTTCATTTTCTTTTGGATAAGAACCATTTAATAATTCATAATTTTTAAATCTATTTGATGTTACTCCATAAACTGCAACTATTGGAAGTTTTTCAACTGGACTTGCACCCACTATCAAAGCTGATGAATTTTCTACATTTTGAATTTCATTTATTTTTTCAATTAAATTAATATCTACATTAGAAAAAAAAGTATCTGAAATCTTTGCTTGTGTGATAATAATATCTCCATCACTTTTAAGCATCGAAGAATACATTGTAATAATTCCATTTGAAATAGAAGAAATTAAAAAGATTGACACAATTGAAAATATCAAACTCAAATAGATAAGAATGGTCTTTAGTTTATTTGCATTTAATGCTTTAAAAGCGTATGAAATCAAACTGTTCCTTTTTATATTTTTTGTAAGTATAGTTTCTAGATATGAAAGAAATATGAATAAAATATTAATTTTTGTTCATATTTCTTAACTAAATTGTAATTATCATAGGATAGAATACAAAAAAACAAAAAAGTGAATATATGAAAAATAAATTGATAGAAATTATAAAAGAAGCAGGTGAGATACTAAAAGAGGGTTTTTATACTAAAAAAGATGTTACCTTTAAAGCTAAAAAAGATCTTGTGACAAAATATGATGTGGGAATAGAAAATTTTTTAAAAGAGAAGTTCTTAAAGGAATTTAGTGATTTTAATATAATTGCTGAAGAGTCAGATAATAGTAAAATAGAATTTAATAATTCAATAATAATTGATCCAATAGATGGAACTACAAATTTTGTAAATGGTGTTCCTCATACAGCTATTTCAGTTGGTGTTTATAAAGATAAAAAGCCTTATATAGGAATAGTTTATAATCCAATTTTAAATGAGTTATATGAAGCAAAGATAGGGGAGGGTGCATTTTTAAATGGGAAGAGATTAACTGTGAGTGCTGAAAATGATTTTCAAAAAGCTCTTATCTCAACTGGTTTCCCATATACAAGTGGAACTAATGAAGATGATTTAAATGATGTAATTAAAAAAATCAAAGATATTTTACCTTTATGTCAAGATATTAGAAGATTAGGTTCTGCATCGATTGATTTATGTATGGTCGCACGTGGAACTTATGAAGGTTATTATGAAATGAATTTAAAAGCTTGGGATGTAAGTGCTGGGATTTTGATTCTTACAGAAGCTGGGGGAAAAGTAAGTTCTGTTGATGGAAGTGAATATAAATTATTTGAAGATAAGTATATTGTCGCAACAAATAGTGAAATTCATGATTCATTAATAACAAATTTAAACTTATAAAAATAATTTTGTAAGTTATAGAAGCACTTATTTAGATATTTTTAAATATAATGCGCAAATAAAATAAATATAAAAGGTCTTTACTTATGTGTGGAATTGTTGGTTATATTGGTAAAAATGACACTACTAAAATATTATTAGATGGCTTAAAAGAGCTAGAGTATAGAGGTTATGATAGTGCAGGAATTGCAGTATTGAAAAATGATAAAATCGATGTTTTTAAAGCTCTTGGTAAGCTAGTAAACCTTGAAGAAAAGGTTCTTGCAAATGCTGGAAATAATTATGAATTAGGTATTGGACATACAAGATGGGCAACTCATGGACAACCAACAGAATTAAATGCTCATCCACACTTAGGTGAATACTCATATGTTGTTCATAATGGGATTATTGAAAATTATAAAGAGTTAAAAGATGAATTAATTTTAAAGGGACATAAATTTGTTTCACAAACTGACACAGAAGTAATAGTACATCTTTTTGAAAATATTTATAATGAATTAAATGACACAACTCAAGCTTTTCAAAATACTATTTCAAGACTTGAAGGTGCATTTTCAATTTTACTGATTACAAAAGCAGATCCAAAAAAAGTATTTTTCTTTAAACATGGAAGCCCTTTAATAATAGCAAGAGGAAATGAAGAGGGGGAAGTTTTATTTGCTTCTTCAGATGCTCCATTAATTGGTTTATCAAATGAAGTAGTTTATCTAGAAGATGGTGTTGGTGGTATTGCAAGTGCAGACTCAATTACATTTTTTAGTGATAATTATTCATGGTCTACTCTTCCAACTTCTAAACAATTTGCACAAAAAGATGGATTTAGATTCTTTATGGAAAAAGAGATCTATGAGCAAAGTAGTGTTGTTAGTGATTGTATGCTTGGAAGAATCAAAGATGAAGAGATTTTATTTGATGAAATTGATGCCTCAATTATTGAAGGAATTAATGAAATTAAAATCTGTGCTTGTGGGACTTCATATCATGCAGGACTTACATCTTCATATTTATTTGAAAGATTATCAAAAACAAAATGTAATATAGAAATTGCAAGTGAATTTAGATATAAAGAACCTCTTTTAACAAAAGATACTTTATTCATAGTAATCTCTCAAAGTGGTGAAACTGCAGATACTTTAGAAGCTTTAAAAATGGCAAAAGCTGCAGGATTAAAAACATTAGTTGTTTGTAATGTTGATAACTCATCAATGACAAGAACAGCAGATTATAAAATTTTAACAAGAGCTGGAATTGAAAAAGGTGTTGCATCAACAAAAGCATTTTCAACTCAAACTGTAGTTTTATGGATGTTAGCTCTTTATTTTGCAAAAGCAAAAAATGTAATCTCTAAAGATATTTTACAAAATGAATTACACGCTTTAAGAGAAGTTCCTAAATCACTTTGTATTAGTGATAGTATTCATGAAAAAACAAAAAGATTATCAAAAAGATATCTTCACGGACATGGATTCTTCTTCATAGGAAGAGATGTATTCTTTCCACTTGCACTTGAAGGTGCTTTAAAATTAAAAGAGATTTCATATTTACACGCAGAAGGATATCCAGCTGGTGAAATGAAACATGGACCAATAGCACTTGCAGATCCTGAGTTATTTACAATTGCACTTATGCCTCAAAATTTATTATATGATAAAATTAAATCAAATGTAGAAGAGTTAAGTGCAAGAGATAGTACTATTTGCGCAATCTCACCTCTTGATTTTGAACTTGCAGATGATTTTATAAAAACTGCAAAAACTGACCATTATATGTTAGAATTTTTTGAAATGTTAGTTGTTCTTCAACTTCTTTCTATGGAAATTTCTATTAGACTTGGTAATGATGTTGATATGCCAAGAAACCTTGCAAAATCAGTAACAGTAGAGTAGAAACTCTACTTTTACACTAATAAAAGAAAAATTAGGATAAAATTTATCACTTTTTTACAATTTTTGTAATTAAGAAAATTCAAACTTTTATTTTTATTTATTTTTTAACTTATTTTTAGTTGGAAAACAAAGATGGAAAACGAAGAATGGAAAACAATAAAAAGTATTTATACTTTTTTGGAAAACAAAAGGATGGAAAACAAAAATGGAAAACAAGACACAATACTTATTCACTAGTGAAGTGGTAAGCCCAGGACACCCAGATAAATGTGCAGATATAATTGCTGATTCAATCGTTGATAGATTAATTATCGAAGATAAGAACAGTAGGGTGGCTTCTGAGGTTTTTGTTGCAGGAAAACATGTTGTAATTGGTGGTGAAGTTAAATCTACTGCTAAATTATCAAATAAAGATTATGAACAAATTGTAAAAGATGCCTTAGCAAAAATAGGTTATGATGGAAAATCAGCTTTTACAAAAGAACAGTGTTTACATCCAGATGATGTACAAGTACAAGTTTTATTAAATCAACAAAGTCCTGATATTTCTCAAGGTGTTGATCAAGAAACTGGTGATATTGGTGCTGGAGATCAAGGAATCATGTTTGGTTTTGCTTCAAGTGAAACAGCAGATTTTATGCCAGCAGCAATTACATATGCAAGAATGTTATGTGATAAAGTATATAATTATGCTTTACATCATAATCAAAAACTTGGAGTTGATATTAAAACTCAAGTTACAGTTGATTATGGTACAAAAGAGAATTTTGAGAATTGTAACCCTCAAAAAATTCATACTATAGTTGTAAGTGCACCTTCAGTTGAAGGTATGCCAATAGAAGAAGTTAGAGAGTTAATTCAAGGTTTAATTGATGATTCTGGACTTCCAACAAATATGTATGATAAAAAAAGTACAATTATTCATATTAACCCAACAGGAAGATATGTATCTCACTCATCATTACATGATAGTGGATTAACAGGAAGAAAACTTATTGTTGATTCTTTTGGAGGATATGCACCAATTGGTGGTGGAGCGCAAAGTTCAAAAGATTATACAAAAGTTGATAGAAGTGGATTATATGCAGCACGTTGGATTGCTAAACATATTGTTGCAGCAGGACTTGCTAAAAAAGCTATAGTTCAAATTTCATATGCTATTGGAGTAGCTAGACCTACTTCAGTTGCTGTTGATACAATGGGAACATTTACAAAGTATGATGATGATAAATTATCAGCATTTATAATGAAAACTTTCCCTTTAACACCAAGATGGATAACGGAAAAATTTGCTTTAGATATGCCAAGTGAAAAAACTTTCCTTTATGCTGATGTTGCAGCACGTGGGCAAGTTGGTCAAAGTGATTATCCGTGGGAAAAACTTGACGAATTAGAAAAATTTGATAACATTTAATAGATTTGATTTAAAGGATTATAATGGATTTAAAAAACTTATTTAGTAAAATTACTTTTGATAGTAAATCAAAAGAACAACCAACAAAAAAAGATGCACCAAGTCACTGGGTAAAATGTCCAGAATGTAGTGCATTAATGTTTTTTAAAGAGGTTGAAAATCAGGAAAATATTTGTCCTAAATGTAATTTTCATATGAGAATTGGGGCAAAAAGAAGAATTGAGATTTTATCAGATAAAGATACTTTTGTTGAATATGATGCAGATTTAAAACCAAATGATCCTTTAAAGTTTGTTGATAAAACTTCTTATAAAAAAAGAGTAGATGAAGCACTTAAAAAAACAGGAAGAACTTCTTCTGTTGTAAGTGGTGAGTGTTTAATAAATGGAATTCCTGTACAAATGGTTGTGTTTGATTTTTCATTTATGGGTGGAAGTTTAGGTTCTGTTGAAGGTGAAAAAATAGTAAGAGCTGTTAATAGAGCAATTGAAAAACATCAAGGTGTTATTATTGTATCAGCTTCTGGAGGCGCTAGAATGCAAGAGTCCACTTTTGCTTTAATGCAAATGGCAAAAACTTCAGCTGCACTTAAAAGATTAGACCATGCAAAACTTCCATATATCTCAGTTTTAACTGACCCTACAATGGGTGGAGTTTCTGCTTCATTTGCATTTTTAGGTGATATTATTATGGCAGAACCTGGTGCTTTAATCGGATTTGCAGGTCAAAGAGTTATTAAGCAAACAATTGGTGCAGATTTACCTGAAGGTTTTCAACGAGCAGAATTTTTACTTGAAAAAGGTTCTATAGACATGGTTGTAAATAGAGCTAATATGAAACAAACTTTAGCTGATTTATTAAAAATGTTTCAAAAAGAAAAAATTAGCTAATCAATGCAATCAAATTTACAAAAAGCTTTAAGGGATGACCTTAAAGCTTTTAATTATTTATATGTTTTATGTGATTATGAAACTCTTCTTAAAAAAAATTATACTTTAGATAAATTTATACAATTATGTAAAATTAAAAATGTGAAATTAATTCAATATAGAGATAAAGTATCTTCAATATCTACTCAAAAAGAAAATATCTTATATTTAAAATCAAAACTAGATATACCAATTATAATAAACGATAAATTAGAATTAATAGATATTGCAGATGGTTTACACTTAGGTCAAGAAGATTTTTTACAAATTCATAAAGATAAAAAAATTGCTATAAAATTAATTAGAGCAAAAATTAAAGACAAGTTATTAGGTCTTTCAACTCACAATGAAATAGAAATATTAGAAGCAAATGATTTAAGCCTTGATATGATAGGTCTAGGAGCTTATAAAAGTACTAATACAAAAGATGTTTCTACAATAATAGGTGAGAAAATTTCATATTTAGCAAAAATTTCTAAACATCCAGTTTGTGCAATAGGTGGAGTTAAAATTGATGATATTATTGAAAATGTAAAATTTAATGTAGTAGGAAGTGCTTTTTATGAAAATTAATATTTATTCAATTGTAAAACCGTCAAAAGATGAATTTGATATTTTGATAAAAGAGTTTATAAAAATGTCTTCAAAATATGCAAAAGTTGAAGTAAATTATATTTTTAATAAAACTATTGCTAAAGCACAAACTATTGGGGAAAAAGAAGCACAAGCTTCTTATAGTGAAGCTTATGAACCACTATTAAAAGGTTATAACATAGCCTTGGATGTTTTAGGCAAAAGAGTAGATAGTTATGCTTTTAGTAATCTTTTAGAGGGTAAAAATGAAATAAATTTTTTTATTGGAGGCGCATATGGCTTCCAACGAGAATTTTTAAAGAAATGTGATAGTATAATATCTTTAAGTGATTTAACAATGGCACATAAAGTTGCAAATGTTGTGTTAACAGAACAGATTTTTAGAGCACTTAGTATACAAAATAATCACCCGTATCATAAATAATTTATTATATTTTTTGTATAATGGCAAAATTTTTTATTTAAGGGTATGATGTGGCAAATACAAAGCAGATAGAAGAACTAAAAGAAATTCTATTAGAAAGAAAAGAATTAATATCAAATAATATTCAAGAGAGTAGGGATAATATTAATTCATTAAAAGACTCAGAGTGTAATGATGAGTATGATTATGCTGAAGTATCAAGTGATAGCTTTAAAGAGGGTATAATTGTTAATCAGCAAATAAAAGAGTTAGAAGAGATTGAAGATGCTATAAAAAGAATTCATAAAGGAACATATGGAATCTGTGAGATGTGTGATGAATCAATTGCTATTGGTAGACTAAGAGCTAAACCATTTGCAAAATTTTGTACACCTTGTAGAGAGATTTATGAAGTAGATAAATAGTATAAATATAAAAAGGATAAAAGATGGGATTTAAAAAGTATATTGTTTTTTCAATAATTTTGATTGTTGCATTATATGGGTATGTATTTAGTTTAGAGTTAGGTGATTATAGGTTAACAATCCTTGATATATCAGTTAATTTACCAGTTGCAGCGTGGATTGTGCTACCAGTATTATTTTTGTTTTTAGCAACTATAGGACATATTTTATACTATGGATTAATCAATATCTTTAAAGCAAGAGCGATAAGTAAAGATCAAGAAACAATGGTAGCATTTATAAAGGATACTTTACTAGAGAAACCAAATACAAAAAGATTTAAAACTCAAGGATTTAAAAATCTTTCATCAATTTTATCTCAATTTAAATTAAGTGTTAAAGATTCTACATTTTCTTCAAGTGATGAAGAATTAAATAAAATTGTTGCAAATATACAAGATATTAAAGCTGGAAAACACATTAGCGATAAATCATTTAAATTAAATGAAATGTCAGATTTAGCAAACTTAAATATGTTAAATAAAGTTAATACACAAATTGATTTTGCAGTTGATGTAATTAAAAAACCAGAAAATTTTGCTGCAAATGTTGTAAGACAATCTTTTGAAAATGTTCTAAGAGATAAAACTATGACTACAATTAAAAAATTATACAAAAATGTAAAACTTGATAAAGAATTAGCATTTAAACTTTTCCAAAAAGATGCTGCAAACAATGAATTTGGATTTACTCCTGATGAGATTTTAAAAATTGTAAAAGATTTAGACTATAAAAATGAAGATTATATGGCATTAGCTAAAAACTATGAAACAATTTTACAACCTGATCAAATAATTTCATTATTTGAAAAATTATCATCAGAATTAGAAGAAGCAACACCTGCTTATTTACATGTATTATTTGAATATGAAATGATAGAAAAAGTTAAAGAAGTTATCTCTTCAACTCCTGAAAATGAATATACTGCATTTAAAGCATTATTAGATTTAAAAGATGCAGGTAAACAATATAATTTAGAAGCGATTTCGTACAAATAATGAAAAAAAAACTTGATTTTAGCCAACCCCTTGTGGTGTTGGCACCACTAGCTGGTTATACTGACTTACCTTTTAGATCTGTAGCTAAAAAATTTGGTGCAGATTTAACAATATCTGAAATGATATCTTCAAATGCATTAGTTTATAAATCTGAAAGAACTTTGAAAATGATTGAAAAATCACCTTCTGAGGATCCATATTTTGTACAAATTGCTGGAAATAAACCTGAACTTGTAAGAGATGCAGTTTTACTTTTAAATGATATTGAAGGAATTGATGGGATTGATTTAAACTGTGGGTGTCCTGCTCCAAAAGTTTTTAATCATGGTTCTGGTTCAAATCTTTTGGGAGATTTAAAAAAACTAGAAGAAATTTTATCAACTGTAAAAAAATATTCTAAAAAACAATATACAAGTGCAAAAGTAAGACTTGGGGTTAATGAAAAAATTCCAGTTGAAATTGGAAAAGCTGTTGAAGCTTGTGGTGTTGATTTTGTATCAGTACATGGAAGAACAAGAGCTGGAAAATATAAAGCACCCGTTGATTATGATGCAATTAAAGCTATGAAGGCAGCTGTTAATATTCCTGTTATTGCAAATGGTGATATTAAAGATTATGATAAAGCTAAAGAAGTTTTATCTTATACAAAAGCTGATGGAGTTATGATAGGCCGAGGTGCTATTGGAAAACCATGGGTATTTTATCAATTAAAACATGGTATTGAGAATATAAGTGAAGAAATGAAAAGAGAGATTATTCTAGAACATTTCGATGCAACGTTAAAATTTCATGGACCACATGGCGCAATTATGTTTAGAAAATTATTACACTCTTATTCAAAAGGTTATACTGGTGCTCATGAATTTAGAGATATTATAAATAAAATATCTGACGTAAGTGTTATGAGAGACATGATAGAAAACTTCTTTTAGCCTTTTTTAATATATTTCAAAAGTTATTTAGATAAAATATTACACTTTATGTAAAATTAAAATTATATATAGTTATTATAAAGGAAATATTTGTCTGAATACTATTTTGAACTAACAATAAAACCAAAAGCTCACTATGAACTTTTTTTAGACTTACTTATATCATTAACAAATGACGCTATTGAAGAAGATGAGGAATCACTAATTGCAAGAAGTGAAGAAGATCTTACAGATATTGAATTTGGAATTATAGAATTTGCAAAAGCTTTAAATGTTGAGTGTGAAACAAAACATGAAAAAAAAGAAAATATTGATTGGATAAAACAATATCAACAATCTGTAAAATCAGTTGAAATAGGAAATTATTTTATTAGACCTTCTTGGGAAGAAAAGAAAGAGGGTAAAATCGATATTATAATTGATCCTGCACTTTCTTTTGGTTCAGGACATCATGAAACAACTTCTTCATGTGTTGAAGCTATTGATGAGTTTGTAAGAGAGAAACAAACAGTCTTAGATGTAGGGACCGGAAGTGGGATATTAGCAATTGCAGCTGCAAAAAAAGATTGTATAGTTGATATTTGTGATACTGATGAAGTTTGTATTATTGATACAAAAACTAATTTTGAATTAAATGGAGCTTCATTTAATGATTCTTGGGTTGGATCAACTAATAAAACGACTAAAAAATATGATGTAGTAATAGCAAATATTGTTGCTGATGTTTTAGTAATGATTGCAAGTGATTTAAAAAAATGTATGAATGACGATGGAATATTAGTAATATCTGGTATTTTAGATAAACATATAAATAGAGTATTAAATAAATTTAAAGATTTAGAACAACTAAAACTTATTCATAAAAATGAATGGGTTACAGTAGTATTTAAAAATAAAAAGGAGTCTTAGTTTATGGCTAAAAATAAGCAGAATAACAATAGTAATAAGAACAACAATAATAATGACAATAATAACAACTTTTTTAACAATAATCCATTATTAATTTTTGTGATTTTCTCAATAATAACGATATTTGCTTTTAAAGAAATTTTCCCAGAAGGTCAAATGGGAGAAGCTACTAATTCAAATATTCAAGCATTTGGTCAAACATCAAATAAAACAGTTGCATATTCAGATTTAAAAAAATTAATTAGTTCTGGAAAAATTCAGTATGTTGGAATTGGGAATACTCAAATAAAAGCAGTTTCTAAAAGTGGAAATGGACAAGTTATAACTTATACAGCTAGAAGAGTAATCCCTGATGAAACACTTATTTCTACATTAGAAAAAAATGGAATAAACTATGGTGGAATAAATGAAGAAAATGTTTTAGCTGACATTTTATTTGGTTGGGTTTTACCTATTTTCATTTTCTTCGCTATTTGGATGTTTATTGCAAAAAGAATGCAAAAATCTATGGGTGGAGGTTCAGGTGGAATCTTAGGAATTGGATCATCTAAAAAGATGATTAATTCTGAAAAACCAAATGTAACTTTTGATGATATGGCTGGAAATAAAGAAGCTAAAGAAGAAGTTCAAGAAATAGTAGACTTTCTGAAATCACCAGATAGATATGTTAGACTTGGGGCTCAAATTCCAAAAGGTGTTTTATTAGTAGGACCTCCAGGTACAGGAAAAACACTTTTAGCGAAAGCAGTTGCTGGAGAAGCAAATGTTGAGTTCTTATCAGTTTCTGGTTCTGCATTTATTGAAATGTTTGTAGGAGTTGGAGCTAGTAGAGTTAGAGATTTATTTGAACAAGCAAAAAAAGTAGCACCTGCTATTATTTTTATTGATGAAATTGATGCTATTGGTAAAAGCAGAGCGTCAGGTGGGCCAATGGGTGGAAATGATGAAAGAGAACAAACATTAAATCAGTTATTAGCTGAAATGGATGGATTCTCAACTGAACATGCACCTGTAATTGTTCTTGCTGCTACAAATAGACCAGAAGTTTTAGATCCTGCACTTTTAAGACCAGGAAGATTTGATAGACAAGTTTTAGTTGATAAACCAGATTATGAAGGTAGAGTTGAAATTTTAAATGTTCATATAAAAGATGTAAAACTTGGTAAAAATGTAGATTTAAAAGAGATTGCAAAAATGACTGCAGGATTAGCAGGGGCAGATTTAGCAAATATTATTAATGAAGCTGCATTATTAGCAGGTCGTGCATCAAAAGATCAAGTAGATCCAAGTGATTTTAAAGAAGCAGTTGAAAGACAAATAGCTGGGTTAGAGAAAAAATCGAAAAGAATTTCTCCTAAAGAGAGAAGAATAGTAGCTTATCATGAATCTGGACATGCTTTAATAGCTGAGATTACTAAAGGTGCAAATAAAGTAAATAAAGTATCAATAGTTCCAAGAGGACTTGCTGCACTTGGATATACTTTAAATACTCCAGAAGAGAATAAATATTTAATGCAAAAACATGAGTTAATAGCGGAAGTTGATGTATTACTTGGTGGAAGAGCTGCTGAAGAGGTATTTATTGGTGAAATTAGTACAGGTGCTGGGAATGATTTAGAAAGAGCAACTGGTATTATAAAATCAATGGCAACTGTTTATGGTATGAGTGATATTGCAGGACTTATGGTCTTAGAAAAAAGATCTAATCAGTTCTTAGGTGGGCAAACACAAAAAGACTTTTCTGATGCTATGGCTAAAGATTTAGATGATCATACTAAAAAACTGTTAAATGAAAGATATGAAATCGTACTTCAAGAACTTAGAGATAATAGTGCTGCAATTGAGCAAATGACTGCAGAGTTATTAGATATTGAAGTTATCTCAGGAGAGAGAGTACGAGAAATCATAAAAGAAAATGGTGGAACTGTTTTTGAAGATGAAGATTTACATTCTGAAGCAATTGTTGAAGAAACAAATACTGAAGCTGAAGATATTTCAAATGAGAATAAAGACAACAACATCTAATAAAATTTAATAAATCAAAGTTTAAATCTTTGATTTATTACTATAATTTCAATTACTATACTTTTTATCATAACTAATAAGATTATTTAAAATTATTTTATCTCTTACTTTACCTAAAAAACATTATTAAATAAAAAAAAATTTATTATTTTTCTGATATAATATGAAAATAACCAATATTAGGTAGACTATGAAACAAATTTTAGTATTTATAATTTTTATAATATTCTCAAGTGAATTATTTGCGGTTGATGATCAAAAGCATGTTTTCAAATTTGGATTGGTTTCTAAATCAAAATTGTTATCAACATTTAAAGATGCAAGAGACTCTTTATCTACTTGGATAGAAGAAATTGGGAATAAACACAGTGTTATATTGGATGTGAAATTTTTCCCAGATACTGAAGTGATTTATGATAAATTCAAAAAAAATGAAATAGATATGGCAGTTCTTCCTTTACCATTTTATTTTAAAAATAAAGATGAATTAGATTTAATAGGAAAGAATTTTTGGACTTTAACATTTAGTGAAAATAAATATACACAATATTATTTTATAAGTGCTAAATCAAATGGATATAATAATTTTAGTGATATCAAAAATAAAGTTATTGCTATAAAAGAGTATGATGAAGTATCTGAGATATGGTTAGATAAAAACTCTTTAATGGAAAACAAAAAAACTTATTCAAAACTTATTAAAGATTTAATAGGTGAAGAAAAAGAATCTACAATAGTCTTAGATGTCTTTTTTAAAAAAGCTGATTTTGGAATAGTTACTAAAAAAACTTGGGATGTTATGGTTGAATTAAATCCAGCTATTGGGAAATCCATAGAAATATTAAAAAAGTCTAAACAAATACATTTTCCTCTTATTGGATTATTCCATAAAGATTCAGAAATAGAAAAAGTCAATATATTCTTTAAATTAACTACAAATATGAAAAAACTTTATAATAGTGAAGAAATGTTAGATTTACTTAAATTTGATTCTATTTTTGGATTAGATAAAAAAATGCTCAATCCTCTTGAAATATATTATAAAGAGTATTTTAATTTAAAGAAAAAATATGAGTAATATAAATATTGTACAAAATAGATTATTTAGAAAAGTTTTTACACTTATTTTATTAGCTATTTTTTTAGTATTATCAATATTTATTTTTAAAGCTACACAATTACAAAAACAATCAATTATTGATTCCTTACAACTTGAAGCAAAAACTATGGCTGATGGAATCGTTTATTTAAATAAAGATTCTATGGTTATCGATAATCAAATTAAAGTGTTAGAATTTTTAATTGATTTTGTTCAAGTTAATAAACAAATCAAAACAATAGTTTTATCTAGAAAAGATAAAGAAAGTCTTTTAATCAAAAAAAATGCATGGGAGATGGTAAATGATTTAACTATACTTTATACAAAGTCTCATTTAAAAGATAGAAATTATGAAATTGTAAAATCTCCTTTTATAGAACAAACAGTATTTAAATATACATATCCTATTTATTTTTCTTCAATTCTTTGGGGTTGGATACATATTGACTTATCATTAGACGAGTATAATAGAAAAATTAATACTATGTATGAACAATTTGTTTATTTTGCTTCTATTATGCTTTTTACTGCATTACTATTATCTTATTTTATTGCAAGAATGGTTTCAAGTCCTATTGTGAAATTAAATGAAATTACAAATGAGATTTCAAATGGTAAATTAAATATAAGAGTAGATATAAAAACTAATGATGAAATTGGAACCTTAGCAGACAGTTTTAATAAAATGGTAGATAATCTTGAACTTTCGCAAAAAGAATTAAAAAAATCCCATGATGAACTTGAAGATAGAGTAAAAGATAGAACTTTAGAACTTGAAGAGACATCAAATAAATTGACATTATTAAATGAAACTCTTGAACAAAGAGTTAATGATGAAATTGCAAAAAGACAGAAACAAGAACAGCTTTTAATTCAACAATCTAAACTTGCAGCTATGGGAGAAATGATAGGGAATATTGCACATCAATGGAGACAACCATTAAATGCTCTTAGCTTAGTTTTACAAAATATACATTTTTCATATAAAATGGATGAGCTTAATGATGAATTTATGGATAAATCTATTAAAAAAGCTAATTTACTTACAAATACTATGTCAAAAACAATTGATGATTTTAGAAATTTCTTTAAACCAAATAAAGAGAAAAAAGAGTTTTTACTAGATGAAGTTGTAAGTAAATCAATTACACTTATTGAATCTACATTTAAACATTCAAATATTGAACTAGAATATAGTTATGAAAAATTAATAAATATATTTGGTTTTCCAAATGAATTTTCACAAGTAGTATTAAATATTTTAAATAATGCAAGGGATGCTTTACTTGAAAATAAAATTGAAAACGCAAGAGTTATTGTAAATACAAAGATGGATAAGAATTTTGGATATGTAATTATTAGAGATAATGCAGGTGGGATACCAAATAGTATAATAAATAAAATTTTTAATCCATACTTTACAACAAAAGAAGAAGGTAAAGGTACCGGAATAGGACTTTATATGTCAAAGACAATTATTGAAACAAATATGGATGGAAAATTGATAGTTGAAAATGTAGATGATGGTGCTGAATTTATTATTAGGGTTCCACTAGTAAAGGTTGAAAATGAAAAGTGATGATTTATATAAATATTTAAAAACGATGAATGTTTTATATGTTGAAGATGACAAAAATACACAAGAAGAATTAGAATTCTTCTTATCGAATCGGGTTAGAAATCTTTATGTGGCAAATAACGGAGATGAGGGATTTGAATTATATAAAAAATATTCTCCAGATATAGTAATTACTGATATTCAAATGCCAATTTTAAATGGTATAAAAATGTCAGCGAAGATAAAAGAATTAAATTCTTCTGTACCAATTATTGTAATAACAGCATTTAATGATTCTGATTATTTATTTGAAGCGATTAAATTAAATATCAGTGGATATTTAACAAAACCATTAGATTTAAAATTACTGATAGAAACTTTGACAAAAATATCAAAAAATATATGTTTAGATAAAGAGAATAAAGAAATTGTAAATATGTTAAAGCAGTATAAAGATATTGTAGATGAAAGATCAATTATTTCAAAAGCTGATAGAAAAGGTTTAATTACTTATGTTAATAAACCATTTGAACAAATTTCAGGTTATACAAAAGATGAATTAATTGGGAAATCTCATAATATAATCACAAACCCAAATATTGATAAATCTATATTTAAAGATTTATGGAAAACTATTAATGTAGATAAAAACCTATGGCAAGGACAAATAAGTAATATTTCAAAAAATGGTAAAGAGTATATTGTTGATATAATTGTTAAACCAATTTTAGATTTAGATGGGAATATTTTAGAATTTATATCATTATCAAATGATATTACAGATTTAGAAAATACAAAAGAGTATTTTAAATCACAAACTCAGAAAAGTGCAACAAATTTAACTGAGTCAATAAGAATTGTAAATGCATTTAAAGAAGCAATAAATGAAAGTAATATTATTTTAAGAATGGATTTAAAAAGAAATATTATATATGCAAATAATGCATTTTTTAAATTAACTGGTTTTACTAGAGATGAATTAATTGGAAAACCATATTCAATATTAAAACATTGTAATTTAACACAGGAAGAGCAAGTTGCAAAAATAGATGAGATTTTCAATGGTAGTATTTGGAAAGGAAAAATATCTAATTATAAAAAAAATGGAGAGCCCTTTCATTGTGATGTAACGATGTATCCTTTAAAAAATAAAAATGGTGAAGTAATTGAGTATATGGGAATTAGGCATGATATAACTCAAATTGAAAACCTTTATAATGAATTAGAAGAAACACAAAGAGAGATTATTTATAAACTTGGAGAAATTGGTGAAACAAGAAGTGCTGAAACAGGATATCATGTAAAAAGAGTTGCTGAATATTCAAAATTATTAGCACAAAAAATAAATTTAAGTAAAGAAGATGTAGATATTCTTTTTATCTCTTCTCCCATGCATGATATAGGAAAAGTTGGAATCCCTGATTCAATTTTAAATAAACCAGGGAAATTAACTGTAGATGAATGGAAGATTATGCAAACCCATTCTCAAATAGGTTTTAACATTTTAAAATCATCTAATAGAGCAGCATTGAGAGCAGCCGCAATTATTTCACATACTCACCATGAAAAATGGGATGGTTCAGGGTACCCTTTAGGTTTAAAAGGTGAGGATATTCATATTTTTGGAAGGATTACTGCCCTTGCTGATGTATTTGATGCACTAGGAAGTGAAAGAGTTTATAAAAAAGCATGGCCTTTAGAAAAGATATTAGAACTTTTTGAAAATGAAAAAGGTAAACATTTTGATCCATATTTAATAGATATATTTATGGAAAATCTAGATGAATTTTTGCAAATTAAAGATAAATACAAGGATTAATATGGAAAATTTTAATAAAGAATCATTTAAAGATATTACACTCTTATATGTTGAAGATGATGCAATGACATTAGAAGAAATATCATATTTTCTTGAAAAGTATGTAAAAAAACTAATAGTTGCAAAAAATGGAGAAGAGGGATTAGAACTATTTAAATTACATAATCCTGATATGGTTATAACAGATATTCAAATGCCTGTTATGAATGGTTTAGATATGGCAAAAAAAATACTTCAAATAAATCCAAGTGTTCCAATTGCTGTTACTTCTGCTTATAGTGATTCAGAGTATTTAATAAATGCAATTGAAATAGGTATTGATAAATATATACTAAAACCTGTAAATATGATGGAAGTACTAGCTGTGGTTTATAAAAGTTTACATCTAAGTTTTTCTACTAAAAATTATGAAGAATATATTCAATTTATTTTAGATAGTAATCCTACTTTTATGTTTATTATGAATTCAAATAAGGTTGAATATGCAAATAAAAATCTTTTAAATTTATTGGGTTATGAAAATGTTGAATTATTTAATGAGCAAATAAAAGAGTGTAAAGAATTATTTGAATTTGATGATTTAGTAATTGAAGATAATTATCTAGAACACATAATGAAAAATTCACATAAAAAGTTTTTAGTAAATCTAAAAAATAAAAATTGTGAAGTATATTATGATCGAAAATTTTATGTATCTTATAAATATTTTGAAACTATGAAAAAATCTGTTTTTATTTTTACAGAAGAATCTAGTTCAAATTTACTTGAAATAAATGAAATTGTAAAAGATTTAGTTGATGATATAAAAATGCCTGAGGATAGAATCAATGTAGTCAATAAGATTAATAAAATTTTAGAGTTAACAAGTAAAAGTTTATAATGAAAAATTTAAGTATAAAAATTAAACTAATAATTATCTTTATTTTAATTAAGATCCTTCCTTTATTACTTGTCGCATATATCGCATATGAAGGTGTACAAAAATTGAATTACTATTTAACGGATAGTACAAAGTTTTTATATAATCAAAGTAAGGAAATTATACTTAACACTGCAAATGCTTCAATTGAAGATAGTATTAAAAATCTTGATAAAAAATCTCAAATTTCACTTGAAAAAGTCTCTTTTGAAATAGCAAAAAATGTTGCCAGTTTCTTATATGAAAGGGATAATGACATTTTATTTTTATCAAAATTAGATTTAAATGAAAAGGTATTAAAAAATTTTTATAGTTCAAAAAAACGAGATATTATACTTCATGATAAATATTTTTATGATGATAATACATCAATGTGGAAAACAAACGAAAATATAGAAAAAGTTAGAAATGAAGATGTAAAGTCTCTAATAAAAGACAATGAAAAAGAGTTTAATGTTGTTGATCCTTTAAATTATAATAAAAAGTCAATTCCTATTTATAAAGAGATAGCTTTTTTTGATTTAACTGGAAAAGAGAAATATAAAGTCTCTCAAATAAATAGTACTTTACAAAATATTTCAAATAAAAAGAATACATATATAAACTCAGAAGATTATTTTCAAGAAATTCAAAAACTAAAAAAAGATGAAATATATGTATCTGATGTTATTGGAGAGTATATTCCTTCAAAAATTGTTGGACCTTTTACAAAAGAAAGAGCACAAAAAGCTGGTATAGAATTTAAACCAGAAAACTATGCTTATGCAGGAAAAGAAAATCCTGTTGGAAAAGAGTTTGAAGGAATAATAAGATTTATTACACCAGTTTTTAAAAATGGTAATAAAATAGGTTTTGTCTCTTTAGCTTTAGATCATAAACATATAATGCAATTTACAGATACGGCAAACCCAACGGGAATTAACCCTGTACAAAATATTTCAGATGCAAGTAGTTGAAATTATGCTTTTATGTGGGATTATGAAGGAAAAAATATTTCTCATCCAAGGGATTATTTTATAGTAGGATACGATAAAAATACAGGAAAAAGAGTAATGCCATGGCTTAGTTCTGATCTTGCAGAAAATTTTGAAAAATCTAATAAAAATATAAATGATTTTTTACTTGATTATCCAAAATTTCAAGAACAAAGTTTAAATAAAAAACCAAATATAAAACAATTAAAAGAAAGTGGAAATATTGCACTTGATTGTAGATATTTAAATTTCGCTCCACAATGTAGCGGTTGGATGCAAGTTACCCAAAATGGAGGATATGGCTCATTTATAATTTATTGGAGTAAAGTTTGGAAATTAACTACAGCTGCTTCTATTCCTTACTATACAGGTAAATTTAAAAATTCTAAAAGAGGTTTTGGATTTATAACAATTGGAGCAAATGTAGAAGAGTTTCATTCAGCTGCAAATGAAACTAAAAATGATGTAATTAAAATATTAAAAAATCAAACTGAAAATATGAAAGAAATTGTAAATGAAAATAAAATAGAAATTGATGCATTTATTAAATCATTGATAAATGAATTAACTGTAATTACTTTTGTGATGATAATTTTAATTGTAGTTATTGCTTTGTTAATGTCTGGATATTTAAGTAATAAAATAGATAATATATTAATTGGAACAAAAAAATTTGCGAACAATGAATTAGATTATAGAATAAGAGTGAATTCAACTGATGAAATAGGGCAATTAGAAACATCATTTAATGAAATGGCAGAAAAGATTGATAATCTTTTAAAAGAAGAAAAAAATCAAAATGAAAATTTAGAAAAAAGAGTATTAGAAGAGGTTTTAAAACAAAAAAAACAAGAACAAATACTTATTCAGCAAACTAAACTTGCAGCTATGGGTGAGATGATTTCTAATATAGCACATCAGTGGAGGCAACCTTTAAATGCATTAGGTTTAGTGATGCAAAATCTAAAGTTTTCATATGATATGGGGGAATTGGATGATAAAATTATGGATAGGTCAATAACTAAAGCTAATTTACTTACATCAAATATGTCAAAAACTATCGATGATTTTAGAAACTTTTTTAAGCCTAATAAGTTAAAAGATCTTTTTAATATTAATGATACAATTTTAAAAGCAGTTAATTTAGTAGAATCTACTTTTGAACATAATAAAATTGAGATAATAAAAGACTTGCATACAGATGAGATTAATATTCTTGGTTTTTCTAATGAGTTTTCTCAGGTAATTTTAAATATTCTTTCAAATTCAAAAGATGCTTTAATTTTTAATGAAATTAAAGATTCAAAAGTTATTATAAAAAGTTATATAAATAATGAGAATATTTTTATTACTATTGAAGATAATGCATTGGGAATTCCTATGGATATTATTGACAAGATTTTTGATCCTTACTTTACTACAAAAGAAGAGGGAAAGGGTACTGGTATTGGGTTATACATGTCTAAGATTATTATAGAAAGTAACATGAATGGTAAGATAACAGCAGAAAATAGAGATAATGGCTCTATGTTCACAATAAAAATACCAATTAAATAAATTAAAAGAAATTAATATGGAAAATATAAATAAAGAATTATTATCTAATATCACAATACTTTATGTGGAAGATGAAGAAATTATAAGGGAGCAAATTACATATTTTTTTAAAAGATTTGTAAAAAACTTTTATACTGCTTCTAATGGTTTAGAAGGAATAGAAATCTGTAAAACGATTACTCCTGATATTATTATCACAGATATCCAAATGCCTAAAATGAATGGCTTAGAAATGATTAAAGCCTTAGATATGAAAGATGTCCCTGTTATTTTAACAACTGCTTATTCAGATATTGATTATTTCTTAAAAGCAATTGAGTTAAATATAAACAAATATGTAATTAAACCAATTGATTTAATAGAATTAGTTACAAGTGTACAAGATTGTATCTATTCAAATAGATTGAGAACTAAACTTTTTGAAAAAGAAAATTTATTAAAAATTGTAGATGAAAATGTATTAATTTCAATTACAAATAAAGATGGAATTATTATAGATGCAAGTCAGGCTTTTTGTAAATTAACAGGTTATGACAAATCAGAACTAATTGGCAAAAGTCATTCAATATTAAGAGATAAAGATACTCCGGTAATCTTTTATGAAAAGCTTTGGGAAGATATTTTGTCAGGAAAAAAATTTGATGCTGAAATAAAAAATCGTAAAAAAGATGGTGAATTATATTGGGCTAAATTAACTATTACTCCTGTTTATAAAGATGGTGAGATAATAAATTTTACAGCCATTAGACAAGATATTACAAATAAGAAAAAGTTAGAACTTTTAGCAATTCAAGATGAGTTAACTGGACTTTATAATAGAAGATATTTTAATAAAATAATGGATAAAGAAATAAGAAGAGTAAAAAGAGAAAACTCTACTTTGAGTCTATTGTGTATTGATATTGATTATTTTAAAAAATACAATGATACCTTTGGACACCCTAAAGGAGATGAGGTTTTAGCATTAATTGCAACAACTTTAAAGACTTTTTGTGCAAGATCAACTGATTATGTATTTAGAATGGGTGGAGAAGAATTTTGTGTTATATATTCTGGTTCAACAATTGAAGAATCATTAGCTTATTCAAATGAATTGGTAAATAAAATATCTTTAATGAATATTGAACACAAAGATAATGAAATTCTTACTATTTCAGCTGGATTAGTAACTTTACAAGGGCAAAATATAATTGATGAAAAAACTATTTATAAATATGCTGATGATGCTTTATATGAAGCGAAGCAAAATGGGAGAAATCAAGTTATTTTATCAGAAAACTCTAAATAAGTATTGACAAATATAAATTTATTAATTATACTTAAGCACTTAAAAAACAAAAAGGAGAGTAATATGAAAATATTTGATTTTTATAATAACCATTTCATCAAAAGTGTTAACACTCTTCTGCTTCTTAATTTATCTCTCTAATTCTAATTTAGAATTATAAAAATTTATAATAAATAATCAAAAAATCTGTTTTTCTTTTTTATATAAAAAAAGATATAATAATTAATATTTTAAAAGGTAATTTTCATGGATAAAAATAAAATTATAGTATTTGATACAACATTAAGAGATGGTGAGCAAAGCCCTGGTTGTTCGATGAACACAGAAGAAAAAATTAAAGTTGCATTACAGTTAGAAAAATTAGGTGTGGATGTTATTGAGGCTGGATTCGCTGCAGCTAGTCCTGGTGATTTTGATGCGGTAAGTAGAATTGCAGAACAAGTTAAAAATTCATCAATTTGTTCTTTAAGTAGAGCAATTGAAAATGATATTAAACAATCTGGATTAGCAGTAGGAAAAGCTCCTAAACATAGAATTCATACATTTATTGCAACAAGTCCTATTCATATGCAATATAAATTAAAAATGAGCCCTGATGAAGTAATCAAAAGAGCAATTCATGCAGTGCAGTATGCAAGAACATTTGTAGATGATGTTGAGTTTTCATTAGAAGATGCAGGAAGATCTGAGATTTCATTTATGAAAGAAGTTATGGATGCTGTTATTGGTGCAGGTGCTTCAACAATTAATTTACCAGATACTGTTGGATATAGATTACCAACAGAATTAGGTGCTATGGTTAAAGAATTAAGTGCATATGCAGGTGATAGAGCGATTATTTCTGTTCATAATCATAATGATTTAGGATTAGCAACTGCAAATACTTTGGCTGCTGTATTAAATGGTGCTAGACAAATAGAAGTTACAATCAATGGATTAGGGGAGAGAGCTGGAAATTCAGCTTTAGAAGAAGCTGTAATGGCTATTAAAACTAGAAAAGATGCATTTGGAGATTTATACACAGGCATTAATACGCCTGAAATCTATGCAACTTCAAGATTAGTAGCAACAATTACAGGGGTTGAGCCACAACAAAATAAATCAATTGTTGGTAAAAATGCATTCTCTCATGAAAGTGGAATTCACCAAGATGGTGTTTTAAAACATCAAGAAACTTATGAAATTATGAAACCTGAAGATGTTGGAGTATTTAAAGAATCTACTTTAATTTTAGGTAAACATAGTGGACGAGCAGCCTTTAGAGATAAAATTGTTCATATGGGATTTGATAAAGTAAGTGATGAAGAATTAAATGCAGCATTTGAAAGATTTAAAGTTTTAGCTGATAAGAAAAAAGATGTAACTGATGATGATATTAGAATGTTAATTACTGATGAGTCGTTAAATCAAGATAAAACTTATGAGTTAGTAGGCTTACAAATCTCTGATTGTACAGCGGGTGTTCCAACTGCTGCTGTTGCAATTAAATATAAAGATCAAATAATGAAAGATGCAGCTATTGGGGATGGAACTATGGATGCAATCTTTAAAACTATTGATAGATTAACTGGATATAGTGGAGAATTAAAAGATTATAAAGTAACTTCTGTAACTGAGGGTAAAGATGCACTTGCTAAAGTAACTACAAGAGTTGTTTTTGAT
>Ga0193951_1000278_pt1 | contig 24017 bp, 12 predicted proteins | sample BB_2_MG_FD_140370 | JGI IMG/M metagenome (GOLD analysis project Ga0193951, IMG submission 140370) | Microbial mat bacterial communities from the Broadkill River, Lewes, Delaware, United States - BB_2_MG | ecosystem: Environmental > Aquatic > Freshwater > River > Microbial mats | place: USA...
ACCGACAAGACCGTGAAGTCATTGGATTTTGAATCCAACGTGTTTACCAGTTTCACCACTCGGGCATTTGTTTTGGAAATGAATAGTACAAAAAAAAAGCTTAAAGATAAGTCACCTTATCTTTAAGCTCGAAAGTTTCTTAAAATTAAGATTTAGCTACAGCTTCTTTTAATTTTTTGCCCACTTTAAATTTTACTGCTGTAGTTGCAGGAACATCAACAACTCTATCTGTACCAGGAACTCTTGCTTTTCTTGCAGCTCTTGGAGCTGTTGAGAAAGTACCAAAACCTATAAAGCTTACGCTTTTACCTGCTACTAGTGCATCATTGATTGTCTCAAGTGCTGCATCAACGGCTTTTTGTGAATCTTTCTTAGAAAGACCCGCTTTTTCAGAAACCGCTTGAATGAAGTCTGCTTTTTTCATTGTTAAATCCTTTAAAGTATTGTGTTGCGGTCATTGTACACTTTTTTTTTATAAAAAACAATAAGTTTTAGGTATAAATTAAAGAAAAGTGTTAAAAAGTCGATTTTTATACAGATGGAATTAAATTTGCTTGTATTAATATAGCAAGAAATAACAGATAAATAGAGGTAGACATGCGAGTAACTAATTCACTTTTTTATACAAATTCAAAAAATGACTATCAGAGAAATATGCAAGAACTTTATAAGGTAAACACACAAATAGCTTCAAAAACTAAAATTCTAAATAGTTTTGAGGATAGTGGAGTTTATGTTGATACAATGCGGTTAAATTATGAAGTTGCAACTTTAGAGCAAATCAAAGAGAGTAGTTCTAAAGCAAAAACTTATGCTAACAATACAGACAAAGTATTAAATCAGTTTACCGATGCACTCACTCAGTTTAAAACAAAATTAGTACAAGCAGCAAGCGAATCTAATTCTAGTACTAGTTTAGATGCATTAGGCAATGAATTAGAGGCATTGCGTAATCATATGGTAAATTTAGGAAATACTTCTATCAATGGACAATACCTTTTTTCAGGGACAGCAGTTACAACTAGGCCTTTTAATGCTGATGGTACTTATAATGGAAATGATGGTGAAATTGAAGCTATTATTGGTTCAGGGGTAAAATTACCTTACAATATAACGGGAGAAGATTTATTTTTAGGAAGTGATACTGACTATAACAAAATACTCTCTACAAATGTAAAGATGTTTAACCAATCAAAACTTCACCCTGATATTATGATTGATGATGGAACTTTATCTGAAGAGGTATATTTGAGTGAAACTGATACAATTCGAGATTTAGTTGGCGATAGTGATAATGATAAAACAAATGATCCAGATGCTCTTTTTTATGTATCAGGTCGAAATTCAGATGGTGATGCATTTTCGGAAAAAATCCAAATGTCATCTTCATCGGAAGTTTCTGATTTGTTAGAGAGCATAGGTAATGCCTATGGAAATACCAGCACTAATAAAGTAGTAGATGTAAATATGAATGCTCACGGGCAGATTGAGATTAAAGATTTAAGGCAAGGGAATGCACTTTTAGATTTTCATATTTTTGGAGCAGTTGACAGGGGAGCAGGAGCTGGGACTGTTGGTAACGCAGATAAAACAGATGTTGATGAGCTATTAAGTGGAGCTAATGTTGATATCATAGAATTTACAAAAAGCAACTATAATGGTGGAAATACAGCAGATACTATAAGCTCTCGTGAGGATATATTTAATCCGGGGACTTTTCATATTGGTTATCCTATGAAAACAAGTGATGGAGAGTTTATAAAGACAACAACTGTTCTAAGTGATTTTATGCCGAGTGATGTTGACCATATCAATGTAAATGGTACCAATGTAAATACAACAGATTCAGTACAAGATTTAATGAATGAAATTGAAATTCAATTTGGTGGTACAGCAAGATTGGAAAATGGGAAGATTATAGTAGATGGCTTGACAAGTGATGCAACTTTGATTGCTGAAGATGCTACTAATGTACCTACAGATGGATTTTCAATTCCAGACGCTATGAATTATGAAAGACAAGGTTTTGAAAAAAATGGCAATGAGCTTTTAGGAAATGTTTCTCAAATTATCAAATCTAACAATGATTATGCTATTGCTTCTACAAAGCTTATAGAAGTTGCTGGAATTAGTACTTTTGATGATATATCAATTGGTGGAGATGAAACACAGTTAATTTTAAATGGTATAGATAAAGATGGAACTGTTTTCAATGTACAAATTGATTTGACAAATGGTGCTGGTGGAACAACCTTTTCATTAGATGGAGGGATAACTAACTACACAGTACTGAATACTGATGGTAATTCTACAAAAGCAGATGATATGACATATAAACAGCTTTTAGATGTTGTGAGCCTAGCAACATCAGGAATACCACCAGAAGATCCAATAGCAACAAATACAAACTCAGGAGCAATAGCAACAGCAATAGCAGCTACAACTCCTTCTCAAGCTCAGTTAGATGCAGCGACGGCAGGAGCAACAAGTCAAAATGTCAAAGACTATATACTCGAAGCTATAGATCTTGGAATTTTACAAGCTGCTGCAGTAGATCCTATTGAAATAGCTAGTTTAAATGCGAAGAAAAATGAAGCATTAAGAATGGCAGATGCAACACACTATAGTAATCTGATGCAAAGAGCACAGTATAATGTAGAAGTAACTCTTGATTATAAAGGAAAAATGAAAATAGAGGATACAAAAAATTCCGAATCAAAAATAGAGTTTTCTATGTATGATAAGGATACAGATAGTATGACAGCATCATCATCTCTAAATTTCATGACAAATAATGCTGTAACAATAGAAGAGCCTAATTTAGACTTTTTTAAAGATTTAGATCAAATGATAGAAGCTGTAAGAAGTGGAAATTATAGGATTGATAGTGACAATGCGGACCCTAGAAATATAGGAATACAAAATTCTTTAGCTAGAATAGACCATGTTATGGATCATGTTACTAAAGAACATACAAAAATAGGTTCTTATTCAAATGCTCTTTCTCGAGCAAATGAAAGATCGGAGCTTTTAAGTATAAATGTTCAAACAGTTCGTTCAGAAATTATTGATGTTGATGTTGGTGAAGCATATATGAAGTTTAATCAGCTTGCTAATTCGTATCAGGCGACATTATCAACTGTTGCAAAAATAAATTCAATGACTTTATTAAATTACATGTAAATATTAGATATAATTTCGGCTTACATGTAAAGGATTAATTATTTTAAAAGAGACACTATTTATAATATCGATTGCATTTTTTTTGTTTTTTGGTGTGGCAACACTACTACCTGAAGCAGGTTTTGTTGGAAGCTTTGGAGCAAGTTTAGGAGTATGGAATCAAATTTGGTTTGGTTATGTATCTTTTGTTTATCCATTTTTATTTATAGTCCCAGCACTGCTTTTTTATAGAAATAGTGAAATGTCTGCTAGAAGAGTAGAAATCATACTCTCGTCTGTACTTCTTATATTTGCCGTATTAATTTTTCAAGCAGTTGTTGTGACTTCTAAATTAAATGGCTATTTAGGTTTTTCTATTGTAGAAATATTGCAGTCTTTTATTGGTATTTTAGGTGTATGGCTATTTATTGTTGCAATTGCAAGTGTTTCTCTTAGTATTATTTTAAATACAACAGCTGATGAAGCACTCTCATTAGTAAATTTAAAATTACCAAAAAAAGCTCCTAAAAAAGAAAATTATGGTGAGTATGAAGAAGAGGAAATAGAAGAAAAAATTGAAAAAGATGATGTAAAAGAAGTAAAATCAGAAGTATTAGAGAATGATATAATAGAAGATGATGTTCATCCTGAAGACTATACTGATAGTGTTAAATTAGTAAAAAAAGTTGAGAAACAAATAGAAGAAAAATTAAAAGACGAACATCGTAAAGCTGAAATCATAAATGAAGTAGAAGAAAACAAAAAACTTCTTGATGAGATTGAAAAAGGAGAGAGAGCAAAACCAAAAGATTATAAATTACCACCTTTAAGTTTTTTAACAACACCACCAAAAAAACATAAAAATGTTAATGAAAGTGAAATAGATAGAAAAATCTCTGATTTACTTGAAAAACTTAAGAGGTTTAAGATTGATGGTGATGTTGTAAGGACTTATTCTGGTCCTGTTGTAACTACATTTGAGTTTAAACCAGCTCCACATGTAAAAGTTTCTAAGATTTTAACTTTACAAGATGATTTAGCAATGGCATTAAAAGCTAAAACTATTCGTATTCAAGCTCCTGTTCCTGGTAAAGATGTAGTAGGAATTGAAGTTCCAAACGAAAAAATAGAAACTATATATTTGAAAGAAGTATTAGAAAGTGATATCTTTATAAAGGCTTCATCACCTTTAACAATAGCACTTGGAAAGGATATAGTAGGGAACCCTTTTATAACAGATTTGAAAAAACTTCCTCATTTATTAATTGCTGGGACTACAGGAAGCGGTAAAAGTGTCGGAATAAACTCCATGTTACTTTCTTTATTGTATAGAAATTCGCCTGATACTCTAAAGCTTCTTATGATAGATCCTAAAATGCTAGAATTTTCTATATACAATGATATACCACATCTTTTAACACCAGTTATAACAAAACCAAAACAAGCTATTATTGCCTTGGCAAATATGGTTTCAGAGATGGAACGGCGTTATCAGATTATGAGTCAATCAAAAGTAAAAAATATAGAAAATTACAATGAAAAGTGTAAAAAAATAGGTCTTGATCCTTTTCCTTATATTGTAGTTATTATTGATGAGTTGGCTGATTTGATGATGAATAGTGGAAAAGAGGTTGAGTTTTATATAGCACGATTAGCACAAATGGCAAGAGCAAGTGGTATACATTTAATTGTAGCTACACAAAGACCTTCTGTAGATGTTGTAACAGGGTTAATTAAGGCAAATCTTCCAAGCCGTATAAGTTATAAAGTAGGGCAAAAGATAGATAGTAAAGTTATCCTTGATACTATGGGTGCTGAGTCACTTCTTGGACGAGGAGATATGCTTTTTACACCTCCTGGAAGTTCAGGACTTATAAGACTTCATGCTCCTTATGCTAGTGAAGAAGAGATAGAAGAAATAGTAGAGTATTTAAAAAAACAAAAGCCAGTTGAATATGATGAAAGTTTTTTAAAAGAGAGTAATGCAGATGCTTTAGCTACTGATGAAAATATAACAACAGGGGATATTGACGAGCTTTTTGAAGAAGCAAAAGCGATAGTTCAAAATGAGAAAAAATGCTCAATAAGTTACATCCAAAGAAGACTTCAAATAGGCTACAATAGAGCTTCTCGCATTGTAGAACAATTAGAAGTTATGGGAATACTTTCTGCTCAAAATTCAAAAGGTCAAAGAGAGATACTTTAACTCTCTTTATATGTAAGGGAGTGATCTACCAAAATTTGATAGCCAACTCCATTTATGTTTTCTAATATATTAGTTTCACAAATCTCTCTAATACGACAAATAACCATTTGTAGTTTTTTAAGATTAAGTTCACCTTCCCATGTTTTTTCATATAACTCGCTATAGCTTACAAAATTATCTCTACGATTACAAAGTATTTGGATTATTTTCATAGCTTTGGGACCTAGTTTTAATACTTTTTCATCTTTATAAAGCAAATTATTTTCATGGTTAAAGCAGAAACCTCCTTTGAGTTTTGTGATTTTGTAGCTATTTGTTGTTGGCTTATGTTTTGAACTTAAAATTGAAATAGTGGCTATAATCTCATTTTTATTGTATGGTTTTACTATATATCCATCGGCTTCTATTTGCATAGCATATCCAATCATCTCTTCATCTGCATAAGCAGTTAAGAATACTATAGAACAGTTACTTATTTTTCTGACATTAATAGCTACTTCACAACCACTTTTTGCATCGTTTATCATGATATCCATTAGTATTAAATCTGGATTATATTTTTTAACACTTCTCAGTGTATCAACACAATTATCTACTATTCCAACAACACTCCAGCCTCTTGATTCTAGAAGAGTTTTCAAGTATTCTGCTGGTATTAGTTCATCTTCTACTATGAGTATTTTATACATTAGATTTTCTTTTATATGATATTTTATAGCCTAAGCCATTTTTATTTTTTACCTTTAATGTCCCTTTTAACTGCTTTACATTAAGTTCTATTAGTTTTAAGCCCATATTGTCATTTTTATCGAGGGCGTATCCTATACCATTATCATGATAGGTAAATATTGCAATTCCATGAAATATTTTAAATACTATATTAATTTTTGGATTAGAAGTTTCTTTAAAAGCATACTTAAAACTATTTGTTAGAAGTTCATTAACTATAAGTCCCAATGGAATAATTTCATTGAGTGGGAGTTCTAACTCTTGTATGTTTAGTTTTATAAGCACATTATGGTCTGCATTGTTTTTCATATAATTTGAGAGTTTTTCTAAAAATTTTTTTGCATTTACATTTTCAATATCTTCACTTACATAAAGCATAGAGTGAACCATCGCCATAGAATTAATTCTATTTGTACTAACTTCTATTATATCTCTAACTGTTTGATTTTCTTTTAGCGCTTGCATTGAAAGCATAGATGAAACAATATTTAGATTGTTTTTTACTCTATGTTGCAATTCTCTATACAATAAGTCTTTTTTGTAGTTTAAATCTATAAGTCGTTTATTGTCTTCTATTCTAGACATTTCATAAAAGTATGAAAATACAAATATAACAAGAAGTATGATTGTCAAATTTCCCATGGCAACATAATTATTTAGAAAACTGTGATTAGTAAAAATATTATTCATATAAAAAAATACTGAATAAAGTGATATAAAAAATATCATGTTTAATAAGAAACTTTTTTTAAAACTAAATAAAAAAAAAGTTGCCAACATGAAAGGTATACTATAAACTGGTAAATAGTTGTTAAATTCATTTAAAACTAGACCCATTATAATACCAAAACCTAATATAATAATAATAAAATATGACGCGATTTCAAATTGATTACGCTTGTAAAAAATAAAATAAGATAAAATAATTAAACTTAAGCAAATTATTTCTAATTGTACAGTAGTTATTTGATTTTTAAATAAATCAGTAATGATTAAAATAGTAAACATTACAACACATAATTTATACATAGTTAAAAGAAGTTTTACTCGTCTATTTTTTATAAATTGACTAATTTCACGTTCAAATTTTAGATTAGATTGCTTCAAAATAGTCCTTACTAAAAAGTTTAATAATATAATACAATTATTTATATAGAATTAAAATTAATAATAATATTTATTGAATTTAGATGTTATGTGGTTAAAACATGGTTTTATATTTGTATAATTACATATGAACTTGTGTATAGTTTAAACAAGTAAATTAAAAAAGGGTTTATTATGAAGTTTAAATTTTTACTTGCAGCATCTATTGTTGCTATGCCTTTAGTTGGAGTTGCAGTTACTCTTGAAGAAGCTGTTAATGAAGTTTTAAATACAAATCCTATCATTCAACAAAGAGTTAAGTATTTTCGTGCAGTAAAACAAGATGTTGGTATCGCAGAAGCTGGATATTATCCAAAACTTGATTTTGTTGCAGGAGCAGGAAGGGAAAGAACAAATAACAATAGTACTGGTTATGTAGATAGAACTTTAGATAGAACAGAATCAGCAATAGTATTAAGTCAAAATATTTTTGAAGGATTTGGTACAAAAAACAATGTAGACAGACAACTTTACAGAGTAGATTCAGCTGCATTTTCTGTGATGGAACAAGCAAATAAAACATCACTTAATATGATAGAAGCTTATATAAACTTATTTAAACAAAAAGAACTGTTAATGTATGCAGAAAAAAATATAGAATCTCATCAAGCAATTACAAAAAAAATTCAAGAAAGAATTGATTCAGGCGTTGGAGCAAATTCAGAAATAGAACAAAGTTCATCTCGTCTTTCTTTAGCACAATCAAATTATATAGTTCAGATGAATAATTATGAAGATACTATTAGTAATTTTATAAAAGTTTATGGCAAATATATATCACCTGAAGATTTAGTGGAACCTATGATGGTGAAAAATCTTCCAGCAACTAAAGATGAAGCATTAGAGCTCGCTAAAGTAAATAATCCATCTTTATATGTACAAAAAGCAAATATAAAAGTTGCTAAAAGCAACTATGACATATCTGAAAAAGAGTTTTTACCTAAAATTGATTTAGAGCTAAGACAAGATTGGAATTACAATATTGGTGGAGTTCGTGGTAGTGATGATTCTCGTTCAATTATGCTAAGAGTCAAATATAATTTGTACAATGGAAATGCTGATACGGCAAGTAAACAACAAAAAATAAGTCAATGGCAACAAGAGATGGAATCATATACTGATTTAGTAAGAAGTGTAGAAGAAAGTTTAAGATTATCATGGATGGCTTATGTTACACTTGAAAAGCAAATGGAATATCTATTAAATCATCAAAGTCTAAGTGAAAAAGCACTTAAGTCATATCAAGAAGAATTTGATTTAGGCCGTAGAACTTTATTAGATATTTTGGATACTGAAGAAGAATTATATTCATCGAATAGAGAATTAACAATTGCAAAATATGATCATATTTTTGCTCAGTACAGAATTTTAGAATCTATTGGATTTTTAAGTTCTTATATAAATCCAAATTTTGGTGATATAGTAGGTTTAGGTGAAAAAGAAAATTCTAAAGCAAATGTAGTTGATATAATGGTTACAAACGAAATTAAATGATAAACAAGGGGAAAATATATGCCACAAAGTTTAACTGAGGTACAAAGTGTAGATCCCCTTTTAAAATGTCTTGTAATTATAACAAAACTTAACAATAAACCTTTTAGTGCAGAGTCCCTTATTGAGGGACTTCCAACTGCAAAAGGTCAAGCAGAGCCGGAATTGTTTTCTTTAGATAAACCAAAATCTGGTTTTTCAAGAGCAGCAAAAAGAGCTGGTTTTTCCTCTAAATTGGTAAAAAGAGCTTTAAAAGAAATATCAACATTGGTTCTCCCGTGTATTCTTGTGTTGAAGGATAAAAAAGCTTGTATTTTAGATGAATTTGATGTTGGAAAACAACATGCAAAAATAATTTTACCAGAATACGAAGAGGGTGAAATATGGGTTAGTGTTGAAGAACTCAATAAAGAGTATCTTGGACACGCTTTTTACTTAAAAAAAGAGTATAGGCAAGAAGATAAAGTAGATTCTATATTGTCAAATGATAAGACTCATTGGTTTTGGGGTACACTTTGGAAATCTAGAAAAATTTATACTGATGTTATATTTGCATCATTAGTCATCAATATATTTGTTTTAGCAAGTCCTTTGTTTGTTATGAATGTATACGATAGAGTAGTTCCAAATAATGCAATTGAAACTTTATGGGTATTAGCTATTGGCGTTGTTGTTGTTTATGTGCTTGATACTGTATTAAAATTTATAAGAGCATATTTTTTAGAAATTGCAGGTAAAAAAAGCGATATTATCATGTCTTCAATTATTTTTGAAAGAGTTATGGGTTTAAACATGGCAGTTCGTCCAAAATCTGTTGGCTCTTTTGCAAATAATTTGAAAGAATTTGAAAGTATAAGAGGTTTTTTTACTTCTACAACAGTTGCAACGCTGATTGATTTACCTTTTATCTTTATTTTTTTATTTGTTATTAAACTTATTGCAGGAGATATTGTATATGCTCCTATTGCTATTATAATTTGTATTATGATTTATACTTTAATTATAAAAAGCCCTTTACATAAAAGTATTGAGAGTTCATATGAAGCAGCTGCTCATAAGAATTCAGTTTTGATTGAATCATTAAGTAATATTGAAACTATTAAAACTATGGGTGCGAGTGGAAATTCACAATATCAATGGGAAGAAGCTTCAGGTGAAATTGCTGATAGAGGATTAAAAACGAGGATATTGTCAAATTCAGTTTCTACTGTTACAGCTCTTTTAATTCAATTAAATACTGTAGCAGTTATAGTGTTTGGTGTATATCTCATTCAAGAGATGGAACTTACTATGGGGGGGCTTATAGCTACTGTTATTCTTTCTTCTCGTGCAATTGCACCACTAGGTCAAGTAGCATCTTTGATAGCAAACTATGAACATACAAAAACAGCGTATAAAAATCTCAATGACATCATGAAGATGCCCGTTGATAGGCCAGAAGGAAAAGAGTTTTTACGACATGAAAAATTTAATGGATTTATAGAATTTCAAAATGTATCTTTTTCATATCCTGAAGAAGACAAAAAAGCACTAGATAATGTTTCATTTACTATTGTACCAGGAGAGAGAATTGGGATAGCTGGGAAAATAGGTTCTGGCAAAACTACAATTCAGAAACTTATCTTAGGACTTTATAAACCTGACAGCGGTGCAATTTTGATAGATGGTATAGATATTAATCAAATTGATCCAGCAGATTTGAGAAAAAATATAGGATATGTTCCTCAAGATGTAACTCTATTTCGTGGAAGTGTAAAAAACAACATAATTTATAAAGCTCCATATGCTGATGATAATATGATGATAAAAGCAGCTGAGCTTGCTGGTGTTGATGACTTTGTCAAATTACATCCTAAGGGATATGATATGGAAGTTGGTGAGAGAGGAGATGGTTTAAGTGGTGGCCAAAAACAAAGTATAGCAATTGCGAGAGCTTTTTTATTGAATGCACCAATGATTCTTCTTGATGAGCCAACAAATTCTGTTGATAATGTCATGGAAGGTAAAATTAAACTTAATTTAGCTAAAAATATACCAGGAAAAACAACACTTATGGTTACACATAAAAATTCAATGTTACAAATTGTTGATAGACTTTTAATCATGGATAATGGAAAGTTAATTTTAGATGGCAAAAGGGATGAAGTTTTGAAAAAACTTAGTGTGCCAACAAAAATGGTAAAAAAATAAGATGGATTATAACGATAAAAGATTTACAAAAGTTCCTTTAAGAGAGATAAAGCAAGGAAAACATTATAAAAGTGCGGACTTAGAGTATATGAAATCACTGAGTTCAGCAGTTTTAGAAAAATCAGCATTAAGTTCTAGGCTGATTTTATGGACTATTGTATTATCAATTGCTTGGTTGATACTTTGGGCTGATAATGCAGAAATAGATGAAATAACAAGAGGAAATGGTAAAGTTATACCTACTCATAAAACCCAAGTTGTTCAAAATCTTGAAGGAGGAATAGTTGCTGAAGTATTTGTGAAAGAGGGTGATATTGTAAAAATAGATCAACCTTTACTAAAACTTCAAGATATAAGGTTTTCAAGTACTTATGAAGAAAATAAATTAAAGATCAATGAGTTAGAAGCAAAACTTGTTAGACTTAATGCAGAAGCCAATGATAAGCCATTTGTTATGCCTAAAACAGAAGATAAAACTTTTAGAATATTACTTGAGGATGAAGAGAGTTTATATTATTCAGATATAAAACAGCTAAAAAGTACTCTAGATGTTTTACTTGCTCAATTGTATCAAAGAAAAAGTGAGCTTTTAGAAGCAACAGCAAAAAAAAAGCAGTTTGAGCGAAGTTTGGCTCTGATTCAAGAAGAAGTGACTATGAAAGAACCACTAGTTAAAAGAGGAATTGTTCCTGATATTGATTTTATCACACTTAAGCGAGAAAAAAATGAGATTGAGGGAAATTTAGAAGCTATAACACTTTCAATCCCAAGAATAAAATCAACGATAAATGAATCAAACAAAAAGTACAATGAAGTAAATCTAATTTTTCAAAATAAAGCGAAAAAAGAGTTAAATGAAGTCAAAGCTGAACTTTCACGGACAAAAGAATCCATAAGTGCTTTAGGTGATAGAGTATATAGAACAGTTGTTCGCTCTCCTGTAGGAGGAACAATCCAGCAGCTTTTTGTAAACACTAAAGGTGGAGTTATAAGTCCTGGTATGGATATAGTTGAAATTATACCAAATGATGATACTTTGTTGATAGAAGCGAAGATTAAACCCTCTGATATTGCATTTTTGCATTTAGGGCAAAAAGCTATTATTAAATTAACTGCTTATGATTTTTCTATTTATGGGGGATTGACAGGAATCGTTAATCACATAAGTGCCGATACAATTACAGATGAAGAAGGTAACACTTTTTATCTTGTACATGTAAAAGCTGATAGAGATTATATTGGTTATAAAAATGAAAAATTATATGTTAAAGTTGGAATGGTTACTAGTGTAGATGTTTTAACTGGTAAAAAGTCTGTGTTAGATTATATTTTAAAGCCTATTTTAAAAGCTAAAAATAGAGCACTAAGGGAAAGATAATGAAAAAGATACTTCTTTGTACTAATTCAGAAAATTTATTGGAACATTGGAGAGAGTGTATTATAAATGTTTATTCAAATGTAATAATCATTAATACAGAAAAAGGACTTTTGAAAACTTTAGATGATAATCCTGAATCAATTTTATTGTTGGATTGTAATTTTTTTATAAACTCAAAAGATTATGTTAGGTCATTAATTGAGTGCTATTCCAAAGTAAATATCCTATTTATGGATGATTGCCCATCTTTTAAAATTGGAAAAGAATTACTTCCTTTAGGCATAAAAGGATATGCAAATAGTAGACTTTCTTCTATCCACTTGCTCCAAGCAATTAGTATTATCAATGATGATAAAGTATGGTTATATCCAGAATTTGTTCAAAAACTTATCCAAGAAGCTTCAGTGATTTCAAAAGTTGAAGATAATAAAGACTTAGATTTGCTTACTAATAAAGAAAAACAGTTAGCTCTTCTCGTTTCAAGAGGGTATAGTAATAAAATTATTGCCTTAAAGCTTGATATAACTGAATCAACTGTAAAAGTTCATCTTCGTTCAATCTTTAAAAAACTACATGTAACAGATCGACTTTCTTTAGCCCTAATTTTTAGATAAGATTGTCTACATGTAGAGATTTGAAAAAACATATAAAAATGTAACTTTAATCAGTAAAAATTATTAACAATTAGTACTACTCCTGTAAATCCCTAAAATACTCACTTCTACATAAATTAAATTTTAATATGTTGCTAAGATGTGGTTTTTTAATTAAATTTATATTTTTATACTACGAAAGTAGTATTTAAAAAGACTCTTAGCATAGATATTATGTTTAAAGAAAGAAAAATAAGGAGTTTATTATGGCACAAATAGGAACAGTACAAGATTTATCTGGTGTAGCTCAAGCGGTAGGGACAGACGGAAGCACAAGGATCCTAGTGATAGGTGATATTATAAATGAGGGAGAAGTGATTGTTACCATAGGTGATGATAGTAGTATCAAATTAGAATTTGAAAATGGGAAAGAATTAACACTGGGTGCAAATGAGAAAGCTTTGCTAGATCAATCTGTTGTTTCTAGTGAAAGTTTTGACAATGCTGATGTAACAGCAGCACAACAAGCAATCTTAGATGGTGAATCACTCCCTGAAGAAGCAACAGCACTTGGTGAAGACGGAGCTGATGGAGCTGGAGGCTTTACCCCTGCTTTTGTAGCAGATAGATTTGACGCAAGAGGAGATGTTAATACTTATAATTTAGGTACAGATGGTTTTGCTGCAACTCCAATCGATGGTGTTCAAAATCAAACATTATTTGCTCCAACAATTTCCATAAATTTGATTGATTCATCTGTTTATGAATCTGGATTAGAAAATGGAACAGGCACCTTACCTAATGGAATTAATGCTACTGGCACATTTACTTTAACAGATTTAAATGGGTTAACTGATATACAGACTCTCACTATAGGTGGAACAGTATTTAATATAGCAGGAGATCTTGCTAATTTTACTGCTATGGTAGGAAAAACAGTTGCAACTGAATATGGTGAAGTCACTATTACTGGTTATACAGAAGGGACAAATGGTCAAAGTGCTGTTTTTTCTTATGAGTATACATTAACTAAAGCTACAATAGATGTAGAAGATGAAATAGAAACAGATGGATTTGATTTACTAGTTAGCGATGGAACTTTTGAAGCATCTGGAACTGTAACTATTGAAATAGTTGATGATATGCCAGTAATAGGTAACCCAGAAAATTCAATAGTAGATGAAGAATATTTAGCTACAACTTCAACTCAAGATGATGGATATGATGGAGATATAGTTGGTGGAGAATATAATACTACATCTACAGGAAGTTTAGATATATCTTGGGGAGCAGATGACACTAATGATGGTGGAATAAATGATCGAAGCGTTGTATTTGATGAACAAGCTGCACCAGAAGGCTTACTTTCAAATGGACTGGTAGTATCATATTTTATTAGTGAAGATGGACAAATATTGACTGGATATACAGGTTCTACAGAAACTAATGATTATAATGAAGTCTTTGTTGTAACACTTTCTGATGATGGAAATGGAAGTTATGATTTTGAATTAAAAGATAATTTAGATCACCCAACAGCTAATACTGAAGATGATATAGACTTAACATTTAACTTTATTGCTACAGATTCAGATGGAGATAGTGTAAGTAGTAGTTTCATGGTTACAGTTGATGATGACGCTCCAGTAATGGATTCACAAGAAATACAAATTCTTCAAGAGTCTTTTGAAAACTTTAGAACTACTGATGGTTGGAGTGTTGAAGCAGAAAATGGTGGAAATATAATAGGTGATCATGGTGTAGTTTGGACTGTTAATGAAGCAGGAATTGAAATTCAGCGTGGTAATGTTGGTGGAAGTACTGCCTCAGATGGTGATTCACATGCAGAATTAGATTCACATGATTTATTAGGCAATGGAGGTACAACTTTAAGTGTATTGTCAACTCAAGTAGATTTACCTACAGGTGAAGTATCTCTTAGTTTTGATTATAAAGCTCGACCTAATGATTTATCTGGCAGTGATATGAAAGTTACTTTAGCAGGAAAAGAAGTAGTGTTAGATTCTCAATCTGATGGAACAGTTATCATTACGACAAATGATGGAGTATCTTTTACTCAAACTACGAATCAGTCAGGCTGGATTACTGTTACTTTAACATATCAAAATATTTCTGGTGAAAATACTTTGAGTTTTGAAGGTTTAGCAGATACAAATGGTGGAAACAACACTTTAGGAGCTTATATAGATAATATAAATATGCTTGCAAATACTTTGCAAGTTGATGAAAGTACACTTTTTGTAGATGATGTAGCAGATTTTAGTGGACATTTTACTAGTGATTTTGGAGCGGATGGTGCTGGTGAAATTGTTTATGGATTGTCATTGAATGCAGGTAGTAATGATACTGGAATTATAGATACATTAACAGGTGAAAATGTTGAACTTTTTATAAACAATGGAGTTATAGAAGGACGAACAAGTAGTGCATTAGTGTTTACAATAAGTGTAGATAATGATGGTAAAGTCACTTTAAATCAGATGAGAGCCGTTGTTCATACAGATAATAATGATCATGATTCAGTGATTAGCCTGAATACTGGTTTAATTAATTTAGATGCAGTTATAACCGATGGTGATGGAGATGATGCTTCAGCATCTATAGATTTAAGTGCAGCTATAAGTTTTAGAGATGATGGACCAGTTGCTGATGCTGACGAAAATACAGTAAAAGAAGATCATGAGGCATCAATGATAACTGGTGATGTAACTTCTAATGATACTTTTGGAGCAGACGGAGGTGCTTTTGATAGTTGGGATACTAATGAAACAGCACAATTTGGTATATTTACAGACTTAGGTGATGGTAAATATAGTTATAAATTAGATAATACGAATCCAACTGTTGATGCTTTAAATGTAGATAGTGAACCTTTAACAGAAACTTTCACTTATACAATAGTTGATAATGATGGTGATACTTCAATTCAAACATTAACAATCTCTATAGATGGTACAAATGATGCACCAGAAGTATCAGATCATGTTGAAGTTTTAGTTGATGGAACAGCTAGTATCAGTCTTGCAACCTATGATGATGCTGGACTTGATGGTGGAGCAAGAGATATAGAAGATGATTTAGATGCAAGTAAAGTAACACAAATTAAGATTGAATCTTTACCAATAGATGGAACTTTAACTGTAAGTGGTACAGAAGTAGAAGTAGGAGATATCTTTGCTGAAACTGTAAGTTTTGATTATGAAGCAGATTATGGCGATATGCCTGTACTATTTGGCACTAAAAATGATATCGGTAATACTTCTGAATGGGGTACATTTGAAGATGATGGTACAGTAACTCTTGTTTCAGGAGGTATAAGTGGAACAGTTTCTGGATCAAATGGAATAGGTTATCAAAGTGGTGGTATTGGAACACATGATGGTACTGGAATAGGTATTATTGGTAGTTCAGATGATAGTCAGATAGAATTAAATGGTAGTGAGTCATTGACAATTACTTTTGATGCTCCTGTAGCAAATGCTGAAGTAGGTTTAAGTAGTGTTGGTAGTAACTTTGTGGTTGGAGGAAATAACCAACCTAATGCAACTGCAGTGTGGAGTGCAACTTTAAATGGTGTTGAAGTAGCAAGTGGAGCAGAGCGTCAAGATGCAACAGATGATGGTAATCCAAATACAGTAGTTATCGATATTGATGTTCCTTTTGATGCTATTGAATTTACAGTTGAAGGAAATGTAAACTCAAGCTACTCAATCCAGTACATAGAAGTAAATCCAGAGTTTAGTGATAGCTTCACATACTCAGCAATAGATAGTGATGGTATGCCTTCAGGTGATATTGCAACGGTGACATTAACAGGTTCAGCGACAAATTTCACACCAGATGCAAGTGATGATAGCCTAAGGACAGATGAGGGTACTCCTCTTGTGATAGATCCAGCTACATTATTAGCAAATGATATTGATAGTAATGGTGATGCATTGAGTATCACAGGTGTGACAGATGGAGCAAATGGAATTGCTGTACTTAATCAAAACGGTACTATTACATTTACACCAACAGCAGGTTATACTGGTCCAGCAACATTTACATACACTGTAAGTGATGGTGATTTGACAGATACAGCAACAGTAAATATAGATGTAGCTAGTACAAATGAAGCACCAACTATAGAAGTACTTACAGGCAACCTTGAAAATGCGAATGATGTTGTATTTGAAGCAGGTTTAGAAACTATTGGTTCAGACGCAGACGCAGATAGTGAATTTGCAGAAGGAACATTTACAGTAGCTGACCCTAATGGTTTAGATGATATTAGCTCAGTGACTATAGCTGGTAAAACATTTACTATAGGAACTGGTCCTGGAGAGTTTGTTGACTTAGCAGCTATCGTAAATCAAACAGTAAATACTACAGATGACTTAGGCACAGTAAAAATCACTGGCTATGACAATGGTACATTTACATATAGCTATGAGTTAAATAAACCAACTACAGATGTAGAAAATCAAAAAGAACAAGATAGCTTTGATGTAAAAGTTTCAGATACAAGTGGAGAAGAGGCTGTAGCAACTGTAACAATGAATATTACAGATGATATTCCTACTGCAAATGATTCAGTTGCATCTGTTGTAGAAGGCTCCACTTCTACATCTATTATCACAGAAGATGTAGTGTTGATTCTTGATCGTTCTGGCAGTTTATCAAATTCTGATATTGCATCAGTTAAAGCTGGTGTTGAAAATTTATTTAACAGTGGTGTTGTTCATTCTGTATTTATAGCTTCATTTGCAGAGGGTGCTACAGTAGAAAATGGTGGTAGTTGGTATACAAATATGACTGATGCTATAGCTGCAGTTAATGATGTGTATAGTAATTATACTTATGATAGTTATGGTACAGACTATGATGCTGCATTACAAGTAGTGGCAAATAACTTTACACCTCCACCAGTAGGTGGTGATCGTTTAGTTTCTATTTTTATGAGTGATGGATCGCCAAATGAAACAAATGGAACAGGAAGTACAGGTATCGTCGAGAGTGACACTGATGTCGGTGGTATTGGTGAAGAGAGTGCATGGATAAACTTTTTAATGGCAAATGGTTTTAGTGAATCTTATGCTATAGGATTTAATGCAGCAGCTTTAGATACGCTTGAGCCTATTGCTTGGAGTAGTGGAGAGACTGCAGGTACTTATACAGGAGCTGCTGATACAAATGCAATGGTTCTTAGTAGTGAAACTGATATCACTAATGCTCTTATGAATGTTAGTGTGATTTCAAGTCCAGAAGTTGTAACTGGAAGTATAATGAGTGATACTAATGGTAGTATGGTGGTGGTATCTGGTGCTGATGATTGGTGGAATGATACCCCTATCTTCTCAGCAACATATGATGGCGAGACACATATTTTTACTTCTGTAACTGACTCTTATACTTTTGATTTGGGAGATGTTGGTAGTGTCAAAATTCTAGGGGATGGAAGTTATACTTTTACAGGTTCAGATGTAAATATTGCAACAGATATAAGTGCAATAGTCTCTTATGTAGTTAAAGATAGCGATGGCGATGAAGTTGATGGAACTCTAACACTTACTACAACTGATAGCGTTCCAACTGCGGTTGCAGATACGGATTCTACGGTAGAAGGTCACTTTGAAAGAGGTGCTGATGTTGATGTAGCGATGACTACAGTAGTGCCTGAAAGTTGGAGTGATGGAAGTGATGTTAACTTATCTAATATAAGTTTAACCAACATTGATAAACGCGATACTGATAGTGAATCTACTGGTTGGTTTGAAATAACATCTCCAATAGATGATAGCCACCCTATAACGATTAGTTTCGATGTGAGCTTAGTAAATTTTGATGATGGTGATACTTGGAAAGCAGAACTCTACAAGTGGAATGGTTATTATGGGGTTAAAGTTGATACAGAAAACGGTGAATATAATGATATTGGTACGCAGGCTTTTGATCATAATGTAACAAATGGTTGGTACTATATTAAGTTTACTGGTACAGGAGATAATGATGGAGGTAATAATAATAAATTATATATTACTAATCTGTCATATAACACATACATTTATAATGCAGAACATACGGATACTACATATGTTTCAACCCCAAGTGCAGACTGGGTAGCAGCTACTGTGGTAACTGGAAATGTACTCACTAACGATGACTCAGGTGAAGACACTCCAATGACTGTGACATTGGTGAATGGTATGGCTGTAACCGGTGGCGTAGATATTGCTGGAGCAAATGGTTCTTTACACATAGATGAAACAGGTGCTTATACATACACACCAAATGATGTAGATATGACAGCTACTGATTTAGCTACGGCTGATGTATTTAACTATACTATAGAAGATGCAGATGGAAGCACTTCAAGTACAACTCTTAGCATAGCTGTTGCAGATTATACATACACTGCTGCTGATGGTATTATTAGTGGAACAGATGGTGTTGATACGCTTACTGGAACCGATGGTAATGATGTACTTTATGGTGGTATAGGTAGTGATGATCTATTTGGTGGTCTTGGTAATGATACGCTCATTTATGATGCTGCTGATAGCAATATAGATGGTGGAGACGGCATAGATACACTAGCTCTTGGTTCAGGAAATATATCACTTGATTTAACAAATGTAGATAATATTGAAATTTTATCTCTTGATAGTACAAGTATAACTACAGAATTAACCGCTTCTGATATTTTTGGTGCAACGACTGCAGATGCTAATGGCGATCATGAGCTTACAATCACTGGGGATGTAACAAGTGATGTAAATCTAAGTAATGAGTGGACAGATGTTACTCCATCAGGTGCTACAGATGGTAATAAGGTATTTGAAGCAACTTACAGTGGGGAGACAGTTACTTTGCATATAGATACTGATATTACAACAATCATCTAGCCCAACAAAGACCCTTTACATGTAAAGGGTCTTTTGTTTTAAAATTCTTTTCGATTTGGAAAAAGTAGTTATTGGATAAAAAGGTAAGAGTGTTTAATCACTCCATAGTATTGGCAGGAACATGAACTAAACCATCCATAATAATTCTTGCAGATCTGCTCATACTAGCTTTTTCAACTATATATTTATCACCATTTTTAGAAAGACTAGCACCAACTTTTATAGTACCTGAAGGGTGACCAAAAGTAACACTTTCTTTATCACCTCCGCCAGCAGCTAGATTAACAAGTGTTCCTGGTACACAAGCAGCAACCCCAATAGCAACAGAAGCTGTTCCCATCATAGCATGGTGAAGTTGTTGCATAGAAAGAGCTCTTACATGTAAGTCCATATCTTCTGCTTTAACTTTTTTACCACTCGAAGTAATGAAATCTTGAGCAGGAGATACAAAAGCAACTTTTGGTGTATGTTGTTTTGTCTCAGCTTCTTTTGGATCACTGATCAGACCCATTTTAATCGCACCTGCAATTCTAATTGTTTCAAATCTTTTAAGAGTATCCATATCTGAGTTTATATCACTTTGAAGTTCTGTTCCTGTATAACCTATCTCATCAGCATTGAGAAATATTGTAGGAATTCCTGCAGTTATCATAGTTGCTTTAAAAGTTCCAACTCCAGGAACTTCTAAGTCATCTACTAAGTTCCCTGTAGGAAAGAGTTCTTCACTAGGATCAACAGGTTCTACAAATTCTAGTTTAATTTCTTCAGCAGGAAAAGCAACACCATCTATCTCATAATCACCCATCTCTTTAACCATACCATCTACCATGGTTACATAACAAAGAATAGTTTTTTTGATATTTGCTTGCCAGATTCTTACGCAACATACTCCATTTTCAGGTACATTTGCAACTAAACCTTTATGAATAGCGAATGGACCAACGGCAGAGCTTAAATTTCCACAGTTTCCTGACCAATCCATAAAATCTTTATCGATAGCAACTTGACCGAAGTAATAATCAACATCATGTCCAGGCATTTCACTTTTACCTACAAGAATAGCTTTAGAGGTGCTTGAACTAGCTCCTCCCATTCCATCCATCTGTTTTTTATATACATCAGGACTTCCAACTACTCTTTGAAGAAGTTTATTTCTAGCATCTCCTGCCACTTGAGCCTCTTTTGGTAAATCAGCAATGTCAAAAAATGTCCCTTTACTAGTCCCACCACGCATATACATGGCAGGAACTGTCATCTGAGGTTTGTAAGCCATATTATACTCCAGCTACAAAGTCTTTAGCGAATTTTTGTAAAATTCCGCCAGCATTGTATACTTCAACTTCTGAACTTGTATCTAGCCTACATGTAACAGGAATATTAACAACTTCACCATTTTTTCTTGTCATTACAACTGTTAGCGTTGTTCTTGGCTTAATATCACCTACAACTTCGTATGTTTCACTGCCATCTATGTTATATGTATGTCGAGTTTCACCATCTTTAAATTGAAGTGGCAAAATACCCATACCAACTAGATTTGTTCTGTGAATTCTCTCGATACTCTCAGCTACTAGAACTTCAACACCTGCTAGTCTAACACCTTTTGCAGCCCAATCACGAGAGCTCCCTTGCCCATAGTTGATACCAGCTATGATGATAAGAGGTTGTTTTCGCTCTTGGTAAGTTTCGATTGCTTCCCACATACGAGTTATTTTGCCTTCAGGCTCAATCCTAGCTAGGCTTCCTTGTTTAACATTGCCATCTTCATCTTTAACCATCTCATTAAACAGTTTTGGATTTGCAAGTGTTGCACGAACAGCAGTGTTATGGTCACCTCTGTGTGTTGCATAAGAGTTTAAATCATCTATTGGTAATCCCATTTTTATACAATACTCTCCAGATGCACTTTCAGGCAAGATTGCATTTGAAGGTGAAAGGTGATCTGTTGTGATATTATCAGGAAATACACCTAAAGCTCTCATACCTTTAAGAGCAGGTCTTCCCATGTACTCAGCTTCCCAGTATGGAGGCTTTTGTATATAAGTACTTTTTGGACTCCAGTTATAAAATGGGGATATTTTTATATGAGCTAATGAGTTTTTAGCAAACATAGGATCATAAATGTCATCAAACATTTCAGGTCTAACGGATTTTTTTACTACTTCATCTATCTCAGCATCACTTGGCCAAATATCTTTTAGTGTAATTGGATTGCCATTAGTATCAGTACCTAAAACATCTTTTTCAATATCAAAACGGATTGACCCAGCTAATGCATAAGCAATCACAAGTGGAGGAGAAGCTAAAAATGCTTCTTTTACATATGGGTGGATTCTTCCATCAAAGTTTCTGTTACCAGATAAAACAGCAGTTGTATATATATCATTGTCAACTGCTTCTTTTTGGATTTTAGGATCAAGAGCACCACTCATGCCGTTACATGTAGTACATGCAAAACCTACGATTCCAAAACCTAGTTTTTCAAGTTCACTGAGAAGATTAGCATCTTTAAGATATGTTTCTACAACTTTGGATCCAGGAGCTAGTGAAGACTTAACCCACGATTTTCTTTTCAGTCCCAATTTATTTGCATTTCGTGCTAGTAAACCAGCTGCCACAACATTTCTAGGATTTGATGTGTTTGTGCAAGATGTAATTGCTGCGATTAAAACAGCACCATCAGGCATCTTATCACCATCAATTGTAAAATCTTTGATAATGCCTTCAGATTTTAGAGTTGAAGTAGGTACAAGTTTATGTGGTTTAGAAGGACCCGCAAGGCTTCTTGTTACAGTTGATAAATCAAATGTTAGCTCTCTTGCATATGTAGCATTTACTAAAGAATCTGCCCAAAGACCATTTGCTTTTGCATATGCTTCTACTAGTTTTACTTGTTTCGTGTCTCTCCCTGTTAATGTCAAGTATTCAAGTGTTTGATCATCAATACCAAACATTGCTGCACTTGCACCATATTCAGGTGTCATATTTGAAATTGTAGCACGGTCACCTAAAGTTAAGTATTTTAAGCCTTCTCCAATAAACTCTAAGTAAGAAGAGATAACTTTTTGCTCTCTTAGAAAACTCGTCATTGCTAGAGCAATATCAGTTGCAGTGATTCCTTCACTTCTTGTGCCAACGATATTAACACCAATGATTTCAGGAACTCTCATAAAGGAGGGGTTACCAAGCATAACATTTTCAGCTTCCAATCCACCAACACCGATTGCTAAAACACCAAGTGCATCAACATGTGGAGTATGACTATCAGTTCCTACTAGTGTATCAGGACTTGCAATTCCATCTATGTTGTGAATTACGGGGGACATCTTTTCTAAGTTGATTTGATGCATGATGCCATTACCTGGAGGAATGACATCAACATTATCAAATGCCTCTTTTGTCCAGTTTATAAAATGAAATCTATCAGCATTTCTTCTATCTTCAATATCTCTATTTTTAGAAAATGCATCTGGATCAAATCCGCCACATTCAACCGCTAAAGAGTGGTCAACTATAAGTTGTGTAGGAACAACAGGATTAACTTTTTCAGGGTCACCACCTTCAGCAGCAATTGCTTCACGAAGGCCAGCTAAATCAACTAATGCTGTAAGACCAAGTATATCATGAGTTACAACACGACTTGGATACCAAGGAAAATCTTTATCAGCTCTCTTTTCTATTAGTTGTATTAAAGAATCTTGCAAATCTTCACTTGGACATTTTCTGATAAGATTTTCAGCAAGCACTCTTGATGTATAGTTCATTTTAGTAAATGAACCAGAAGACATTTCTTCAACCGCTTCTTTTACATCATAGTAACTTGTATCAAAACCTTCAAGTTTTTTAAGGTATTTATCATTGGTCATATTATTATCTTTTGTCTAATGGAACAAATTTTAAATCATGTGGTCCAACATATTGAGCTGATGGACGGATGATTTTTCCATCTTCTCTTTGTTCAATTACATGAGCTCCCCAACCTGTTGTACGAGAGATAACAAACAAAGGTGTAAACATATCAGTTGGAACTCCCATTTGGTGGTAAGAAACTGCTGAAAACCAATCAAGATTTGGAAACATTTTTTTAGCATCCCACATTACAGATTCAATTCTTGCTGCAACATCATACATAATTGTGTCATCATTCTCTTTTGCTAAATCCTCAGCAACTTTTTTGATAACAACATTTCTTGGATCACTGATAGTATAAACTG
>Ga0193951_1000280_pt1 | contig 23850 bp, 18 predicted proteins | sample BB_2_MG_FD_140370 | JGI IMG/M metagenome (GOLD analysis project Ga0193951, IMG submission 140370) | Microbial mat bacterial communities from the Broadkill River, Lewes, Delaware, United States - BB_2_MG | ecosystem: Environmental > Aquatic > Freshwater > River > Microbial mats | place: USA...
AAAGAAGAGTTTAAAATAACACTTCTTAAAAAAGGTTGTTCTATTGGTGCAAATGCAACAGTAGTATGTGGTAATACAATTGGTAGATATGCTTTAGTTGGTGCAGGTTCTGTAATAAATAAAGATATAAAAGATTTTGCCTTAATGGTAGGAGTACCTGCTCGTCAAATTGGTTGGGTTTCTATTGCTGGAAATAGATTAGAGTTTGATGAAAATAACATTGCTATAGATTCATTTGATAATAGTAAATATAGGCTTCACAATGATGAAGTTACTTTGATAGAGGAATAATTTAATTATGATGACTAATAGGAATTGCTATGCATAAAATAGATTTTGCAAAACTACAAGATCAGTATCAATTATATAAAACAGAGATTGATAAAGCTATTCAAGCAGTATTAAATAAATCAAACTATATTATGGGAGAAGAAATAACTCAATTAGAAGAGTCTCTTCAAGAGTTTACTAAAGCAAAATTTGCAATCTCATGTAGTTCAGGTACAGATGCTTTACTTCTTGCTATGATGGCACTTGATATCAAACCTGGTGATGAAGTAATTACTACCCCTTTTACATTTATAGCAACGGCAGAGACAATTGCTTTTTTAGGAGGAGTTCCTGTTTTTGTAGATATTGATGACAGAACTTACAATATAAATCCAGATTTAATAGAAGATAAAATTACTTCTAAAACAAAAGCAATTATTCCAGTCTCTCTTTATGGTCAGCCAGCGGATATGGAAAAAATCCAGAATATTGCAAATAAATATAATCTAAAAGTCATAATTGATGGAGCACAAAGTTTTGGTTCTACTTTTAATAGTGTAACAGATTCTGTATGGGGCGATATCTCAACTACTTCTTTCTTCCCTGCAAAACCACTTGGTTGTTTTGGTGATGGAGGTGCAGTATTTACTGATAATGAAGAACTGGCAGAAAAAATGAAGTCTATAAGAGTTCATGGGCAATCAAAAAGATATCACCATAAATATATAGGTATGGGTGGAAGACTTGATACTATTCAAGCTGCAATTCTAAATGTAAAATTAAAATATTATAAAAAAGACTTGAGCCTAAGACAAGAAGTAGCAAGTAAATATACAAAAGCTTTATCTGGAAAAAATTTGATTTTACCTTTTGTTGATAAAAATGCAACTTCTGCTTGGGCACAATACTCAGTAAGAGTAAAAAATAGAGATAATATACAATCCTCTTTAAAAGAGAATGGTATACCAACAGCAGTACATTATCCTATGCCTTTACATCTTCAGGAATGTTTTGAGTATTTAGGATATAAAAAAGGTGATTTCCCTATTTCTGAAATAGTTTCAGAAGAGATTATGAGTTTACCAATGAATCCTTATTTAACAGATGAGGAAATAGAATATATTGTTGAGAATTTATAAAATTGAGAACATTTATTCCAATAGTTAATCATAGTTTAAAATATAATCCCTCTATTGATGGATTAAGAGGTATTGCAATATCTCTAGTCCTTTTATTTCATATATGGCCAGAGAGTTTTTCTTTTGGCTATGTTGGCGTTGATGTTTTTTTTGTATTGTCAGGATATTTGATTACACAAATAATATATACAAAATTAGAGTCAAATATTTTTTCTTTAAAAGAATTTTATAGAAACCGTGTAAGAAGAATCTTTCCAACTTTAATTGTAGTGCTTATTATAACATTGGCTGTTGGCTACTTATTTATGTTTCCAAGTGAATTAAAACAACTTGGGGCACATATAAAATCATCAGCATTGTTTTATGAAAATTTTAGATTAATTAAAGAAGTAGGATATTGGGATCAATCTGCAATTTTAAAACCACTTTTACATTTTTGGTCTTTAGCTATTGAGGAACAATTTTATATATTTTGGCCAATTGTTTTAATACTTTTATATAAAATAAGATTAAATATAGTTCATTCATTAACAATACTATTTTTGATACTTTTTGCTTTATCCTTAGTAGGTGAATTTGATAAATTCTATCACACTTTATCTCGTGTTTGGGAATTAGCTCTTGGTGGATTAGTATTTATGATTTCTTATAAACATAAAAATGTTTTTGAGATATTGAATAAATATAAGACTTTAATATATATATCATTTTTCATTTCAATTATAATTTCATACAATAATATTTCTTTTAATACTTATAAAACATTTATAATAGTCTTTTTTAGTGCTATATTAATTTTAAGCTTATCTTATGATAAAACAAAAACAATATTTTCTAATAGTATTTTAGTGTTTATAGGACTTATTAGTTTTCCTTTATATTTATGGCATTATGTAATAATAAGTTTTGCACATATATTTGGATTTGAAATAGATATATATATGGGATTAATACTTATATCTTTATCTATATTGTTAGCATATTTTACATATAGGTATATTGAAATTTATGCAAGAGCAAAAAGTAGTTATTTGTTTGCCTTTATTTTGATTATAATAGTTTTGATTATTGGTATTTTGGGAAATTATATTGCAAAAAAAGATGGATTACCAAATAGAACTCATCTTGAATTAAATGAAAAGTTTGTAAAACAGTTTATTAGAACTCCAGCACAGAATGAATTAGGGGTATCTTTACTTACGAAAACTTTAGGATACAAACCATTAAATGACTATGTAAAGTCAACTTCAGATGAAGTATCTAAAAAATATGTTTTAATCATAGGAGATAGCCATGCTCATACTTCATATCATGGATTTGCTGAAGAATTTAAAAAGTATGGATATGAAACTATACTTTTAGCAAATTCATCTTGCCCTACTTATTTAAATGGACCTATGGGTAAAAGTATTGCTGATTTAAACCAATGTAGGAAAAAAATCGAAACTGTTTATGCGTTAATAAATACTAACTTGAATATTCAAAAAGTTATTCTGACAACTAGAATGGGTTATATGTATGATATAGGTTTTGGAGTTATTGAAAGAGGTGGAAAAAATTGGAATTACCACTATGAAGACTTTTTTAATAATTTAAAAGATTATAATCAAAAACAGAACTTTTTTGAAGTAGTAGAAAAAACTTTTTCATATTTTGAAAATAATAAGAAAGTAAAGTTTTATTATCTTATGGAAAATCCAGAACTTGGATTTTCTCCAAAGAATTGTATGATAAGACCTTTTAATTTATTTCCAAATAATTGCAGATTGACTTTAGATTCATACTTAAATAGGGCAGGAGAATATAGAAACTTCATTTATAATTTATCTAATAAGTATAAAAATATAAATATTCTTGACCCAAAAGATTTATATTGTGATGATAAATATTGTTATGCTATAAAAGATGATAAAATGCTTTATGCAGATGATGACCATCATAGTTTAGATGGAAGTTTGGAACAAGCAAGTTATTTTATAGATAATTTAATTTTTGGTGGAATTAATAATGGTAAATAAAATAAAAATGATAAATTCATTTCTAATATCTCAAATAAGGTTTAATTTTAAATGATAAAAACATATAAAAAAATATGGCTATTATTTGATAGTAATGAGAAGAAAAAAGCTATATATCTTCTCTTACTTATGATTTTCATGGCTTTTTTTGAAGTATTAGGTGTTGGTTCAATAATGCCTTTTTTAGCTGTTTTAGGTGACCCTCAAAAAGTATATACAAATGAGTATCTTTATACAGTTTTTCAATGGGGAGAATTCTCTAATACAAATAGTTATTTGATTTTTTTAGGTGTTTTTGCTTTTGTTATGCTTTTACTAAGTGCTTTACTTAGAAGTTTTGCTCAGTATGCTCAATTTCGTTTTACAAATTTACGAAGACACTCAATTGCTCGTAAATTATTAGTTAGGTATATTCATCAACCATATTCTTTTTTTTTAATGAGAAATAGTAGTGATATTTCAAAGACAATACTTTCCGAAACTGATTTATTAATAGGGCAAATTATAATGCCTGCATTTAAAGTTTTAACTTATGGAGTTATTGCGATTGTTCTTACTTCTTTTCTTCTTTTAGTTGATTTTTCATTGGCAATGATTTTATCAATTGTTTTTGGTAGTTTTTATATTCTTATGTATTTAAGTGTTCGTAAATTTTTATCAAAATTAAGCGTAGAGCGATCTCATTCAAATACTCAAAGATTCAAAATGACAGCAGAAACTATAGGTGGGATAAAAGATTTGAAATTACTAGGTCGAGAAAAAGTTTATTTAAAAAGTTTTGAAACACCATCTTTTAATTTCTCAAAATATGCAGCAATTTCTCAAACAATTTCAATGATTCCTAACTTTATGGTAGAAGTTTTAGCCTTTGGAGCAATTTTAGCTGTAGCTATTTATGGCTTAAATAGTGAAGAAACTAATTTAGGAAACTTATTACCTATTTTAGGTTTGTATTCTTTGGGAGCTTTAAAATTAAAGCCTGCTTTTAATAATATTTATTCTTCTATATCAACAATGAAATTTGGTAATTCTACTCTTGATAATATTTTAGAAGATTTGCAAAAAGAAGAGGTACTTGAAATCAAACCTGATAATAGAAATATGCTTTTAAAAGAATATTTAGTGTTGAAAAATATAAACTTCTATTATCCTAATAGTTTAAAACCTTCTTTAAGTAATATTAGTTTTAAAATAAAAGCAAATACTACAGTTGGAATAATAGGAACTACAGGTGCTGGTAAAAGTACATTAATAGATGTGATGTTAGGGCTTCTTTCTCCTTCTTCAGGTGAAATAAAAATTGATAGTACTGTTTTAAATAATGAAAATATACGAATGTGGCAAAATTCTATTGGTTATGTTCCTCAAAATATTTTTTTAGCAGATGATACAATTGCAAGTAATATTGCATTTGGTATAGAAAAGAATAATATTGATTTTGAACAAGTAAAGAAAGTATCAGAAATGGCACAGGTTCATGATTTTATAGAGAGTTTAGATAATAAATATGAAACTTTAATTGGAGAGAATGGTGTAAGACTTTCTGGTGGGCAAAGACAAAGGTTAGGTATTGCTAGAGCACTTTATCATAATCCAAATATATTATTTTTAGATGAGGCAACAAGTGCATTAGATAATGAAACTGAAAAAGAAGTAATGAATGCTATTCATAAATTAAATGGACAGAAAACAATTATAATGATAGCACATAGATTAAGTACAATTGAGAATTGTGATGTTGTTATAAAACTTAAAAAAGGTAATATTTTAGATATTAATACAAATGGGAGATTACAATAATGTTTAACAATAAAAATATATTAATAACTGGTGGAACAGGAAGTTTTGGTAAAAAATATACTGAAATTATTTTAAAAAATTATAAACCAAATAAAATAATAATTTATAGTAGAGATGAATTAAAGCAATATGAAATGGAACAAACATTTAATGACCCATGTATGAGGTATTTTATTGGAGATGTAAGGGATGCACAAAGACTTGAAGAAGCTATGAGAGATGTAGACTTTGTTATTCATGCAGCTGCTTTAAAACATGTTCCTGTTGCAGAGTATAATCCTATGGAATGTATTAAAACAAATATTGATGGTGCTCAAAATGTTATAAAAGCTGCAATCAAAAATGAAGTAGAAAAAGTTATTGCACTTTCAACTGATAAAGCTTCTAGTCCAATTAATTTATATGGTGCAACAAAATTAGCTTCTGATAAACTTTTCGTTGCGGCAAATAATATGGTAGGAAAAAGAAAAACAAGATTTGCTGTAGTAAGGTATGGTAATGTAATTGGTAGTAGAGGTTCAGTTGTTCCTTTCTTTAAGAAATTAATAGATTCAGGGGAAAAAGAATTACCTATTACAGATGAAGCAATGACAAGATTTTTAATTACACTTGAAGAAGGTGTAAAGTTTGTTCTTAGTAATTTTGAAAAAATGTATGGTGGTGAAATATTTATACCAAAAATTCCTTCTATGAAAATTATTGATTTAGCAAAAGCACTGGCTCCTAATTTACCTCAAAAAATAATTGGGATTAGACCTGGTGAAAAGATGCATGAAGTTATGATTACAGCAGATGATAGAGTTGTAGAATTTGAAGACTATTATGTAATTACTCCAACTATTCAATTTAGTCATATTGTTGACTTTACTAAAAATGCATTAGGTGAAGTAGGTAAAGATATAGGAATTGGTTTTGAATATAATTCTCTAAATAATACTCAATGGCTAACAAATGATGAGTTTTTAGACTTAGTAAAAAGAATGTAAAATGAATAATAGTTTTATTCCTTATGGTAAACAATATATAGATGAGAATGATATTTTAGAAGTTGTGAATACTCTAAAATCAGATTATTTAACAACAGGACCAATAATAAAACAATTTGAAGAAGCTATAGCTTCTTATTGTGAAGCAAAATATTGTGTTGTAGTTGCTAATGGAACAGCTGCTTTACATATTGCTTCATTATGTTTATTAGAAAAAGAAGATAAAGTTTTAACAACACCAAACTCTTTTTTAGCTACTTCAAACTCAATTTTATATGCACAAGCAAAACCGATATTTGTAGATATATGTTCTGATGGTAATATTGATTTAGATTTGTGTGAAAAAAAACTGAAAGATGATCCTAAAATTAAAGCTATTTATGCAGTACATTTCTCAGGGAATCCTATAAATCAGAAAAAATTAAAATATCTTAGAGAAACTTATAATATAAAAGTTTTAGAAGATTGTGCTCATTCTATAGGAGCAATTGATAATAATATTAAGGCAGGCAGCTGTACAAATAGTGATTGTAGTATATTATCTTTTCATCCAGTTAAACATCTTACTACAGCAGAAGGTGGTGCTATTACAACTAATAGTAAAGAAATTTATGAAAAACTTCTTTTATTAAGATCTCATGGAATGTCAAAAACAGAGGATATGAAACCTTGGGAATATCAAATGGTAGAATTAGGTTATAACTATAGAATAACAGATATTCAGTGTGCTTTAGGTTTATCTCAACTTAAAAAGCTTGATAGTTTTATAGAGCGAAGAAAAAAACTTGCACAAAAGTATGATGAAGCCTTTAAAAACACAAATATTAATCCTTTATACTTCTTTGATAATAAATCTTCATATCATCTTTATGTAGTAAAAGTAGATTTCTCAAAAAGTAATACTACAAAAGAAGAATTATTTTTTAAATTAAGAGAAAAGAATATTGGAATACAAGTTCATTATATACCTATAAATAAACAACCTTATTATAAATCTTTAGGTTATGGTAATGAAATAACACCTATTATGGATGAATACTATGAACAATGTTTTTCTTTACCTCTTTATCCTTTATTAAGTGATACAGAGCAAGAATTTGTAATTAAAACTTTAAAGGAAATAATCAATGTATAATATTTTAGAAGTAGCAAATACTCATGCAGGAGATATAAACTATTTATTTTCTTTATTAAATGAGTATGAAGAATTTAAAAAAGAAGATAACTTTGGAATAAAATTTCAGCCATTTAAATATAACACTATCGCAACTGAAGATTATGAATGGTATCAGGTATATACAGAATTGTTTTTTAATAAAGATGAGTGGAAAAAAATAATTGATAAAGCTTTTGAAACAAAAGATGTGTGGATTGATCTATTTGATGAATATGGTATTGAAATAATAAAAGAGAACTTAAGTAATGTTAAGGGAATCAAGTTACAAACATCTATTTTAGATAATAATATTATTTTTAAAGAATTACAAAAAATAGATTTATCTTCTCAGAAATTAATTATTAATATAGCTGGTAGAGAAAAAGAAGATATTGATATTATTTTGAATAGATTTAATTCTTTAAACTCAAATGAAATTCTTCTTGAAGTAGGTTTTCAAGCTTATCCTACAAAATTAGAAGACTCAGGTTTATCAAAAATCAGCTACTTAAAAGAAAACTACGCTAATAAAATTGTTTTTGCAGACCATATAAATGGAAAAGATGAAGATGCAATTCTTTTACCTTTAATTGCAATGATGAATGGTGCAAATTATATTGAAAAACATATTATGCATAGTCAATTAGAAACAAAATATGATCATTTTTCTAGTGTTGTAATTTCTGATTATAAAAATTTGATTGAAAAACAAAAAAAATATTATAGTCTATTAGATAGTCCTTTTTTAAATGAAGCAGAAAAAAACTATATTAATACAACTTATCAAGTTCCTATTTTAAAATCAAAAAAAGAAAAATATAGTTTAATTAATTTTGATGAAGATATTATTTTTAGAAGAACAAATAAAAAAGGTTTATTATCTCATGAAATAAAAGAGTTATTGAAAACATATCATATTTTAAATACTGATAAAAGAGAAAATGAAACTTTAAAGAAAGAAGATTTTAAAAAAGCTAATATTGCAGCAGTAATTGCTTGTCGTTTAAAGTCAACAAGATTACCTCAAAAAGCACTTTTAAAAATTGGAGATTTATCTTCAGTTGAATTGTGTTTAAAAAATACAATGAAGTTTGATAACTTAAATCATGTAATTTTAGCTACTTCAGATAACGAGCAAGATAAAGAATTATCAAACTATACATACAATAGTAGTGTGGTTTTCCATACAGGTGATCCAGACGATGTAATCAAAAGATATTTAGATGTAATCGATACTTTAAAAATAGATGTAATTGTAAGAATTACTGCAGATATGCCTTATGTAAGTTCAGAGATTTTTGATTTTCTATTAGCAGAACATTTTAAATCAGGAGCAGATTATACAACAGCAAAAGATGCAGCAGTAGGAACAAATTTAGAAATTATTAATACAAGTGCACTAAAAGAAGTTAAAAAACATTTTCCTAATGCAAAGTACTCAGAATATATGACATGGTATTTTCAAAATAATGCAGACTATTTCCATTTAAATTTTGTTGAGTTACCAAGTAATTTAGTTAGGGATTACAGACTAACTCTAGATTATGATGAAGATTTACTTATGTTTAATAAAATAGAAGAGTATTTTAGTGAAAATAATTTAGAGTTTTCATTAGAAAGACTTTTTGATTTTTTAGATAAAAATAATGAAATCTCAAGTTTAAATTCTCATCTTACTTTAAAATATAAAACTGATGAAAAATTAATAAATGATTTAAATTTATACACAAAAATTAAAGAAAAGTAGGATGAATATTCTTTTTCGTTCAGATTCCTCTTCTTATATTGGGTCTGGACATTTAATGAGAGATTTAGTATTAGCTTCTAAATATAAAATAGAAGATAATACTATTTTTTTTGCAGCATGTGATTTAATTGGAAATTTAAATTATAAAATTATAAAAGAAGGTTATATCTTAAAAGTTCTAGAAGATAATAGCTTTTCTAAATTAAAAGATTTAATTGTTGAATTGAAAATTGATTTACTTATAATTGACCATTATGGAATTGATTTTAACTTTGAAAAAGAATTAAAACTTATTTTTCCTCATTTACAAATACTCTCTTTTGATGATACTTATGAAAAACACTATTGTGATATTTTATTAAATCATAATATAAATGCAAAAGAAAGTAAATATAAGAATTTAGTACCTCCAAATTGTGAACTTAGATGTGGAAGTAAATATACTCTTTTAAGAGAAGAATTTATGTTAGAAAAAAAGAAAGTATATAAAAGTACTAATCTTGAAGTATTTATTGGAATGGGTGGTTCAGACCATAGTAATATTAATATTAAAATATTAGAAGTATTAAGTAAATTTAAAAAGATAGAAGTTAATCTTGTAACAACTGATGCAAATAAAAATCTAAATGAATTAATACAATACTGTAAGAATAAAAAATGGATTAATTTATACGTTAATTCAAATCAGATTGCAAAAATTATAAAAAAAAGTCATATTGCAATTGTGACTCCAAGTGTAATATTAAATGAAGTTTTCTTTTTAGAAATACCTTTTATAGCTATTAAAACAGCAGATAATCAAAAAGAAATATTTAATTATGTAAGAAAAAAGAATTTTTTTGCAATTGAAAGGTTTAATAGAAATAAATTATCTCTTTATATAAAAAAATTAATTATTAATAAGAAGAATCATAGAAAAGTATTTAGGTTTAAAAATTAAAATAATAATAAATTTTAATAGAGTTTATGTTATTATATAAGCTTATACGGGGGATTAGTTGAATAAAAGAATTGTCATTATAGGTGATTCTCTAAGTCAAATAAGATTTTTAGAGAATATACAATTAGAAAACATATATCAGTATTTTTTACAAAATTCATTAAATAACACATATGTTGTTAATTATGGGGTACCTTCTAATACTTCAAGAATTTGTTCTTCTACAAGTGCAATAAATAATCATATTTTAGCTACAAATGCAAATTTTTATATTATTCAGTTAGGTATAGTAGATTGTGCACCTAGAATTTTTAATAAATATGAAAAAAAAATATTTGAGTTTTTAACTTTCTTTCCTTTTGTAGGAAAAATTGTTCAGAAGTTTGTATCTTATTTAGGAAAAAAAAGAAAATTCCTAACAAAGGTTCGTAAAAATGTTATGGTTGAAATAGATGAATTTGAAAAAAATTTAAAAAAAATTATTGATAATATAAACAAAACTTCAAATTGTGAAAAAGTATTTTTTATTAATATAGCATACCCTTCATTAACTGTTCAAAATGAATATACAAATATATTAGATAATATAGATAAATACAATGAAATATTTAATAAATTAAAAAAAGATTATGAGAATATATATATTATAGATTTATATGAATTTACAAAGTCAAATCAAGATGCATTATTAGCTGATGGAATGCATATTAATGAAGTGGGTCATTCTTTTATTGCAAAAGAAATTTTATCATTAATAGAAAATAAGGAATAATATTGAAAGTTGCTATTTTAACTTCAGAAAATCAATGGTTTATTGATTATGCTAAAGAGTTACAGAATATACTTAAAAAAGCAAGTTTATTTTATAAGCATGAAGAAATAGAGTCTTCATATGATGTAATATTTATATTAAGTTATCATAGAATAATACCAAATGAGTATTTATTAGCTAAACATAATATTGTGATTCATGCTAGTGATTTACCATTAGGTAAAGGATGGGCTCCTATGTTTTGGCAAATTTTAGAAGGAAAAAATAATATTGTTTTTTCTATGTTTGAAGCTTCTTCTGGAGTAGATAACGGAGATATTTATATGAAAAAAAATCTTTCCTTAACAGGTTTTGAGTTAAATGAAGAACTAAGGAAAAAGCAAGCAAATTTTATAATAGAGATGTGCATAGATTTTTTAGATAAATATGATGAATATAAAAACCCTGTAAAACAAGAAGGTATTGAAACTTTTTATAAAAAAAGAGATAGTAAAGATAGTGAATTAGATATACATAAAAGTATTGATGAACAATTTAATCTTTTAAGAATAGTTGATAATGACAGTTATCCTGCTTTTTTTTATAAAGATGGAAAAAAATATATTTTAAAAATAGAAGAGGCAAGTAAATGAAGATTGGTAACTTTGATTTATTAGGTAGTTCTACTTATATTATTGCAGAGCTTAGTGCTAATCATAGTGGTAATATTGATTTAGCTAAAGAAACAATAAAAGCAGCAAAAGATATTGGTGCAAATGCAATTAAACTTCAGACATACACAGCTGATACTTTAACCTTAAATAGTAAAAGAGATGATTTTATTATAAAAGGTGGAACACTTTGGGATAATAAATCTATGTATGAACTTTATAGTGAAGCTTTGACTCCTTGGGAATGGCATAAAGAGCTTTTTGATTATGCAAAAAGTATTGATATTGATATTTTTTCATCTCCTTTTGATAAAACAGCTGTAGATTTTTTAGAACAGTTTAATCCTATTGCATATAAAATTGCCTCATTTGAAATAACTGATTATGACCTTATTGAATACACGGCATCAAAAGGGAAACCTATAATTATTTCAACAGGTATAGCAACAATTGATGAAATACAAGATATTGTAAATATTTGTAAAAAAGTAGGGAATAATAATATTGTTTTATTAAAATGTACAAGTGCTTATCCTGCTTTACTTGAAGATGCAAATTTGGCAATGATTCCTAATCTTAAAGAAACATTTGGTGTAATAGCAGGTTTTTCTGATCATACATTAGGTATTACTGCTCCTATTGTAGCAACAACTTTAGGTGCAAAAGTGATTGAAAAACATTTTATTTTAGATAAATCTATTGGTGGTCCTGATTGTGACTTTTCTTTAGATAAAGAAGAATTTAAAGAGATGATAGTAGCAGTAAGACAAGCAGAAAAGCTGATAGGAAAAGTAGATTATACTTTAACTGAAAAAAAGAAAAACTCAAGACAATTTGCAAGAAGTTTATATGTCTCTAAAGATATAAAAAAAGGTGAAGTCTTTACTGAAGATAATATAAAAAGTGTAAGACCTGGTTATGGTTTACATCCGAAATATCTAAAAACTATTTTAGGTAAAAAAGCAAAGAAAGATTATAAATTCGCAGATAGATTAAATTTAATAGGAGAAAATAGTGAAGTATAAAACAGAACAAGAAGAATTTTGGGCATCAGAAGAATGGGGAAATGAATATATAGCAAGAAATAATAAGGATTTAATAAAAAATAATATTCCTTTATTTAGTAGTATATTTAAAAGATGTGATGATGTTAAGAGTGTAATCGAATTTGGTTCTAATATTGGATTGAATTTACATGCAATAAGTAAATTATTTAATTCAATAGATATTTCAGCAATTGAAATTAATAAAAATGCAGTTGCAGAGTTAGAAAAACATGATTTCATTAATAAAATTTACCATGAGTCTATTTTAAACTTTGAACCTGATAGAAAAAGAGATTTTGTTTTTATAAAAGGTGTATTAATTCATATAAATCCCGATTTTTTACAAACAGTATATGAAAAATTATATGAAACTTCAAATAAGTATATTTTAATTGCTGAGTATTATAATCCAAGTCCTGTAACAATAGGTTATAGAGGGCATAGTAATAAATTATTTAAAAGAGATTTTGCAGGCGAAATGTTAGAAAAATATAATGATTTAGAGCTAGTTGATTATGGATTTGTATATCATAGAGATAATAACTTCCCTCAAGATGATATTACATGGTTCTTACTAAAGAAAAAGAGTTAATTCTATACTACATTAATTTAAAGGTAAGTTTGGATATTAAAACAAACTTATTTTTAAATAAAATTACTTATCAAGATTAAATAGGAAAGTTTTTGAATAAAATAGTACAAATATTGATTAAAAAATTATTTGGTATAAATAAAGTCAGGTTATACAAGATTATTTTGACAAAATCTATCCCTAAAAAACAGTTTAACATCTTAAGATATATTTATGTTCTTTTTATTACTTTGAAATATGTAAAATTTAAACAATTTAATAAAAATGAAAATATTTATATCGATAAAAAAGGTATCGAAAGAAATCAATTTATCAATAAATATATAGATGAACCTTTAGAAATTGATAATATTGTTTATACTCAAGGTATATTAATAAACTCTTTTTATAGTTTTTTTATATTTATTTTAATTTATTTTTCTTTATGGCTAATTATTCCTTTTCTTCTTTTGTGTTTTAGTCAGAAAATAAATTTTAATTTCTTAATTTCATTTTCAATGAATACCTTTAATTTATTTAATTCAAAAAGAAAAAATGTATATCTATTTAATGTTCAAAAATTAGAACATATATTACTATTATTGTATGTTACATTAAGAGACAAAAGTATTAACTTTTTTTATTGTTGGTCTAGTTCTTATGTTTATAATACATGTAGATATGATTGTTATAGAAATACTACAATTATATTATGCAGTAAAGGACAATTAAAAGAATTTGAATATTACAAAAAAATAAAATGGTTGAAATTAGAAAATACTTCTACCCAATTGTGGGGAAATGAAATGAATATTGAATATAAAAAGGTTAGTAATTTTAAATATGATTTAGCATTTTATTCTTCAGGAGAGTGGGCAAGAATAGATGGACTAAAACAAACAAATGATATAGAAGGAATTAAAGAAAGTAAATATATTGATAATAGTAGATGGAAAAAGATAAATGAAATTATCACATTTTTAAAAAGTTACGCAACATTAAATAAGTTACATTTATGTGTATATCTTCATCCTTTTGAAAAGAAATTATTTAATAATTATCAAATAATACCTCCTTACTATGAAAGTAGTGAGTATATCCATTGTCCTACAAGTGATGAAAATGTTTCAAGTTTAAGTGAAGCAGAAGTAGCAGTTACCTATGCTTCTTCTGCTTTTTATGATAGATTGAATCAAGATTATGAAACCTATTTTTATTTTAATGAAAATGATAGAAAAGAGTTGAAATATTTTTATAGAAAAAAAATTTTAGCTGAATATGGAAAGTTTTCTTATTCAAATATGGAAGAGTTAGAAAATAAATTAAACATAAAGTTTGATATCAAGGTAAAAAATATTAAGGAAAGTATTTAATGTGTGGAATAGTAGGGGTTATTCAAAGAAATGAATTAATAGATGTAAATACTATAAAAAAAATGAATGATAAAATTCATCATAGAGGTCCTGATGATGAAGGTTATTTAATTGCAGGAAACTATACTAATAATGTATCTTCTGATAAAATAGAATTTATCGAATCTAATATAAACTTTTCTTTTGCACATAGAAGATTATCTATTCAAGATTTATCAACTGCTGGACATCAGCCTATGAGCTATCAAGATAGATATTGGATTGTATATAATGGAGAAATATACAATTTCTTAGAATTAAAATCAGAACTTGTCTCTTTAGGATATAATTTCTCTAATAATACAGATACAGAAGTAATAATTGCTTCTTATGATGCCTGGAAAGAAGATTGTCTTAATAAATTTAATGGAATGTGGTCTTTTGTTCTTTATGATACTTTAGAAGAGAAATTTTTTATATCAAGAGATAGGTTTGGAATAAAACCTTTATATTATTATAAAGATGAAGATAACTTTATTTTTGCTTCTGAGATAAAGTCAATTTTAGAGCATCCTTCAGTTTTAAAAAGAGAAAATGAATTTTATTTAAATAGTTATATAAAAGAAGGTCCTAAAGAATATTTAAAAGAAACAGCTTTTAAAAATATATATCGTTTTGATTTCTCATCTTATTTTTTAGGAACAGTTGATGAACTACTTTTTAATTTTCAAATAAAAAAGTTTTGGGAAATTAAACCTAACCTTTCAGTAGAAAAGTTTAGTTTAGAAAAAGCAAAAGAATATGCTGAAAAGTATTATCTTTTACTAGAAGATGCAGTTAGAGTAAGATTAAGAGCAGATGTTAAAATTGGTTCTGCTTTATCTGGAGGGTTAGATAGTAGTTCAATAGTTTATTTAGTAAACAAGCTATTAAAAGAGCAAAGGAATGAGGAACTTCAAGAAACTTTTTCAAGTATATATCATACTTCAGGAACTCAACATTGTGATGAAAGTGAGTTTATAAATGAAATTGCAGAATTTTTAAATGTAAATTCTAATCAAATAGAACCATTAGAAAAAGACATCCCTTTTGAATATAAGAAAGTTATATATATGATGGAAAATCCACCAGAAACAACTCTTATGTCAAGCTGGCATACTTTTAAACTTGTATCTTCTACTAATGTTAAAGTAACATTAGATGGGCAAGGAGCAGATGAACAATTAGCAGGATATAGTAGATATTTAAAAAACTATTTTATCTCTTTAAGTTTTATAGATTTATTTAAAGAAACATATGCTTTCTTTAAAATGCCTTTTTCAAAAAGAACAATTTTAGTTAGTTTTTTCGTTGGATTATTAAGTAATATTATTGGAAAGAAACTAACTATTTTTACAGTATCTAATATTTTAAAGAAGAAGTATCCTTTTAGAAATTTAAATGAACAACTTGCTTTTGATTTACATTCTTCTTTAGTAACATTAATTCACTATGCTGACCATACATCAATGGCATTTTCAATTGAATCAAGAATGCCTTTTATGGATTATCGTTTAGTAGAGTTTCTAGCAAGTATACCTTCTTGTTATAAAATGCATAATGGTTGGACAAAATATATAGCAAGACTTGCTTTTAAGAATAAGTTACCAGATAATATTGTTTGGAGAAAAGATAAGATGGGGTGGTTATTGCCAGAGGATTATTGGTTTAGAGGTAATCTAAAAAATTGGTTTCTTTTAAATATGGATAAAAATGATTTAAAGACTAATCCAAAAGTTTTAGATATGAGTTTACCAATTAAACAATTAATTAGATATATGAATAAAAATCAGTTTAAAAAAATATTTTTTAAAGAAGAGATATGAAGAAAGTATTAATCGTAGCTTATAAATTTCCACCTATGGGAAATGTGGGGACAAGAAGATGGGCAAAGTTTTCAAAGTATTTAGCTTTATCTGGTTATGAGGTATTTGTATTAGCTCGTAAATATCCATATAATGATTTAGTAAATTGGAACCATGATGTAAAACATGAGAATATAAAGATTAGTTATTTTGAAGATTCATATCCTACTAAATGTCTAAAGACAAATAAAACTTTTTTAGAAAAAGTATTTTGTAAAGTAGTTGCTATTTTTAGAAATAAAATATTAAATAAATTAGATATTGCAGATAATAATAGTAATGATTTTTTCGAAAAAGCAAATATATTAATAAGAGAAAACAGTATTAATAACCTTATTGTTACTGGTCCTCCACACTCTTTTTTATACTCTGCTGCAATATTAAAAAGTGAAAATCCTTTTTTGAATTTGATTGTAGATTATCGTGATCCTTGGAACTATAATTTAACCTATACCTTAAAAACATTATCTTCTTTTAAAGCAAAGGAATTATCTCTTAAAAAAGAAACAGAAGTTATAAAATTATCAAATCAAATTCTTTGTGTTACAGAAGATATGACAAAAAATTTACAAAATTTATATCCTGAAAGTGCAAATAAAATAAATACTATTTATAATGGATATGATGTAGATGATTATTCAACTACTGTATCAACAAATTCAAAAGATGAAGTTATTGTTTTATATGCAGGAAGAGTTGCTCAGTCAAGAATGAAAGCTTTAGAACTAATTGCTGAAACATTAGAAAAAAACTCTTTTAGTAATTTAAAAATTGTCCTGTATTCAAATATTAATCTAAATAAGTTTAGCAATAGTAAATATTATAAGACAATTGAAAAGTATTTTGAATTCAATGCTCTAGTCTCTCAATCAGAAATATATAATAAAATAAGTCAGTGTGATATTTGCCTTTCTATTAATTCTTTAGATAATTCCCATGCTTTTGGTTCTAAAATTTTTGATTATATGGCTTTAAAAAAGACTATTTGGCATATTTCAGATGGCGGAGAACTTTTTGAGTTATTAGAAAATAATAATCAAATTGTTTCAAATTATACAATTGAAAGTACTATAAAAGCAATTGAGCAAATTCAAAAAAACACAAAAGGTTTTGCAGTTGATTTTGAAGAGTTTACTATAAAAAAGCTAACACAAGATATTGAAAAGTTATTAAAATGAAAAAAAATAACCAAAAAATCTCAATTATATCTCCTAGTTTAAATGGTGGGGGTGCTGAAAAAGTAGCAGTTAATTTAGCAAATTATTATAGTTCAATTGGTCATGAAGTTGATTTAGTTCTTTTTAAAAAAAAAGGTAGTTATTTAAGTTTTGTACATTCAGGTGTAAATATCATTGATTTAAATACTTCAAGAAGTAGATATGTTATTTTTAAATTAAGAAAATATTTAAAGGATAATACTAATTCATGTATCCTTTCTGTAATTAGAGATGTTAATATTTTAATAGGTATTTCAGCATATGGATTAAAAATAGAATATATTACATATAGAGAAGCAAGTACTTTATCAGGAATGAAAAAACTACCTTTTTTTCAAAAATTAATTTATAAGTATCTTATGAAAATATCTTATTTAAAAGCAAAGAATTTAATTGCAAACTCATATGATACGAAAATAGACTTACTTAGTGAGAAGATTATAAAAGAAGATAAAATAAAAGTTATAGGAAATCCTGTCCTTCCCTTAGATTATAAAGAACTTTTAGATAAAGAGTGTACAAATAAATGGCTTTTAAATAAGAATTATAAAACAGTAGTTTCTGTTGGAAGATTACATAAATTAAAAGATTTTACTTTCTTAATTGAATGTTTTGTTGAAGTAGTTAAAAAAATTAATAATGCACGATTAGTAATAATTGGTGAGGGAAGTGAAAAAGCTAAATTACAAAAGAAAATAGAAGAATTAAATTTGAATAGTTTTGTTCAAATAGAAGAATTCCAAGAAAATATTTTCCCCTTTTATCATGAAGCAACTTTATTTGCCTTATCTTCACAATGGGAAGGTTTTGGTAATGTTTTAGTTGAAGCATTAAGTGCTGGAACCTCTGTCGTATCAACAAATTGTCCTGGTGGACCTAAAATGATACTTGAGGATGGAAAGTATGGAAAACTAGTAGAGCTAAATAATAAAAAAGCATATATTGAAACATTGATATTTGAATTAGAAAAAGAGAATATCTCTGAAAAAAAAGAAGAATTAATTGAATATGCAAAAAAGTTTAGTGTTCAGACAATTGGTGATAAATATTTAGACTATATAATTAATTGAGTTTAAAATAGGGGAATGATTGAAAAATATAAAATATAGAGCAGATATTGATGGATTAAGAGCTATTGCAATTCTAAGTGTTTTAGTTTTTCATCTAGATGCTAGTTATTTAACGGGTGGTTTTGTAGGAGTTGATATATTCTTTGTAATAAGTGGTTTCCTTATTACAAGTATTATAAAAAAAGAGATAGAAGAGACTTCTTCTTTCAATTTTAAAAAATTTTATATTCGTAGAATAAGAAGATTATTCCCTGCTTTATTTGTGACACTTTTTATAACTACAATTGTAGTTAGTTTTATTTTTTCTCCAACCCATTTAAGTAGTTATGGGGGATCATTAGTTACTTCTTTATTAAGTATCTCAAACTTTTTTTTCTGGATAGAGTCTGATTATTTTGATGTTTCAGCTAAGGTTAAACCTTTACTTCATACTTGGACTTTAAGTATTGAAGAACAATTTTATTTAATTTGGCCAATAACTTTACTCTTTTTAGTAAAAATAAAAAGAAAATCAGTACTTTTTATTTTATTTATTAGTTTGCTTTTAATCACTTTTTTATTTACCTATATTTTTAAAGATGGTAATGTTTTATTAATTAACTATTTTCTTCCTTTTGCAAAAGATTTATTTTCAGATGGTAAATCAACAATATTCTTTTTACTTCCTTTTAGGTTTTTTGAGTTTTTATTTGGTGCAGTTTTAGTTTGGTTTATTCACTATAAGTTATCAAAAAGAGTTTATTATGATATTCTTTTTTTAATAGGCTTAGGTTTTATCTTATATTCAATTTTCTATTTTGATGAAAATATGATTTTCCCTTATTACAATGCAATTTTTCCTACTTTAGGAACAGCTTTTCTTATATATTCGTCTATTAATAGTAGGTTTAGTTTTATTTTAGAAAATAAGATATTTGTATATATCGGATTGATTAGTTATTCTTTATATCTTGTTCATTGGCCTATAATTGTAATTTGGAATTATATATCAGATAATGTAACAATATATGACAATTCAATTATTACTATTTTATGTCTACTTTTTGCAACTCTTAGTTATAAGTATATAGAACAACCTTTTAGAAATAAAACAATCGATATGAATAAAAAAAGTATAAAAAATATTTTAATATCACTATTTTTATTTATAAATATAATTGGGTTAAGTATGTATTATTTCAATGGCTGGAGTTGGAGAGTTAATAGTATTGTAAATTTTGAAAATGTAGGTGATACAAAAAATTTTCATAAAAAGTTTTATGGTGGTGAAGGTTATCCTTATACAGGAGCTGTTCAAACCAAAAACAAAGCAGATATAGTAGTACTAGGTGATTCTCATGCAAGACACTATTTAGAAGGTTTTTATAAAGTTATTGCAAAACCATATAATTTAAATTTATATAGTAGTTCAGGAACAAGTTGTATTATGCTTCCAAATTTTACTAGAACAACAAAGGGCATTGATTGGGATGAAAGATGCCCAAAAGCTTTAAAGCAAGGTATTGAGTTTTTAAAGAGTGGTACAAAGAATAGTATTTTAATACTTTCTGCAAGTTGGTTAAGCCAAATGAATAGAGCAGATATATTAGATGAAAATAAAGTTAGGTTAAATAAAAAAGTTACTTATGCTGATATATTAGAAGGTATCTATAAATTAAAAGAAATAATTGGAGATAGAAAATTAATTATAATAGGACAAGTACCAGGTGCAGGTAAAAATTTATATGATATTTTTAGTAGACCTAACCCAATTTTTAGTAATAATAAAGACTTAGAAAAAAACTTTACTTCTTCTTTAAAAACTGAGATAAAAGAGTTTAATAATTATTTAGAAAAGGCATCAAATAGAACTAAAAAGTTTATTTTCTTTGATCCTTCAAAAGTTTTATGTGAAGATAATATTTGTAATAATCTTGATAAAAAAAGATATCTTATCTATTCTGATTCTAGTCATTTAAGTAAATATGGTTCAATTGAAGTAATTGAAGGTTTTAAGTCAGAACTTTTGGAGCTTATTAATAAAAAATGAAAAATATTTTAATAGTTATAAATAATTTAAATATTGGTGGTGCAGAAAGAGTTGTATCTTTACTTTTAAAAGAATTAGAAAAAGACAATTCAATAAAAATACATCTTATTTTACTTGAAGATGGTATTCAATATGAAATACCAAATAATATAAATCTAAAGATTTTTTCATTAAAAACAAGCACTTCAATTTCTAAGTTTTTAACTATTCCTTTTTTCTCATTTAAACTTGCAAAATATATTAAACAAAATAATATTGATACTACAATGTCTTTTTTATATCGTGCAAATTATATAAATATTTTATCTAAACTTTTTGGAGTAAAACACAAAACTATTATAAATATAAGAAGTACTACTTCAAGATATAAAAATGAAGGTTTCAGTGGAAAAATAAATTTATTTTTAATTAAGTTGTTATTTAATAAAGCTAATTTGATTATTTCTAATTCACAAGGTGTGGATAATGACTTGAAATCACTTATGAAAATAACTACTTTTACAGAAGTAATAAATAATCCTATAGATTTAGAGTATGTTGAGAAAAGAAAAGAAACTTGTGATGATTGTGAATTCTTTTTTGATAAAAATAAAAAATACATTATCTCTGTAGGAAGACTTATTCCTTTAAAAAGAAATAATGATTTAATAAATGTTTTTTTTAAACTTCAAAAAGAAGATAATAATCTAGAATTGATTTTCTTAGGTGATGGGATATTAAAAGATAAATTAATAGATTTGTCTAAAAAATTAGGTCTTTCAAAAAAAATTCACTTTTTAGGAAATGTTAAAAATCCTTTTTATTATTTAAATAACTCTAACTTATTTGTGTTAAATTCAGAAACAGAAGGTTTTCCTAATGTATTAGTTGAAGCATTAGCTTGTGGACTACCTATTATTTCAAGTGATTGTAAAAGTGGGCCAAGAGAGATTTTAGACAATGAAAGATTTGGTTTACTTTATCCTGTAGGTAATGAAGATTTATTGATTGAAAAGATTAGATACTATTTATATGGAAATATTGATATAAATAAAATAAAAAATGATAACTTACAAAGAGTAACAGAGTTTAAAATAGATAAAATAATTAATAAATTTAAGAAGGTTTTAGATATTGAATAAAAAAATAGTAATTTGTGTTAATACTTCATGGAATATTTATAATTTTCGATTAAATTTAGCTCGGGCATTGAAAAAAGAAGGCTATCAAGTAATTTTAGTAGCTCCTGCTGACAATTATAGTAAAAAATTAAAAGAAGAGTTTGAGTTTTATGATATTTATATAAGTAATAAAGGAACAAATCCAAAAGAAGATATTAAAACCTTGTGGCAGTTTTATAAATTATATAAAAAAATAAAACCAGAAATAGTTTTAAACTATACAATAAAACCTAATATATATGGAAATATTGCTTGTCATTTACTAGGAATTAAAACGATAAATAATATTTCTGGCTTAGGTACTGTTTTCATAAAAGAAAGTATAGTTACTAAGATAGTAAAGCTTTTATATAAATTATCATTAAAAAACTCATCAAAAGTTTTTTTTCAAAATAGTGATGACAAAAAATTATTTATAGAGCATAAGCTTGTTATTAAAAATAAATGTGATATCTTACCTGGAAGTGGAGTAGATATCAATAAGTTTTCTCCTGTTTTATATGAAAAAAAGGATGAAATCTTTAGATTTTTACTTATTGCAAGAGTACTTTGGGATAAGGGAATTGCAGAATATGTGGAAGCTGCAATAGAATTGAAATCTATGTATAATAATATTGAATTTCAACTTTTAGGTTCTATTGATGCAGTAAATAAAACAGCTGTACCAAAAGAACAAATAGAAAATTGGATAGATGAAAAAATAATAAATTATTTAGGAACTTCTGATAATGTTCAAGAGATAATAAAACAAGCTGACTGCATTGTCTTACCCTCATATAGAGAAGGTACTCCAAGAACTCTTTTAGAAAGTGCAAGTATGGCTAAACCTCTTATTACAACTAATACAGTTGGTTGTAAAGATGTTGTAGATGATGAAATAAATGGATTTTTATGCGAGGTAAAAAGTAGTAGTAGTCTAAAAAATGCAATGAATAAAATGTTTCTATTAGAGCAAAATATTCGTAAAGAAATGGGATTTGCTGGTAGAAAAAAAATCCTTGAAGAATATGATGAAAAAATAGTAATTGATAAATATTTAAATTGTATAAAAAAACTATAATTAATTAGCGAATAATTGTTATTTTGATATAATCATATAATTACTATTTTAGGAAGTTTATGTTTGATCTAAATATTATATATATTTTAGGTATAGTTTTTTTAATTTCATTAATGTTAAACAAAATTTTAATACAATATTCTCACATTTTAAAATTGGTTGATAAACCAAATAATCGTAGTATGCATCGAGTTGAAAAGTCAAGAGCAGGAGGACTTGCTATTTTTTTGGCTTTTTCCCTTGGGCTTTTAATTAGTGATATCTCAATTAATATTTATATTATCCTCTCCTTTTTTGTAATTTTTTTATTAGGTTTATATGATGATAGATTTTCATCTTCTTCTAAAACAAAAATATTCTGGATTATTATTGCATCTATCTTTTTAGCTCTAGGTCATATGTATATTAGTGATTTAGGTGTTTTTTTAGGAAAAGAGGTAGGACTTCCTTCTTGGCTAGCAATAATATTTACTACTTTTGCATTGGTTGGATTTATAAATGCTGTTAATCTAATTGATGGAATTGATGGTTTATGTGCAGGTGTAAGTATAGTTATATTAATTGCATACTCTTATCTTGGTTTTAAATATAATGATCAATTTTTATTTTATATTGCTTCTTTTTTAATCATTTCTTTACTTGGATTTTTATGGTTTAATTGGAATCCTTCTAAGATTTTTATGGGGGATAGTGGCAGTTTAACTTTAGGTTTTGTTATTGCTGTTCTTTCAATTCATTCTGTGGAAAAAGATTATATTACTCCTTCTACAGTATTACTTTTAACTGCAGTACCAATACTTGATACTTTAGTTGTAATGTTAAGAAGAATAAGAAATGGACAAAACCCTTTTAAAGCGGACAAAACACATATTCATCATATAATACTTAAACAACATTATCAAAATGTTTCAAAAACATCAAAGCTATTGATTCTTTTACAAGCAGTATTTACTTATATAGGTT
>Ga0193951_1000283_pt1 | contig 23765 bp, 23 predicted proteins | sample BB_2_MG_FD_140370 | JGI IMG/M metagenome (GOLD analysis project Ga0193951, IMG submission 140370) | Microbial mat bacterial communities from the Broadkill River, Lewes, Delaware, United States - BB_2_MG | ecosystem: Environmental > Aquatic > Freshwater > River > Microbial mats | place: USA...
CCTTTAATATTAAGTTCCGGCAGGACCTTTATAGGTAGAACTGCCTAGCCCAAGAATTGGATAAAAGATAGGCATTAAGAATAGAAGACCTAGCGTGAAACCAACGCCATGGCCGAAACTCTTAGATAATAGGTTAAGCATCCAAATGCCTAATACTAGGCCAACTCCAGGTATAAGCATTAGTAATAACCAATACCATGGCTTGCCAACAATCTCAAGTAATACAATTGTACTATAAATTGGAATTAAACAGGCCCATCCTGGCTTGCCCGCTTTTTCAAAAAGTTTCCAACCAGAAATAATAAATAGTAGCATTAACGCTGCATAAAGTAGTCCACCAGCCATGCCGATAGTTTCTAAATATTCCATAAAAATGTTTTAATAGGTTATAAAAGTGGCATTAAGATAAAAAAAAGCTGCCAGAATTAATGGACAGCTTTCTAATATTTTGATAAAAAGTTATTACTCAATACCCCTTAAGCGTTTTTCCCAGGCCCATGCAGAGGCCAATGTCTCGTCAAGTGTCTTCTCTGCTTTCCAGCCCAGCTCTTTGTTACCGTATGATGTGTCGGCCCAAATTTTTTCAATATCGCCAGCTCTTCGCTCAACGACCTTGTAGTTTAAGTCTACGCCATTTATCTTAATAAAAGATTTAACCAACTGCATTACAGAGTAGCCATTGCCTGTACCTACATTAAAGTATTCGTAGTTACGTTTTGTTTTTCCATTAAGCATACGATCAATGGCAACAACATGCGCTTTAGCTAAATCTACAACATTAATGTAGTCCCTAATTGCCGTTCCATCTTCAGTGTTGTAATCGTCGCCAAATATACTTAGCTGCTCGCGCAAGCCAGCTGCTGTTTGTGTAATAAAAGGAACAAGATTGTTTGGTACCCCAACAGGTAGCTCGCCAATCAGTGCTGTAGGGTGTGCACCAATAGGATTGAAATAACGCAAGGCAATACAACTTACCGCATCAGTTGATTTACAAACATCTCGCATAATGTCTTCGCATATAGCCTTTGTGTTGCCATAAGGAGATTCGGCTTCTTTGCGTGGTGTTTCCTCGGTAACTGGCAATTGGTCGGGTTGACCATATACCGTACACGATGAAGAGAAGACCATATTGGCTACTTTGTACTTTTTCATACACTCCAATAGGTTCATTAATGATCCCATGTTGTTTCGGTAGTATTCTAAAGGTTTCTCAACTGACTCACCAACAGCTTTGTAAGCGGCGAAATGGATGATGGCGTCAATGCCAGTGTGTTTCTGAAAAAAGGCATCGGTCAGCTCTCTCTCTGCTAAGTCAAATTGCTCAAAATCTGGACGTTTGCCAGATATTTTTTCAATATTGTCCAGTACCTCAATCTTCGAGTTAGATAGGTCGTCAACAATAACAACTTCAAAACCTTTACCCTGAAGTTCCACTACTGTGTGTGATCCGATGTAACCTGTTCCTCCGGTTACTAAAATTTTTTTTGCCATCAATTTAGCTTTCTTTTATCCTGCTATAGGTTGGTCTGCCTAGCAGGTAGAACAAACAAGAGATACGAGTTTTATCTTATAATTGGTATCAAAAACTCATCTGGCTTGTTCGTTTCATCGTTAAACGAGCTGTAAAAATACGAAATCGTTTGTAATGGAGGTGTTAAAGCGACTTGATTTTTGTTAGTTTCTGGTGAGTTGTATCATTTTGAACTATATGGTACTAATGCCAAATTGTAATCGTACATAAGCTTCTTCTTCAACTATAATTGGCATTCTTTGCTTGAATTTAGTAACTTAGTTGAACCTTTTTTATATGAAAGGCGTAAGTGATATTAGGTAAAGCTTGTTCGTTATTAACAGCTTACTAACAGCTGTTGAAAGAAAGGTGTAGGCTTCACGATGCTTTTTGTTAATTTTGCAGGTATGATTTCAGTCGCCCAACAAATATCGAATTTATTGTTCACACATGAATGTGTGATTGTACCTAACTTAGGTGCCTTTGTCTCAACAACTGTTAGTGCACAGTTTGATGATGATAAGAATGTGTTTATGCCACCTACTAAAGAGATTGGATTTAACAGAAGCCTTTCGCATAATGATGGTTTACTGATTAGTACGATAGCTCAAAAGAACGACTTGAGTTATGGTAAAGCCAAGGTTCTAGTGGAAGAGTTTATTGCCGATGTACATCGAGAATTAAAGCAAGGTGGTCAGTTTGAAATCGAAAAGGTTGGTACCTTAAAGCAAGATGCATTGGGCTATATGCAATTTGTATCCGATAAATCAGAAGCCTATTTAATGGATGCTTTTGGTTTAAGTTCGTTTCATTTTGAGCCAATTGTCAAAAGTAAAACAATTGCTGTTGAAAACCCTCAGGTACGTCGTTTACTTCAGCCTGTTGGTTTAAAACAAATAGCGGCCTCAGTTGCGGTTTTGGTTGGTTTGTTTGCTGCCTCTCAGAAGTTGGATAATCCAACTCTTAACAAGCATATGGATAGTGCAAGTATGCTATCATTGACGAATGCAGATCTTGTTGAGCCTATAACAGAATCCAATATTGTGGTTGATGTTAAAGCTATTGAAGAAGCGAATGTAGTTAATGTAGAGGAAGAAAAAAGCTTCTTTTTAATTGCAGGAAGTTTTAAAAAGATTGTGCAGGCCGAACGTTTCTTAGCGAGGGTTAAAGAAATGGGAGAAGAGCAGGCTTTTGTTTTGCGTAGTCCTAATAATCGTTTTAGAGTAGCTATTGAAGGTTATGCAGATAAAGCGGATGCCGTTGATCAGTTGAATGTATATCGAGGTAAAGAAAGTTTTAAATCTGTCTGGATTTTAACACAGTATTAGAATTGTACCTCACGTAAAATACAGAATCCTGCCTAGGCAGGATTTTTTTGTTTGTTAAGGGCAATAAAAAAAGGGTGACCATCGGTCACCCTTTTATGATATTATTACCAGCAGTCTTAATCAAAGGTTTGATTGGAGTTGGATGATATTTGAATCATCCGGTCGTATTGTTCTGCTGTAAAATCTTCCTTAAAATAGTAGTGTTGAGGGTTAACCTTTTTGCCTTTAACATGCACCTCGTAATGTAGGTGTGGTGCTGTACTGCCTCCAGTGTTACCAACAAATCCAATTACATCACCTCTTTTTACTTTATCACCCAATTTAACATTGAATTCATGTAAGTGGGCATATAGGGTTTTATAGCCGAAACCATGATCTATCTCAATGCGCTTACCGTAGCCTGTTTTTTCTCTGGTTATACGGCTTACTACACCATCACCAGCCGAATAAATATCGGTACCTGTTGGTGCTGTAAAGTCCATGCCCTCGTGAAACTTCTTCACTTTATAGATCGGGTGAATACGATAACCCCAGCCAGAAGCTGTACGGCGTAGATCTCTATTTGAAATTGGCATAATGGCGGGAACACAACGAAGCATTTCTTCCTTTCGCTTAGCTAGTCCAATGACTTCATCAAAAGAAGTAGATTGCACATAAAGCTGTTTCATTATTATATCCAGTCTTTTTGCTGTTGAAATGACCAGATCAGCATTATCAATACTTGCTAGATGCTGATAGCGATTAACACCTCCAAAACCTGCACGACGAATACTATTCGGAATACTGTCTGCCTGAAAAATGGAGCGGTATATGTTTTCATCCCTTAGTTCAATATCATCTAAAACCAACTCAAGTTGGTCTAGTTTCTTATTCATGATATCGTATTGCGAAAGCAGCTGATGATTTTCACGCGCTAGCTTTTTTTCTTTAGGACTTTCAAACACGTATGGGTATATGATATACGTCAACATACCAACCACCATTACAAAAAGAAAATAAATTGTAATCCGAGAAGTATAATATTTTAAGCCTTTATTTATTTTATCGTAGCTAAGCGTTTCTGGATTATAACGATACTTAACTTTTGACATAACAAGTGTTTTACTTTTAATATTAGAAAAATTGAGCACTAATTGTCCAAAATTACTGAAATAATCTAACTTTGCAAGGCATTTTTTGTTTGCATAACATCGAAAATATAAAATTACGTAATATGATGACCGCTTCTGAGGTAAGAAAGAGCTTTCTGGAGTTTTTTAATTCTAAGCAACATAAGGTAGTTTCATCGGCTCCAATGGTTGTAAAAAACGATCCTACTTTGATGTTTACCAATGCGGGAATGAATCAGTTTAAGGATGTCTTTTTGGGCAATAATGCTGCTGATAGTCCGCGAGTTACCAATTCGCAGAAGTGCTTGCGCGTTTCTGGTAAACATAACGATTTGGAGGAAGTGGGACATGATACGTATCACCACACCATGTTTGAGATGTTAGGTAATTGGTCTTTTGGCGATTACTTTAAGAAAGAAGCCATTGCATGGGCCTGGGAATACTTGACTGAAGTGCTAAAAGTTGATAAAGACCGCTTGTACGTTACTGTTTTTGAAGGTAGCAAGGAAGATAACGTGGGACGTGATGATGAAGCTGCTGATAATTGGAAAGCTTGGATTGATGAAAATCGCATTATCAACGGAAATAAGAAGGACAACTTCTGGGAGATGGGTGAAACAGGACCTTGTGGCCCCTGCTCAGAGGTGCATATTGATATGCGTCCTGACGATGAACGAGCTAAGGTAGATGGCAAGTCGTTGGTTAACTTAGATCACCCTCAAGTGATTGAAATTTGGAATTTAGTTTTTGTCCAGTTCAATCGCATGGCCAATGGTGATTTGGTGCCATTGCCTAATAAACATGTAGATACCGGAATGGGTTTCGAGCGTCTGGTGCGTGTCATTCAAAAAAAATCATCTAATTACGATAGTGATGTCTTTTCTCCAATAATTGCCAAAATAGCGAAATTGTCAGGTTTTGAATATGGAAAAACTGAAGAAATTGATATTGCAATACGTGTAGTGGCGGACCATGTGCGTACCATCGCCTTTTCAATAACAGATGGTCAGTTACCATCAAACAACAAAGCAGGGTATGTTATTCGTCGAATTTTACGTCGTGCAGTTCGTTATAGCTATACTTTCTTAAATAGTAAGTCATCTTTTATCTATAAACTGGTTGATGTGCTCATTGAGACGATGGGAGATGCTTTTCCGGAATTACTTTCACAAAAAGCCTTGATAGAGAAGGTTATAAAAGAGGAGGAAGAGTCGTTTTTACGAACATTAGCTACAGGTATTAATATGCTTGATAAAATAATTGTTGATACCAAAGCAAAGGATTATAAAGTGGTGAGTGGTGCTGTTGCCTTCGAGCTTTACGATACTTTTGGTTTTCCGTTAGATCTAACTGAATTAATCTTAAAGGAAAATGACTTAGTAGTTAACCGTAGGGAATTTGAAGAGGAGATGGAAAAGCAGAAGCAACGAGCACGTAATGCGACTGCTATTGAAACGGATGACTGGGTTGTGTTGCAGCAGGATGATCAGGAAGAGTTTATAGGTTATGATTACTTAGAGTCGGATGTGTTTATTACACGTTACCGTAAGATAAAAGCCAAGAACAAAGAGCTGTATCAATTGGTGTTTAATATCACGCCTTTTTACGCAGAAAGTGGAGGTCAAGTAGGTGATGTTGGTTACATTCAGATTGGAGATGAAAAAGTATCGATAATTGATACTAAAAAGGAAAACAACTTAATTGTGCATATCGCCAAAAAGTTACCGAGTGAACTTCATGGTACTTTTAAGGCAATTGTGAATAAGGAAGGGCGTCAGAATATAGCTAATAACCATACAGCTACACATTTGCTTCATCAGGCCTTGCGCGAAGTATTGGGCGATCATGTTGAGCAAAAGGGCTCATTAGTGCACCCAGATTATTTACGCTTTGATTTTGCTCACTTCCAAAAAATGGAAGAAAGTGAAATTGCTAAAATTGAGGCAATGGTTAATCAGCGTATTCGGAGAAATATTTCTCTAGAAGAGATGCGCGATATTCCACAGTCTAAAGCTACTGAAATGGGAGCTATGGCTTTGTTTGGGGAGAAATATGGCGATTTGGTGCGTGCCATTAAATTTGGTGATTCTGTTGAATTATGTGGTGGTACACATGTGCAGGCTACTGGTGAAATGGGTTTCTTCAAAATCATTAGTGAATCATCTATTGCGGCAGGTATACGACGAGTAGAGGCTGTGACAGGCGCTAAAGCTGAGGAGTTCATCAATCAACAATTTAGATTGATGAAAGAATTGGGTGAGATGTTTAAGAACCCAGCTAATTTGAAGAAGAACATTGAAAACCTAATGTCGGAAAACAGCAATATGAACACGCAAGTGGAAGGCATGCGTAAAAATATTATGGCCATTGAGAAACGTAACTTAGTGGATGGTGCTGTTGAAGTGAATGGGGTTAGCCTTGTTGCTAGTCGTGTTAAACCGATATTATCAGACTCATTAAAAGATCTGGCATTTCAAATTAAAGCAGAATTTGATAATGTAGTTGCCATATTAGGAGGTGATGTAAATGGAAAACCTCAGATAGCTATTCTGATCTCTGATAACCTGATAAAAGAGTATGATTTAAATGCAGGTACGATTGTTAGAGAAGCCGCCAAAAAGATGCAAGGTGGCGGCGGTGGCCAACCATTTTTTGCAACGGCAGGTGGTAAAAATATTGATGGGCTTGATGTTGCCATTGAAGAGGCTCTGCAAATTGTTAAGAATAAATTGGATTAAGCAGTTATCAGACACTATATATTTAAAAGCTCGCCTTAAAAGGTGAGCTTTTTTGTTTCTATAAGTGGTCCAGAATTTTCATGGCATCTGTATCATTTTTTTCGTGTTTAAGAATGTATATGATGTTCTTTTTCTGAATGACAGAATACCCTTCTTTTGGATCGATTGTGTGTCTGTCCGCTGTTTCGGTACTGTATATCATCACGGATGAGCTGGTATCTTTCAATTTTACAATGTAACATGATTTAATGCCTAATTGTTTGTAAAAGTCGAGCCAGGAGTCCGCTCTATTCTCAAGTGCTAATTGGCCATTGATGTAAAAAACACGCTCTGGATTTAAAACGTTAACATAGCTAGGAACTTCGTAGAAATCAGTTGGGGTATTATGCTCACAAAAGTTTTTTAAAATATCACGGGCCGCATTCTGGGCCGCTACATCCCCTGAGGTGTTGATTATTGAAATGTAATGGTTGCCACAAACGGCTTGAAGTTGATAATCAGAAATACTAACCTCAGGTATTATTAACCTATCGTATGCTTTACTTTTAAACACATTAACGGAAAAAATACCGTAAGCTGAAATGGGTGAATCCATCTCGTAACACTCAAATTTCAGTGTTTGGCCACCAATGTTTAATTCTTTTACAGTCAACTTTTTAAAGTTATATTCATTATACAGCTCAGATCCGCCATTCATATAACCATAAAGCGCACCTGCATCATAGGTTTGTTCAGATAACACAGGGTGCTGAGCAAAAGAGAATTGGTGCATTGGAAGCAAGAGTATTACTAATAAGATCTTATGCATACACATTGTTTTAAGCATTTTCTAATGATATTTTTGAAATGTCGGCAACGCCCAATTGTAAATTTTCTGCCATTTGCACGAACTTCAGTCTTTTAGGATCGTCTTTTTCTTGTATGCCTTCTTTAATCCGTTTTTTAACTACAATATCGTGCCCAATGCGATCAATGGCTACGGGATCTGTGCCGAGCATTATCGTATTATAGTTGCAGATAAATTGAGGGTTGGCACCCGGCCCACCGTTGTAACAACCCCTAAGGCCATCTACTATATTTAGCACCACCTTGTCTCGTATAGGTGGAAAAGCGCAAACTTCAGCACATGTTTCTGCCCATAATTGTTGGTGCAAACGTCCCGTGTTACTTATTGAACCATATGCTAGATTTTTTAAGCACAATGTAGCTGTTGGTCCTGCATTTTTCAAGATTGGTACATTTATGATTTTGTCTAGCTGTTGTGTGCAAATTTTGGTAAAGTATGAATATTTACCACCATTAACCATGTAAGGAATAGTGTATTCATCGTATTCACCTACCACATCGGCATAGTAATACCAGTCTTCATCAATCATTTTTTTGCCGTAAAGCACCCCGTCGCTATCGTAGAAGCTGCCTTGAGCATCTTGTTGTTCTGTTCCTGTAATAGTTATGTCGGGGTAATTTTCAATCGTATAGCCTGTTTCATGAAGTTGCATCAGGCGTCTATCCCAAATAACGATGTTGCGGCGTGATATGCCAGCATGTTCAAGTTGTGTTATAATGGATTGTACAACAGCATGGCTGGTTGATAAGAGTTTTCCGGCAACCGGATTCACTTTTAATCCGATCATTTCATCTTGAGATACAAAATGTGCCCAAGCCTTATTGATATCCGTTTCGCTGGTGAGTTTAAGCAGTGCTTTTTTGATCATATCAAAGGCTACGGCTTCCTGAGGCTTATTGTTTACGACGCTACCTTCATCAACTACCTTAATAACCTTGCCTGGATATTTGCCGGGTAGGGAGTTTTCATTACGTGGGTGTTTTAAGGCATCTGCAATGTTGGTTTCTGGCTTTGCTTTCACTTGCTCTTGTGGAGGGGCGGCTAATATGGATTGTGAGCCAGAGATAAGTGCACCAGTACTCGCTGTAGATACCAATTTAAAAAACGACCGACGATTAACCTTTGGGTTGCTCATATCGAATGATTTAGTTGTTTAAAAATAGTGAAATTGTAGCAGATTACCATAGTTTACAAAATGAAAAAGGCAGCCACAAGGGCCGCCTTTTTACTACAAGCAATCTTCAAACTATCAATCTAACTTTGTCCGAAATAATAAATCAGATATTTAAAAACTACGATTGCTTCGATACCTTTTCCATGCCAATGATTTTAGATATCGAATTTACTTGCGTCTATGCCTTCGTTAACTTTGATACTCTCAAATACAATGTCGAAATTTTGAGGTCCTACAGTTTGCGATATTTTTTTAGGAAACTTTACACCTTTAACCTCTGCATATTCAACAAAGGTACTTATGGCAGCCCCTTGTGGCGACTGAGTAACTTCTTTTACTTTTAAACCAGTTGAACGGCTATAAAAAGTGGTTTGCTCCTTGCCTGTTGGGCCTACAACTTTAAGCTTAACCACATCTTCACCATCTACATTGTCAGCGCCTAATAATTCCAATTTATAGCCTAATTCAGCAAATTGTGTTTCAGGGAACAGAATAGATTCAGCCTTCATGTTTTCCAACATTTCGCCTTCTAGCTTTTTTTCTCCCATAGGGCTTACCATTTTACCTGCTTCACCATTAAATACGGTTTTTGACATGAGGTTACCATTCATATAAGTCTCAATGCACTGATGATTAGGACGGCGGTTAAACATCTTCATGTTTAAAGACATACCTTGAATGGTCATGTTGCCATCAAGTGCATATTCTTTGACGGCTGATATTGCTTCTGAACCTCCAATGGCAGTGATGTACTTTTCAATTACCTTTTCAGCAGTTAAGTCGGCAGGTAATGGCATCGCTTTCACTTCTTCACCATAAAAATCATACATGCCTACTTTATTGTCCTTACTAAATTTAGCAAGACTGGCTTTCATGTTTGGCACATCACCTACCGCTAGTATAAGTGCATTACCTGGCGTTAGGTATTTGTTGGCCATCGCTTGTATGTCAGCAGGTGTTACTGCCGCCAAACGCTCTAGATAGGTCTCATAGTAATCTTCTGATAAACCATACTTTTGAATGTTTAGTGCAAAGCGTGCTACGGTAGAAGGGTCTTCTAGCGAGCGCGAAAAACTGCCAATTAAGGCGTTTTTCACCATTTCTAAATCTTCAGCTGGTACTAAGTCAGTTCGCATGCGCTTCATTTCATAAATGATTTCGGTGAAAGCGCTATCAGTAACACTTGTGCGCACATTAGCACCAGCGTTAAATGAACCAACTAATTCATCTGAGCTAAGCGAAGAATAGGCGCCATACGTAAAACCTTTATCTTCACGAAGGTTTTGGAATAAGCGTGCACTAAAAGAGCCACCGCCAAGAACTTGATTCATCACACGTGCCTTGATGGCATCTGGATTGCCAGGTTTTAGATCCACATTATACGATAAAGAAATGGTTGACTGCGTAGAACCATCTTTATTAGCCACTACAACCTGTGGTACATCAAATCCTTTTGGCTGCTCATATTTGTGCGTAGGCACATCTTTGGATTCCCACTTCGCAAAGTATTTTTTAGCTTGCTTTTTTGCTTCTTTAACACTGATGTCACCAACGATTACAAGGTAAGCTACGTTAGGACGATAATACGTGTTGTAATATGTTTTTAAGTCCTCTACAGTGATGGCTTCAACTGAGGCTTCAGTTACGATTTCACCATAAGGGTGATCAGCACCATAACGTAATACGCTCTTAATGTTAGAAGCAATCGCTTTAGGATCATCTTTTTGTGATTTTAAACCTGTTAGCATCTGCTTTTTGGCTTTCTCAAGCTCTTCTGTTGGGAAAGAAGGATTGTAAAGCACATCTGTCATTAGGTTGAGTAATTCATCAGAGTGCTTTTTTAATGATGTGGCATACATGCCAGATGCTCTGGTGTTAAGCCTTGCGCCGATAAAATCAACAGCTTCGTCAATTTCAGCTTTTGAACGCGTAGATGTTCCAGTATTCATTAGGTCACCAGCCATGTTGGCATAGCCGGCTTTAGTGCCTTCCATTAACGGATCAATGTCTAAAGATAGGGTGTATGAAACAACAGGTACTTTATTGTTTTCAACAACAAAAACTTTTAAGCCATTTTTAAGCTCAAAGGATTTGGCTTGACCAATGTTTACTTTTGGAGCTGGCCCTGCCTTGGGTGGCGTGCTGCGATCCAACTGTGCATTTATATTAAAAGCAACAAGAAGTGCTAGTAAAAATAAAACTGATTTCTTCATTCTATTCTTTTTTTGCGCTTACGTATGTAAGCTTATATGTTTTATAATCAGTAATTTGATATGTTAACTGTGAATGTTAGTTTTGCTGTGACTTAGGTAGGTAATAAAGTACCACACGATTATCTTCAACAAAATACTTGTTGGCCACACGCTTAATGTCTTCACGTGTTACTGCCAAGTAGTTTTCTAATTCGGTGTTAATAAGGTTTGTGTTACCAAAGTAAATGTAGTTTGTGGCTAAGTTTTCAGCTCTACTGGCTAATTTTACATTTGATTTTACAAATGAATTTTCAAACTGGTTGCGCAGTTTCTGAAACTCCCTTTCCGAAATTAAATCATTCCTTACTTTTTCAACCTCTGCATCCATGGCTGCTTCAAGGTCTTTACAATCTACACCCATATTTGGTAGAGCAAATGCTAAGGCTACACTCGGGTCTTGAAATGGCATTGCAAAAGAACCGGCCTCAAGTGCTTTTTGCTGTTCGTCAACCAATGCTTTGTAAAGACGAGAGCTTTGACCACCTGAAAGTAATTGAGATAACATTTCTAAGGCATAGTAGTCCTCTGTACCCATTGCTGGTGTGCGGTAAGCTTGCACAATAAGAGGCAATTGAATGTTATCATAAATGGTGTCGCGAACCTCGCCATTTAAAGCAGGCTCTACGATTGAAGGGCGATAGATTTCTTTTGTTCCTTTAGGTATTTCGGCAAAATACTTGCTAATAAGTGTTTTTGTTTCCTCAATGTCAATGTCGCCTGCTATAACCAGAGCAGCATTGTTTGGTACGTAAAACTCTTTATAAAATTGCTGAAATTCTTCATCTTTAGCCGCACGAATATGATCCGGGTCACCAATAACAGTCCAACGGTATGGGTGCTTTGTAAATGCACGTTTCATCGTTTCTTGCAATAGTGTTCCGTAAGGTCGGCTATCTACAGTTTGTTTTTTCTCTTCAATTACTACTTTCTTTTGTGTCTGAATACCAATTGAATCAACTTTTGCATGTAGCATTCTTTCTGACTCTAACCATAAACCCATTTCTAATTGGTTAGATGGCATGATCTCGTAATAATAGGTGCGATCGTTTGATGTATTGGCATTAAGTGTTCCGCCTGCACGCTCCACATAGTTTGAATATTCGCCACGAGGAATGTTTTCTGTACCTTCAAACATAAGGTGTTCAAAAAAGTGTGCGAATCCGGTACGTTCTGGATTTTCATTTTTTGATCCTACATGATACATCACTGATACAGTGACTATAGGAGTGGAGGGATCTTGATGTAGAATAACGTGTAGGCCATTATCCATATCATATTCTTCAAAGTTTATTTTATTTGTTTGGGCACTAATGGTCCCAAAACTGGCTAAAACAAGAGAGAAAGCCAACAGTAAAAAACGGTTCTTCATGTACTTACTAAAGTTTAATTTAACTGTGATTTTTTTGTTGCATCATAGCAATATATAGGCCGATTATGATAAGAATCTGTATTCTAGGGGTATGGTCAATTTGTGTTGATTTGTTTTGCGTACGGTAACGAACAATATGATGTACGATATCGAACAGGCAATGGATTTAACTAATAATATTAATTTTTTTTCTCATTGATTTCTCCTTTCTTGTTCCTTCATACTATTTTTGTAACAAATCTATATCGATGAAATTAAGATTAATCGGACAACTACTTGTTGTAATAGTTATTGTAGTGGCTAGTTCATGTGATAATAGCAGTTTATGCCAATCGGGTCAGAATGCCATTGAGTCTGGATTGTATTCAGCATCGGGTGAGGAGGGGCGCGATACCACTTTGAATAGTTTTTATTTATGGGGCTTAAATCATCCTAGTGATTCCATGTTACTAGACAGTGTGCGTGCGAGTAAGTTATATATGCCAACTGATTTAAATCGAGACAGTACTGAGTTTGTTATTCGTGAAGAGACATTGGTGCAGGGTACTGTAAAAGGCATTAATGACACGCTTCTTTTCATTTATAAAAAGAATCTAGAGTATATATCTGGTGATTGTGGTTTTACGTATAACCTTGAACTAGATACGGTGATTCACACCAATAATTTAATTGACTCCGTTCAAATTGTTTATTCATCTGTAGTGTACAGCGAAAATATTGAAAATGTTAAAATATTTATTGAGCCTTAGTTTATTTCTTTATTGTGTTGGAGTTGAAGCACAAAAAAAAGATAAGGAACTGACTAAAGAGGAGAAGAAGATAGCCAATAGGGGCAACCCAGGCATAGCAGTTGGTATTGATCTAGCACCTTTTATCACGCATCTTTTTTCGAATGAGCGCTTTGGTTTTGCTGCTGATGTGCGCTATACCTTAAACCGCAAGTGGCAAACAGTTGCAGAATTGGGCTACGAAACTGTTGAAATTGATGATGAAAAGATGACCTATTCATCCGATGGTAGCTTTATGCGACTTGGCTTTGATTATAATATGTTTAATGTGGATGAAGAAGGTAATTCGGACAATATATTATTGGGTTTGAGGTATGGCTTCGCAATGCAAGAACACGATTGCTCTAGATATACAATTGAGGAAGGTTATTGGGGAGACTACCAGAGTATGCTAGGTTCTTCAGATGTAAATGCGCATTGGGCCGAACTAGTTCTAGGTCTGCGCTCAGAAGTCCTTAAGAACGTATACATGGGATGGTCTGTTAGAGTGAGAACAATAATTGATGTAGGTGCAGATTCGGTACTTGAACCATACGCCATTCCTGGTTATGGCAGAAGAGATCGCTCCACTAACCTTGGATTTACCTATACGCTCGAATACCATATTCCATTTAAAAAGAAGAAGTAGCCCATGATGCTTAATTCAGAAAGGCCAAGGCTTGACTGGCAATTGCTAATTGAGGATATAGCCAATGAAGTGTCGGCTCTTAAGTCAAAAGGCAAAGTTGCTGATTACATTCCGGAACTGGGTAATGTAGATTTAGATGCTTTTGGAATAACTGTTCAACTCTTAAATGGACAGCGTTATTCTACAGGCGACTATCAAACGAATTTTTCTGTACAGAGTATCTCAAAGGTGTTTAGTTTAACCAAAGCCTTCTCTATACTTAAGGATGAATTGTGGAGTCGTGTTGGAAAGGAGCCTTCGGGTAACCCATTTAATTCATTGGTACAGTTGGAGCATGAAAATGGAAAGCCACGTAATCCGTTTATTAATGCAGGTGCCATTGTTGTGGCGGATTGTATAATGACGAATACGACGGATTCATTGGCAATGATCATTGACTTTATACGTGAGCTGTCGGATAATAAGACCGTTTCAATTGATCAGGACATGTTACAGTCAGAAAAAAGCTTTGGCCATAGAAATGCGGCATTGGCCCACTTTATGAAAAGCTATAATAATATTGGCTCCGAGGTTGATGCTGTGTTGGATTTTTATTTTGGCCATTGTTCGGTTGCAATGAATTGTGAAGATATTGCCCGTGCTTTTTTGTTTTTGGCTAATCATGGCATTGATCCCATAAGCAAGAAGAGGTACCTTACAGCTAGTCAGGCCAAGCGTATTAATGCCCTGCTTTTAACTTGTGGTACCTACGATGCCGCAGGTGATTTTGCATTTCGTGTAGGTATGCCTGGGAAAAGTGGTGTTGGCGGAGGAATTGCAGCCATCATACCTGGTTTATTATCCATTTGTGTGTGGAGCCCAGGGCTCGATAAATATGGCAATTCATTGGCAGGGGTTAAGGCCCTCGAATTGTTTACGACCAAAACTGGTATTTCAATCTTTTAAACGCTCATCTTATGCTCGCAAAAAGCTTTAAGACCATCGGACAATTTATACTCAGATATGGATTAGCAATTGCTTTTATTTGGCTAGGCTTACTAAAACTGAAGAATTCTGAAGCAGACTATCTGCGTGAAGTCTTGTCCAATTCATCAGTGTTTAGTTGGATGTTAACTTACATTACACCTTATGCTTTTTCGCAACTGATCGCTTATTTACAAATGATGATTGGCGTCGCTATTGCGGTCAAACCGGTTGCTCGTAAAGTGTCTTTCTGGGGTGGTGTTGTTGCATCAGTGATTTTACTATTAAGTGTTTCAACGATATTTACTTCAGCTTACGTGTGGCAAGCTCCTTATGGTTTTCCAGAATTGTCTAAGCTAGGACAAAGTATTTTAAAAGATGTTATTCTTCTGGGCGCTGCTATGTGGTGCGTAGGAGATAGTGCTTAAGAAATTAGATTTTTAAGAGTGGAGCAATTAACCGTCAAAACATAAAGAAATGAAAAGAGTATGTGTTTTCTGTGCTTCTAGCCCCAAAGTAAAGCAATGTTTCCTAGATGAAGCAGCCAACTTGGCCAAAGTATTGGTTGAAGCCGATTATGGAATTGTTTATGGCGGTGGTGCAGTTGGTCTAATGGGTTATTTAGCCAATAAAACATTAGAATTGAACGGTGAGATACGTGGTGTTATTCCTCATTTTATGGTTGAAGTAGAGTGGGAGCACAAAGGTGTTGTTGACATGATTCATGTGGATGATATGGCAGAGCGAAAACGACTGTTGGTACAAGATGCTGATGCTATTGTTGTGCTTGCAGGTGGCACCGGTACAGTGGAGGAGTTATTTGAAGTGTTGTCTTTAAAAAAGTTGGGAAAGCTCCAACAGTCTATTATCATTGTTAATACTGATGGATATTATGAGCCACTGTTAGCCATGCTGCAAAAGATGATTGACGAAGATTTTATGCGCCCTGAACATGGGCAAATGTGGCATGTTGTTGATAATGCTTTTGAGGTTTGTGATGCTTTGGTTAGAATGCCAAAATGGAGCGCCGATGCCATTGAGTTTGCTGCTGTTAAATAAGAATGTTTACTTGCGCTAATCAAATCAGATCAGAATTGATTTAGATTAGCATATAATGTTTAATTTTGTCGAAAAGGGCTTTTGATGGTTGAATCAACAACATATCCTCAAGTGCAAAACCTGCAACAGAGAGTGGTGAGTAACGATAGTATTGCTACTATTTCGACGCTGCGAACACGCATTCAGGAAATTGAAGTAAAAGAACCGAAGCATTTGCAGGCCAAACGACAATACAGGCCGCGAAAGGTAATTTATAAGACGTGGACCAAAGAAGATTCTATCTATTTTAACCTCGTTCAATCTGAAGGAATTGTATTCTTCGAAGGCCTTAATGCCAATGTGTCGGAAGAGGAGCTTACTGTTGAAAGCACTGAAACATCCGCCGACACAGTGCTGGAGCTAACAAATGAGCCAGCAGAGCCTGTGCGCTCAGAACGCACCATTCAAACAGCTCAACCCTATAAAGCTCGAAAGGATTCACCTTTTCATGAATCAAAAGGCTGGTTATCGGGTGTTATATTGCTAGCACTTATCATTGCCGGCTTTGTAAAATTATATTCGGGCAAGTATCTAAATGATCTTTTCTCTTCTATTCGTTACCAACAATCTGCCTCCAAACTGTTTTCCACATTTAACATGCAAAATGAGAAACCAGGTTGGGCCTTGACGATACTTTTCTTTTTAGGTTCGTCCTTGTTGGTTTTCGAGTATGTGTTTTTAGCCGGTAAAAGCCCACAGCAGATTAGTCCCTTTGTATTCTTTTTATTAATCAATTTAGGCATCGTCCTTTATTTCTTTCTAAAGAATTTACTTTTTCGTTTTGTGGGTTTTATTTTTGACGTTCAGAAAGGGACGCGCGAATACCTTTTTAATGCGAATATGCTGAGTAAGGCCTTCGGAATAGCCTCTTTACCCGTAATTTGCGTTGTGCCTTTTGTTGATGTGTTAACTGCTACTTTTCTATTAAAGGCGGGGCTTTGCTTGTTTTTATTGATGTATTTCATCCAGCTTATTCGAGGGGCAAAAATTATTTTACGCAGTCCGCTTTCTATTTTTTATATGTTTTTGTACTTTTGTGCCCTAGAAATTTTACCCCTATCCTTACTTATTAAGGTAATGATATACTAGGTAATAGTAAATGAGGTTAAGGTTTAGTTGAATTTAAATTGAAAAACATTGAAGATTAAAAGAATCCTGGTTTCACAGCCCAAACCCTCAACTCCCAAATCTCCCTATTTTGATTTGGCAGAAAAAAGTAATCTGAAAATCGATTTCAGACCTTTTATTCAGGTAGAAGCAATTGCCGCTAAGGAGTTTAGACAACAAAAGGTTAATATTGCTGAGCATACAGCCGTAATTTTCACTAGTCGAACAGCTATTGATCATTATTTCCGTATTGCAGAAGAAATGCGCGTGACAGTGCCCGATACAATGAAGTACTTCTGTATTTCTGAGGCCACAGCGTTTTACTTACAAAAATACATCGTTTACAGAAAACGCAAGATTTTCCATTCAACCGGTAAATTTGTTGATCTGGCTGATGTGGTTAAAAAACATAAGGACGAAACGTATTTAGTGCCTTTATCAGATATTCATAAGCAGGAGATTCCTACCTTACTGAATAAAGCTAAAGTGAAGTACACTAAAGCCATCTTATACCGTACTGTTAGTAGTGACCTAAGTGACCTCAAGGATGTTAATTATGATGTTTTGGTTTTCTTTAGTCCATCAGGTATTGCATCATTAATGCAAAATTTTCCTGATTTTGTACAGAATGAGACAAAAATAGCATCCTTTGGACCAGCTACTGCTAAAGCAGTGAAAGATGCGGGCTTACGCTTGGATATTCAAGCGCCAATGCCACAAGCACCTTCCATGACAATGGCTTTAGAGCAATACATCAAGCAGTTCAATAAAGGACAAAAATAATATTACCCAATTGGGTTTAAATCCTCTTTGCCTATGGTGGAGAGGATTTTTTATCTTCAAACCATGGAACAAAAGCGATTTACCTTTAGAAAAAATGAGCGCTTGTGTAGTCGAGATACTACCCAATTGTTATTTACAAAGGGTCAGTCGTTTGTTAAATATCCATTTCGAGTATCTTACATGTTTCTCGACGAAGACCTTCCAGTAGACGCTCAAGTGCTCATCAGCGTGTCGAAAAAGCGTTTTAAAAGAGCATATAAGCGAAACAGGCTAAAGCGATTAACTCGTGAGGCCTACCGACTAAATAAGCATGAGCTACTGGCCCATCTACATGGTCAGGACAAAAAAATGGCAATTGCTTTTATTTATCTGCCCACCGAGCTATTAGAGTTCGCCGATGTTGAAAAAGGGATGAAAAAGGCCTTGAATAAATTAATTGCAGATACCCAAAAACATGAATGAGCCAAACAGAGCCATGAAGGTTATTAATGATTTAGTTCTACTTCTTCGCAATGGCTTAGTTGTGCTTTTACTCATACCTGTAAAACTTTACCAATGGTGCATTTCACCTGTATTAGGTGCCTCATGTCGGTATACACCTACTTGCTCGGCTTATACTGTTGAAGCTCTTAAAAAGCATGGCCCTTTTAAGGGAATGTATCTCGCTATTAAACGTATAATTAGCTGTAACCCATGGGGAGGACATGGCCACGATCCCGTACCATAGTGGCTTGTCTACTTATAATTTTATATATTGTACGTCGTTTTATGGCATAAGTATAGATTTAGAAAGAATAAAGAAATGAAGAAATATCTGTTGAGTTTTGCTTTAATAATGTTGTCATTGGCCTCTTTTGGGCAAAAAAACACTAAGGTGGTAGGTACATGGTTAACGCAAGATGGCGATTCAAAAGTTTCGATTTCTAAAAAAAGTGATGGCTCATTTAAGGGTGAAGTGGTTTGGTTAAAGCATCCAATTGAGGCGGATGGAACTGATAAATTGGATAAGCATAATCCTGAAGTGACTAAGCAAAAGCGGAAGATTATTGGGATGGAACTTCTAAAGAATTTTAAGTTTGATGCCGATGAAGGAGAATGGACCGATGGCACAATCTATGACCCTAAAAGTGGCAATACATATAAGTGCTACATGTGGTTTGATGGTAATCCGAATAAGTTGCAAGTGAAAGGATACATAGGCTTCTCGTTAATTGGAAAAAAGGTGAGTTGGACACGTGTTTTGGGCGAAGGTTAGAGCCTAACTCCCAATTGTATGGCTAGGTAATCGGCTACACGTCCATGGGCTTTTAAATTAATGCCAGCTATTATTCTTCTATTAACTTTGTATCGTAGATAGTAGTTTTGTAAGAGTGCGTTAGAGGCTTCTTCTCCGCGTATAAGATACACTCCAATCTGCTGGCCAAAGAATATTTGACCAAAAAGAAACTCATGACCTACAAGAGGAGCTACACTCAGCTCTTTAGGCGTTTGGCTCAGAGCAGGTGCTTGTTGATACTCTACTAAGCAAGCCAAATTAAGGGCATTTATCCGTGATATATCCATACTATAATTGCCTTGCACATTGACAACATGTCGCGTGTTAGTATGTGTGGTATCTTCCTTTAGGGAATAGCCCAAAAGTAAATCCAGTCGTTTGTTTTTAGAATAGTTGGTCAAGGCTCTTTTGGGCGGAATGGCATACGCGTTAAAGGTATGTTCTATACCCAATGCAATAACTGGGTAGTTGATGCCTAGGTTTGGTTGTTTAATGCCTCCATTTGAAATGTGTTGATAGGAGGCACTAACCTTTATTGCCCATTGTTTGGTAAAAAAATAATAGGCATTAGCCCCGGCATATAGTGGAAAAGCGAGATGAGTGCTGTAAGTAAGGTTTTGTGGATTAAAGGTGGCATGGTAGGGGTTGCTCAAGTATGCTAATCCTGCACCTACCTTGGCCGAGATGCGCCAATGTCCACTCGTTTTTAGAAAGGGTTCGAGATAGGCCAAGGTTGTTATGGTGTGCCCGAGATCTTCGTGATTAAAATTAAGGTAGTTAAAGCCAAATCCAACCTTAATAAAAGTGCCAAATCGCTCACGTATGCGTTTTGTTAAAATGAGCTGACTAGCTTCTAGCTCTATTCCAGTAGGATGTACCCCATTATAAGGATATAAGGATTTTGTATGAACCTGAAACTTACCAATGTAAGGTGAGATGCTTAAGAAAAGGGGCTTCTCTGATTGGTTGGTTTGCGTTAAGCCCGGACAAGAAATTAAGAAGAGTAAACAATACAAGCATCCCACTTTGGCTCCCTTTATCGTCATTCGTTTGCTCATAATAGCAAGTTAAGACATAAAACAGTTAAAATCGCGGTAAAAATCTTTTTAGGTTCATTTTTTTAGAAGTAATTTTAGCTAAGATTACTTAATTGATAAATGATGTATTTGAAAAGCATAAATCCAGCCACCGGCGAAACAATTAGAGAATATGAGGAGTTTCATTCAGATGAAATTGATGATGCGATAGCGTCTAATAATCATGCATTTATAACATGGCGTAGGGTAGCTGTTCAACAGCGTGCAACCTTATTAAAAAAGGCGGCCACAGTTTTACGCGATAAGCAAGAAGGACTCGCTTTTAACATTACCGTTGAGATGGGTAAGAACATATGTGAAGCCCGTGCTGAGGTAGAAAAGTGTGCCAAAGTTTGTGAGTATTATGCGGATAATGGTGCTGAGTTTTTGAAAAGTGAACAAATACCTACTGAAGCCCAAAGCTCTTATGCTGCGATGCAACCCCTTGGCTCGATATTAGCAATTATGCCATGGAATTTTCCCCTGTGGCAAGTGTTTCGGTTTGCCGCACCTACACTGATGGCTGGTAATGTATGTTTGTTAAAACACGCATCTAATGTGCCGGGCTGTGCCTTGGCCATTGAGAATGTATTTGTAGAAGCTGGTTTCCCCAAGGATGTGTTTAGAACACTTTTGGTGCGAAGTAGTAAGGTGGAGAAAATAATAGCAGATAAACGCGTGAAAGCCGTTACGCTTACTGGTAGTACGCCAGCAGGTAAAGCTGTAGCTGCAACAGCCGGATCACATCTTAAAAAATGTGTGCTTGAGTTGGGAGGTAGTGATCCTTACTTGATACTCAAAGATGCTGATATAAAACAAGCAGTAGAAGCTTGTTTGGCCGGACGAGTTTTAAATGCTGGTCAAAGTTGCATTGGAGCTAAACGATTTATTATTGTTGATGAGGTCTATGAAGAATTTGCTGAGCAGTTTACCGATAAAATGCGGGCAATTACCATCGGTGACCCTTTTGATGAAAGTAAAAATATGGGGCCTTTAGCGCGCTTTAATTTTCGTGAAGATTTACACCGTCAGGTTGAACGTAGCGTGAGTAAGGGAGCTAAGCTACTTACGGGTGGTTATATACCAAGTGGTGACGGTGCTTATTATCCGGCTACTGTTCTAGGAGATGTAAATGATACGATGGTGGCTTATCACGAAGAATTGTTTGGTCCTGTTGCTGCTCTCATTAGAGCCAAAGATGAAGCTGATGCCATTCGTATTGCCAATGACTCGGTATTTGGCTTGGGAGCTGCTGTGTTTACTGCTGATATAGAAAGAGGAAAGCAGATTGCCGAAGAAGAGTTGGAGGCAGGCTGTTGTTTTGTAAATGATTTTGTGCGTTCAGACCCACGTTTGCCTTTTGGAGGAATTAAAGAAAGTGGTTATGGGCGTGAATTGTCACACTATGGCATGAAAGAATTTATGAATATTAAAGGTGTATATGTGAAATAATCTCAGGGTTGTAACCTCTGGTTGATGATATGTAATAATTAATGGAGTACCGTAAGGCGTTAAATAAGGCAGCCGCCATGTGTTCTCGGCAGGAGCGCTGTGCTTGTGATATAAAAAAGAAATTACTGACTTGGGAATTATCTAATGAGGAAGCAGAAGAGGCTGTGGCTTGGTTGATAGCTGAAAAGTTTGTGGATGATCAGAGGTATGCGCGATATTACGTCCGCGATAAGTTTCAGTTTAATGGTTGGGGGCGAATAAAAATTCGATATCAGCTGCGTGGTAAAGGCGTATCGTCGGTTATTATTGATGAGGCTTTAGAAAGTTTGGATGCTGAGGCTTACAGTGAAATGCTGGCAGAATTATTGTACAGTAAAAACAGACAGATTAAAAATAAAGATAAGTGGCAAACAAAAGCGGCCTTGGCACGTTTTGCACAATCAAGAGGTTTTGAGCCTGACTTGGTTTTTCGTGCGATAGACCGATTGCTTAACACCGAAACCTGAAGCATATTAACTATGAAGAAACAAACAAACATTATCTTATTTGGCTTGCTTTCATTACTACTGATACCATTTAGTGCCGAAGCTAAAAGGAAACCAGATTGGGTAAAGCAACGGCCCAATGATCAGGCCTTTTATATTGGTATTGCCACGGTAGCCAAAACTGGCAGTGCTGTTGATTACCGTCAGGCAGCACGTGGCGCAGCTTTAAAACAGATGAGTAGCGAGATAAAAGTCAATATATCGTCTAATTCTGTGCTTCATAAAATAGAGAACGATAATCAGTATAAAGAGGCCTACGAGTCAAAAGTAAAAGCCACTGTTGAGCAAACATTGGAAGGTTACGAGGTTGAGACATGGGAAGATAAAAAGGAATATTGGGTAATGACACGCTTGTCGAAGCAAAAGTACGCCCGTGCGAAGCAAATGAAACTGGACAAAGCTAAGATGTTGGCTAGTTCATACCTTTCTGATGCCAAAAGGGCGATTGATGTATACGATGCTTATTCTGCACTAAATTATTTGGCCAAAGGAGCCATTAGTCTTAAGGACCATTTAGAAGATGATCTGACCTATAAAACTGTGGATGGCACTTATAATGTCGGAACAGAAATATTCAGTACCATACAAGATGTATTTCGTCGTGTTGTTCTTGTGCCTACGCAGTCAAGTTATCAAATCCAGTTTTCGAAGAAGCTGACAGTGCCAATAGGATTGAATGCTTATTTTATGAACACCCAAGGTGAGCGAATGCCGCTATCTGGATTTCCCCTTACATACGCGTTTACGAAAGGGGAAGGGGTTTTATCATCACAAAGTAAAACTAACCTAGATGGGTATGCTCAGGTATCTATAACACGATTAATTTCTAAGCGTAAGATGCAAGAAATTACTGCTGGTTTTGATTTTAGTCATGTGGCAGAGCAAGAAACTGATGAAGAAATCATGAGTTTGCTTCAAGTGTTTTTCCCTGCGAAGCAAATGCCAACTGTAGGAATTACCATTGAGGTGCAAAAGTCAAAAGCGTACCTGATAAGCGAAGAAAAAATATATGGGGAGTTAAATGAAAGAGGTCCCTTTTCTAATATGATGAAAACAGAGTTAAATGAGAACTTCTTTACCTTTACCAACAATGTGGAGGAAGCTGATTTTGTGGTTAAAATCAATTCTAAGTTTGTTGCTGGCGACGAGCGTAAGGGGCAAGGCTATAGTGTTTTTACTGTTTTTGCCGACTTTAATATTTCCATTCAGGATGTGAAGACACAAACCGAGATATTTGCTGATAACATAAATGGTGTAAGGGGTATGCGACCAGGTAACTTTGAATACGCTTTAAAGGACTCCCGAATCAAATTGATTGAGCAATTTAAACAAAATGTGGAACCACGCTTGGAGCAAGTTGACATGTAATGTAAACATACAATGAAATAAAAAACCCGAAGTTGCGATTGTACTTCGGGTTTTTACTAACTAATATTATACCATCGATTTAATTGTATGAAACAAATATTGTTTTGCATCCTCATGGTAAGCCTTACTTGCATTGTAAAGGCTCAGGATTCGCAGCGTATTAATGCTAAGAAGTTTAGTGCTATCATCAATACACATACTGATGTTCTGATACTTGATGTACGCCCCTCGGAAAAATTTGCTCTTTTTAGAATTAAGAATGCCATTCCTTTGCCTACTAAAACGCAACTGATTGATCTGGCCAAAGACCTACCCAAGCAAGATACCATTTTGGTGTACTGTGGTAAGGAGCTA
>Ga0193951_1000285_pt1 | contig 23694 bp, 18 predicted proteins | sample BB_2_MG_FD_140370 | JGI IMG/M metagenome (GOLD analysis project Ga0193951, IMG submission 140370) | Microbial mat bacterial communities from the Broadkill River, Lewes, Delaware, United States - BB_2_MG | ecosystem: Environmental > Aquatic > Freshwater > River > Microbial mats | place: USA...
CCAGCTTCTTTACCAAAACCAGTCACAATGTTTAATACACCTGCAGGTAAAATATCACCAATTAATTCCATTAATGCCATAACACTGGTAGGTGTTTGTTCTGCTGGTTTTACAACCGCTGTACAACCTGCTGCTAAAGCCGGAGCAATTTTCCAAGCTAACATTAACATTGGGAAGTTCCAAGGAATAATTTCACCAACGACACCAACTGCTTCGTGTAATACGATACTAACGGTATCTTTGTCATGTTCTGAAATACTACCTTCATCTGCACGAATTACACCTGCAAAATATCGGAAGTGGTCAATACAGTAAGGAATATCTGCAGCGCGAGCTTCACGAATTGGTTTCCCATTATCAATAGTTTCTAAGGTTGCTAAATACTCTAAGTTATCTTCCATAACCTGAGCAATTTTTAATAACGCATTGCTACGTTCTGTTGCAGACGAGTTGCTCCACGCTGGGAACGCCTCGTGTGCTGCGTCTAGTGCTAGATCAATATCTTCTTGTGTTGATCTTGCTGCTTGTGTGAATACTTTTCCGTCTACAGGAGATCTGTTTTCAAAATATTGACCTTGAATTGGGTCAACGAATTTACCTCCAATAAAGTTTCCATATCTTTCTTTAAATTCGGGTTTTGTTACATTTGCCATATTACTATGTTTTAATTTTTTAAATGATGCTTGAAAAACCAAGCGTTTGTAATGATGATGCAAATGTATAATGGAGGAGGAGCTTCTTATTTATTGAAACAGTTCAATAACTTATGAAAAAAGTCCAATTAATGTTTTTTAGTGTTGAGTAAATATTAAAAATATTGTAAAATGCTAAATATCAATTAGTTAAAAAATAATTAATAATTTTTAAATTTCAGTTGGACTAATTCCGAACTTGTTTTTGAAGGCTATACTAAAGTTAGATAGGTTGTTATAACCGATATCTAAATAGATATCAGAGGCTTTTAAATCGCCTCCTTGTAACAATTCTTTAGCCTTTTGTAATCGTTTATCTTTTAACCATTTTCCAGGCGCTTCTTTATACTCAGCAGTAAAATGTCTTTTAAATGTAGATAAACTCATATTACATAAAAAAGCAATTTCTTCTAATTTTAAATTAGAATGCACATGGTCTTCTACAATATTTTTAAAAGGAGATACTTCTTTTGAAATTAAAGCATGCAAGTAATGTTCAAACTCGCTGCCATATTTGTCTAATAAATACAGTAATATTTCTTCAAATTTAAGCGATAACATGGCGTCGCAATAGGCGCTGTTTTCAAAGGTTTTAGATGATAGCGAACTAATAAAAGATGCTATATAATCGTCGTTTTCAATCACAAAATAAGGTACTTTTTCTTGGTACGGCTTTACATCTTTGGTGTACTTGCTTAAAAAATCGGTAAGTTTTTTTTCTGAAAAAAAGAAGAGTTTACAATAATAAATCGCTTCGGTATCTAACAATTCTGTCCAAAGCCAGTTGCCCTTTTTTAATAGTAATGACTGCTCGCTATTAACTGCTTTAGAGGTGTTTGCAAAATGCACTTGCTTTTTTCCTACTTGAAGAAAGCTAAACATATTCATGCTTAAATTCACTTTACTTTTAACTACATCGTAGGTCATTTTAAAATCGTAAACAAATACATCGGGATTTTCTTTTTGTTTCTCAATATAGATTTCAGGAATGTTTTCTATTGACATATTTATTTTTTTAAGCATTTAAGGAATGGTGTCGAATACACCTAATTATCTTTTTTTATTTATGAATTAGCGTTAAAATTACAAAAATTCAATAACCACAAATTTTAGTGTTTTGTAGCTATTGAATTTTTACACGTGAGCAACCCTTAGTTGATGTTCTATTCTTTTATAACTTAATTAGTTTTCTGATTGTTTCAGAATACTCTGTTTTAATTTTAAGAAAATACACACCAGTGGATATATCTTGTATTTCATATTTCTCAGAGATGGAAAACTGTTTGAGTTTTTTACCCGAAATTGTATATAATTCTATGGTTTTGATGTTGGAAGTATCTAAATTTTCAATTTTGAAATAATCTACAGTAGGATTTGGATAGATTTTAATATGAGGTAAATTGAACTCATTAAGACTCAAGCTTTCTTGTATGCTTGTTGTTTCATTATTGGTTCTAATAGGTGAATTAAAATCAAAGAAAATTTGAGCTTCGTTACTAAAGCTATCTCCAATATTTAACGTGGGTAATGTTTTTATCTTAAATAAAATATAACCATCATTATCAGTATCATTGAAAGGTAATTGAATATTTTCAAAAATAAACTCAACCTCATTATTGTTTTTTATTCTGGTATAAAAATCGTGACTTGCATTTAGTGGCATTAAAGTCGCTATATCGTATGTTTCAGTATCTATAATATCCTTTACAACGACGTTTACAGCGTTGGCGTTTCCTGTGTTTTCAAACCGAATTATATAATGAACATATTTACCAACTTGGTCTGGTGTTACGGTTACGCCTTCTAAACAGGTTTTATCATTTGGGTCAAACGCATTTACAACTTCTTGATTAAGGTTAAAAGTGTTATCGTTGGGTGTTTCATCTGTACCATCAAAATTAATAGTCGCTACATAATTGAGAATATCACCACTATTTAAAGGAAAATTAGCGTCAGTAGGTGTGTTTAAGGTCATGAAAAAGCTAATTTCTCTAGTTTCAAATGGCTGTAGGTTGGTGTAATTCCATACCAAGTTACCAGTAGATTCGGTGTTAACTACTGGATTTGAAGATAAAAAGTCTTTGTCATCATCATTAAATGTTAAATCGATACTGCCAGAACGTGTGGTGTTGCCTTTATTTTTATAGATTATTTTATACGCTGTATCAAAGCCAGGTCTTGCAGCTTCAACAGGAATTATAACAATTTCTAAGTCGTTATGTATTCCGTTTGGTGTTACGCAGAAGTCTTGAGTATTAGGACTCGGATTTGTTGGGAAACTTAAATCGATACTTGAAGGGGTAATGGTCCAATAATCCGATTCAACCAGCTGACTACTTAATGTGTGATTTCCTTCTGGCAATGTGTAATCGTACGCGTTTAAATTATTCACATAGAAGACATCTGTACTTGTATTATCAGTTACTGTAAATTGTACATCGAAAATTGAATTAGCGGCATACGGCACACATCCAGAGCCGAGATCAACTAAAACATTTCCTGTTATTTCATAGTAATCACCTCCTAATACAAATGAGCAATAAGGATGAATAACTACCGATGCATTTTCGTTTTGGTAACCGTTTTCAACCACACTTAATTCGTCGCTATCAATGCAAATAAATTGTATATCAGTATCATAACTGCTGCTAAACTGCTGTAATATATGGCCGTTTTTTAAATTAAGTTCTGTTAAGTTACTCGATGTCAACAATATGCGTTCTGATAGCACTGTGGATAAATCTAAGGGCATGTTTGTAGATAAACTTTGGAAAGTTAAATACCTTAAGCCTTCTATATTAGATAAACTGATGTCGTTAGAATTTGAATTTCCTACAAAGAGTGAAGCATTTAAAGAACTATCTATGTACGAAAAATTGCAATTATGAATATTCAAAGATTCTTTAACATTCCATAATTCTATATTTCCTAAAGGCACATTATTGTTACTTATAGACAATGAATTAATACCGCGAATTTCAATACCAGTTAAAGCTTGATCGTTAAATGTTAAATTAAAATTAGACGGAATGTCGTTATAATAACCCTCTTGAATAAAATCTATTTTTTCTAGAGATGTTGAGGCATCGCTTCCTTGGACTAAGTTTAGATCTTCAGTATATCTAAAGATAAATTCTTCTAGAATTGTATTATTTGAAATATCGATGCTTGTGCCAACAAATTCATCTATGGTAAGGTCTTTTAGAGCTGGCATTCCGGATAAATTTAATGAAGAAAAGGTACCAGATAAAATACGAAGTTCTTCGAGGTTATTATGAGTCCCAAAGATTAAATTATCTGTTAAATGCGAACTTTGTACTCTTACATATTCTAAATTTGGTAAATTGGTTAAATCAAATAAAGGATTGTTAAACCCAACGTTTTGTAGTTCAAAATGCGTTAATGCTGAATTATTAAACGTAAAACTATCTATATCTGAGGATAGTTTTAATGTTTGAAGCGATGGCCAAATACTAAAATCTAAATTATTAACGTCTATAGTTGTGACTTCTAAAGCTATAAGATTACTAAAATTTTCAAAACCATCTAAACTCTGAATATTATGGGCAAGTGTACTAAATTTAAAATGGGTGATTTGATTAGCTTCACTTAATTGAATTTGATTATCATTATTAAAATCTGCAGTAGCATCAAAAGTGCCATTTCCATCAGTATCTACACACGGTCTTGTAGTGAGATAGGTGAGCAAATCGGGATCACTAAATGTAATGTTTTGACTGAACCCAAATACTGAACACAATAGTAAAACATAAGTAATTTTATTCATTGGCTTAATTTTAGTTAATGTCGTGGTGAGGTAAACTTATATCCAGCGGTTTTTATATCGTTGGTTGTTTGGTTTAGCACGTAATTTAACGAATAAATTTTATATAAACTGTTTATAAGGATTTCCATAAAAAGGTTATAATTAACATTAAATTAGATATGGTGTCTTGCAACGTTTTTTTTATTCATTGATTAACTTTTCAGCTTTTCTGATAATTCCAGTATATTTTTTCAGTTCGTAAGAGTTATTTTTTTTCTCAGTGGGATCTCCAGAAACTATTAATTCTCTTTGTTTTTTATTCCAGTTGATTATGTATGACACCGCACGAAAATTTTCTTCGATGTCAATACTGTAACCTTTAATTTTTGCAATAGAATCAGGAAGAAAGAAATAGGTGTTTTCAGATTCAATTATTTTAATTGGCTTATTTGCGACTAAATAGATTTCCGATTTTATTGCTCCATAATCAACATTTTTTTCTTTGACTATTTTAAATATTCGATTTTCTTTATACCAAACTTTTAATTTAGATTCATTAGTCAAGTCAAAATTTGATTTGATTAATTCAGTGTCAGAATCGATTGATTTTGATTGTTTATCAATTTCAGTCATTTTGTTATCTTGTCCAAAAACAAAAAATCCAATTAAGGTCAATATGATTACTAAAGTTTTTTTCAAAGGATTGTACAACGGTCCAGTATAACCGTCAGTTAGGGGTTAATATGCGTTAATTTTCGCTTGATCGAGAAGTTCACGTTACGCTTGTCATAATTCCATTTTTTTACTTTTTTTTCTGATTTTGGGTACTAATTATGGTTTACACATACATTTAAAGTTTATAAGGTGCGCTAGAGAATATAGCTATTTTTACTTAAATCTATAAATACTGTAGAAGTATATTTATAGTAATTACATATTTTGTATATCAAAAAGCATATATGTGAGTAATAATATCCATTCTCTTCTTTCTTGACATAATGTTTCTAGTTTTTCAAATTAAAAACTTCAGATAACAATTTCAGTGATCGTAAGCGATTCTGGGTATTGTTACTTATACATTGAATAAAAATTTCTCCTGTTTGAAATACTTTTGCTATCGCTTCGATGTCTTTTTTTAAAGATAGAGGTGTGCCAATCAAATTTTTTGGAAATTTTTTGTAGTCATTTATAAGTTCTTGTGCTGGTATAGCTCCAAGCTGCGCAACGGCGCTTTCCTCAGATGCTATTGGAGCATTTATATTGCCACGATATACTTGATTCATCATATAAATATAAGGAGCGGCAAGGCGGCCTGCATCTTCTAACGTATCAGCACAAAAGATAGACAGGGATAAGATAAAGTTAGGTTTGTCTTTTCCGACTTTTGATGTAGAAGGTTTAAAATTATCTTTGTAAATCTGAAAGTTATCGTAAGCCTGTTCGGGATTGATAAAGCCAGCATAAGTATAGTTTAATCCCAATTGAGCCGCCGCACTTGCACTCCAATAACTGGAACCCAACAGCCAAAATTCGGGTAGTTTATTCCCGTAATGACTTTTAACGTCGTTGAAAACGTGTTTACCCTCAAAACTCCCATTCAGCCAGCTTAGTAATTCCTGGAGCTGTGGCATGGAGTCATTACTGGTTCGTAGAGAACTTCGGTTTCGTTGTAAGGCCAAATCTGAATCAGGGCCAGTTGTTGCTCTACCAATCCCCATATCTATACGCCCAGGAAACATCTCCTCTAATAATGTAAAGACTTCAGCTACTTTAAATGGACTGTAATGATTGAGCAACACAGCGCCTGAACCTACCCGTATTGATGAAGTCTTACTCGCAATATGCGGGATAATTACTTCTGGTGCCCGACTAATAAAATTGGCTGTATTATGGTGCTCTGCATACCAAATGCGGTTGTATCCCCATTCTTCTAACAGAATGGCTGTTTGTACCATATCTTCAAAAAGAGGACGGTTGCCCAAATCTGAAGGAATGGCTCCTAATTCTATGAGTGATAATTTTATAGACATAATTTGTGTTATTTTATACTTGCAAAATTAAATCAATTAACTTTACTTTGTATAGCACTTACCTAAAGTATAGTGATTTTTATTATGAGTGACGAAAAAATCTTTAAAGACTGTCTGAAAACACTTCAGCCATTTAATGACACATTGGACATTATAAGTGGGAAATGGAGATTACAAGTGATTATCGCTATTGGAGCGGGATGCAATAGGTTTAACATTATACAAACTAACATTCCCAAGATTACACCAAAGGTTTTATCAAAGGAATTGAAGCTTTTGGAAGCTAATAAAATTATTAGAAGGGAAATTTCTACAGGTTATCCCGTTAAAATCAATTACTATTTGGAACCATACGCAGATACGTTGACACCATTGATAAACGCCATCAGAGATTGGGGATTAAACCATAGAAGTAAAATTATTAAAGCTATGAAGGACACAGGAGGATAGTTTAGGCCTAATAATTTGTTGCGTGGTTTAAGCAACTAATTTAGTAAATAATTACCGACCAAAAAAGTCTGCGAGGATTTTCGTAATTAGGCGAGAAGCTAGCAATAAATTATAAACATTGTTGCCCACAGTTATTTTATGATTCAATCAATAACTTATCATCATCAGTTAATAACTCCGTTAATAATTCAAAGCTTTTAGAAGGGAATCTTGTTAAGTCCGCCTTAAAAAAAAGTAAAAGAAGTTTATTTATCGAATATATGTTCTTGGTATAATTGGATTTCCAGACATTGAAATCTCTAACCGTAAAAGAATTAGTTCTTCTAGAATCGAGCTCACATTGGAAAAAAATAGGTGACTCTCCGTGTATATGTTTCGAAAATTTTTTCCAGTTTTGTGTTATTCTAGTTAATAGAGGTGATATATCCGAATCAAAATTTGGATGTTTGTTAATATACTCCATTATCTTATCGTGTTTTAATACAAAATCTCCATTTTGCCATTGTTTAAATTCGATAGGATGATGTATGAAGTATATTAGTTGTAAAGTTAGCTCGATACTACTTCTAAGATGCATATGAGCAGAACGGTATAATCCAATTAATGATAAAAAAAATGAAGAATTTATATCTTCAAAAATTTCATTAAGTAGTAAATCAAATTCCTTTAGATTTAAGCTGTGAAAAACTATTTTATAATTTTTAGGAATTATTGTGGCTCGATATACATCGTATAAATCATCGTCATTGATGTTTGCCATTGATTCATCCCAAAAAGCTTTAAAATCATTAAAATATAATGGAATATCTGCCTTGGCTTTTTCTAAGATAGCTGTTCTCATAAATTACTTAATATTTCTGCCCATTTTGCGAATGATTCAATTTTGATTAATTCTTTTTTATCTATTTTTTGATTTAGATTTTGATTATGGAATTTTTCGTTTCTAATTTTATTTACGGCAAGTTTAACCCTATCCTTAAGTTCTGGTCTTTTATTGATTCGTCCAATAATTCTTTGGATTGTTAAGGCTCTCGATTCTTTTTGGTCTTTAAATCCTAAGTCTAATTCTAAATTTGTAAAATCAATTAAATCTTTAATTCTTGGGAAAACTTTTTTGTCCTCAAGGAATGATTTAATTAATTCTAGTTTGTCTTCAAAACTTATATTATTACCTAGTTTATTATTTCTCGATAACTGAATTTTTTCAAAAACTTTCAAGTTTTTTAGAAAAATCTTCAAGGAAGAGGTATCAAGTCCTTTTTTTTCTAAATCTGAGAATTCTCTTAAAATATTTTCTAGCTCTATGATTTTTTTTGATATTTCCATTTTAGTCTTCTAGAGTTAATATTAATTCTTCTGCAAAATTCTTATATGCAAGAATTCCATTTTCATTAGGGTTTATAATAGTGGCAGGTTTATTATATTTTGCTGCTTCACTAATTTTTGTTGTAAACGGAATAACAGTCTGAAATGTATGAACATCTAATTCACCGTTACAAGTTCTCCGTATACTATCTAAATGGTGTGTATGGTCTTTTGTACTTCTTACTTGTGTAAATAGAATTCCTAAAATTTCTACTGTACACCCAGGTAGCTTTCTTTTCAATTGGTTAACTCTACTAATTAGTAAAGGAAGGCCAATAGCAGCATAAAACTCTGGGGAAACGGGAACAATAATATAATTACTAACTACTAACGCATTCTGAGGTGCTATAGTTAAGTTTGGTGGGCAATCAATTAACACAAAATCATATTCTGTTTCTAATTTTTCAATTTGTCGACTTAATATGTTTTCTCTTCCCGGTTCGGAACTCAAATCTATATCTAAGAAAGTCAATTCTATATGAGAAGGAATTAAATCTAAATTTTCAATGTCTGAAACATTACTAACAATAGCATTGTTTATATCGTATTCCTCATCTCTTGATGATAAGCCCTTATTCATTCCTAATACATCTGCAATTGTAGCAGTGTCTTTAAGTTCTCCCCATTGTTCTAAACCAATTAAGGAAAAGGTTGAATTTGTTTGTGGATCAATATCAATAATTAAAACTTTCTTACCGTGTTCAGATGCCAAAATTGTACCTAATTCAACAACGCTGGTCGTTTTTCCAACGCCTCCTTTCATATTAATGAATGATATTATTTCCATATTTATTTTTTTAAATTCTGACTAACGTCAAATTTACTCTAATTTTCGTACACAAAAGATTTACTCCTTGATTCAATAAATTAACAAGCTTATCTTGTGTGGTTAATTGTGGCCAACGTGTTATATCACTTCAAAAATAAGCTTTATCCCTCTTTAATGTCTTATTGATAAAGGATTAAAAGTTGCTTAGTACAATGATAAAACTATAATTAATTTTATGAATACAACTAAAATCTTAAAAATTTTTATTAAAACAACTTAAGTCCTAATAAACGAAGGAGTGTAGAAGCCTATATTAATTTGGTGACCTGAACACCTTAAAATGGAATTTGCAATTTTGCGCAACAATTATGGGTTACCATACTTAAAACACCTATTTAAAGAAGAATGTTTTCAGAATAGAGCATGCGTTTAAAGATTGTATGAGTGATAGCGTGCCAACCAGAATTGGGATTTAAAAGGGCACGAGATTTACTATTGGGAATTTTGTGGGGAGAGCAGGATTCGAACCTGCGAAGACGTAGTCAGCAGATTTACAGTCTGCCCTCGTTGGCCGCTTGAGTATCTCCCCAAAACTTTAATTCAATATTTTTAGACACATCAGAAATGATTCCTTTGTAGCTTTTAGAACAAGTAAGACATCACTAAGTAATGAGGCCTTTTTGAGCGAGAGACCGGGTTCGAACCGGCGACATTCAGCTTGGAAGGCTGACGCTCTACCAACTGAGCTACTCTCGCAATTTTGGTAAGCGGATGCAAATGTAATATTATTTCTGAAAACTACACTAAATTTTTTTCAGGTAATTGTAAAAAAAATGAATTCAGAATTTTTTATCTTATTTTAAACGCTAAATAAATTTCATTTTACATGGCTCTGTGGTTGGTTTTAGTAGCACTAGTATTGTCTAAAGTGTTATAAATTAGGGTGTCACTTTTTTAAAAGAAAGAAGGAAGTTGAAATGAGGTATAATCGTTCTCGGTGTAACCTTATGTTAGAATGGTAAATCTGTTTAAAAGGTTAGTTAAAATTTATTTACATTTAGCCAAAAAGCAGAAATGATATGCTCAGAAAGCTACGTGTTTATTTAAATAGCATTGTTTTATTACTAGCCTTTTCTATCTACGCACAGACAGAAACTCCTGAGATTTTAGATGACCAGATAGAAAAAGGTGTGGAGCTCATGTTTCAAGGTAAACATTCACAGTCTATTGAGTTGTTATTATCACTTCAGTCTATAGCTAAGAAAAATCAATGGTACGAGCAAGTTTTTAGATCTACACTCAATATTGGTTCCAATTATTATTTACTGTCCGATTATGGTGAGGCAGTTATTTTTTATTTAAGAGCTTACGAAATTGCCATAGAGCATTTAGGTCCTAGTGAAGAAATGACAGTGCTCAACAATATTGGTGTACTTTATTTTAAAGAACACGACAATTCGCAAGCAAAAACCTATTTCTTTAAGGCTTACCAAAAAGCTAAGGATACAGAAAGTAATGTAAAAGTTGGGTATTACGCTGTTAATTTAGCCTTAGTTTCTAATAAAATGAAACAACCCGATTCGGCTGAAACATACATTGAGGAAGCTTTACCTCTATTAGAAACGGAACCTAATGTTTTAATTCAGGCGAAAATGGCACAATCAGAAATGTTTCTTTTAAAAAAACAGTATGCTGATTCCGAGCAAATAGCTTTAAGCTTATTACCAAAACTTCAAGATATATCACAGCTACAAAATAGAGTGTTTATCTATTTAATTTTAGCGCAACTCAATGAGCAACAAAATCATTTAGATAAGGCATTATTCTATGCGCTAAAAGCAAGGGCAAGTAATACCAGTATGGAGAATCGCGTAGAAGTATATGAACAATTATCTGATTTACATGGCAAAATAGGGGAGTTAGAGCAGGCGTTAATATATAAAGATTCTGTTATTATAGCTTCAGATTCGTTAACGGTAATGCGTAATAGGAAACTGTTTGAAAATGAAAAAGTGAAATTTCAGATTCAAAATTATCAGCATGAGCTCGCTGAAAGCAAACAAACCCTAAGGCAAGAACGTCGGTTTTTGTATAGTATTATTGGTATTACCTTATTGCTTATGACTTTTATACTTTGGGTATTGCGAAGTAATGCTATTAAACACAAACAGCGAAAAACTATTGTAGAACTAGAATTAGCCAAAGAAAAAAGTGACTATATGCTTATAGAAAAGCAACTACGAGAACAAGAAACATTAGCGTTATTAGAACAAGAACGCTTAAAAAACGAACTGGAAGTTAGAAACAGAAAACTTACAGCAAAAGCCTTGTACCTGTCTAGTAAAAATAATCTTATTGAAGAAGTTATTACCTCTTTGACTAAACACAATGAAGTTTCTGAAAATCTTGAGCTAAAGAAACAGATTAGAGCATTAAAAAAACATCTTAAAACAGATACCCAATGGGATAGTTTTTTTACTCATTTTGAAGAGGTAAATCAAGGTTTCTTAGATCGCCTGAAGCGTAAGCATGAAAAATTGACTCCGAGTGATATTAGATTTATCACGTATTTATACATGAATTTAACTAATAAAGAAATTGCGTCTCTATTAAACATCACTCCACAATCTTGTAGAAAGCGTAAAGAGCGAATTTCTAATAAGTTAAATGTCTCAGAGGGTATGACGCTTCATACCTATTTATCTAAGATATAAAAATGATGTCACGCTAAAAGCCCCTGTATGTCACGGAATGTCACGCTTAAAATAAGCCTATAATGTGGTGTGGACTCTATATTTATCATCCTAATCTAAAATCGAGTTATTATGAAAAAAACAATTACTTTATTATGCGTTTTCTTTAGCGTCATGATGTCAATAAAAGCTACGGCTCAAATTGAATTTGAAAGCGCTGAAGCTTATGGGCAAATTTTTGACGTGATCTATAGTGAAACAGAAGCAGATGTGATGTATGGGACTACGTTAACCAATCATATTGTAACTTCTACAGATGCAGGTGAAAGCTGGAGTATTTTATATTCTGATCCTATAGATAATTATGCAACTCTAAAAGATTTGAGACTTATTAATGATGGAGCAGCATTGAGTTTTAATGTTAGAGCAGAAGGTACATATTACAATAAAATAGTATTATTTGACTTGGCAACTGCGTCGGTTACACAAACGTTTTCTCCACCAAATTCTTTTGAATCCGATATCTTAATTGAGTCTTACGATATTTCAAGTACTAATAATGATGTTGTTTTAATGCACACCACCTATTCTTTACTTGGTGCTTATACACATGAGGTCTTTTATACCACTGATGGAGGTGTAAACTGGTTTCCTATTTACTACAGTCCTCTTAATGATAGTGTGGCTATCAACAACGTTAGCATATCTCCAGCAGATGATACTATTTTATTTTTAATGCGAGGAGGTTCTACATCGCGTGAACTTGGAGGTTTGTTTGTTTCATATGATGCAGGACAAAACTGGGAAAATAAGATTCCAGGGAATACCTATGATGCTATTGCGTTTAATCCGGATAATGCAGACGATATTTTATTAGGTACCAGTTACGGTTATGACACCCATGTAGAAAATTTATACCGCTCTCTAGATGGTGGTGACACTTGGGCTATTGTTCCAATTACATGGACATCGATGTCTACAGATCACATCAATAAAATTGTATTTAACCCAAACAATACTGATGAGATTATTGTATTGGAAGAAAATGAAATAGTATTATCTACCGACAACGGAGCTACTTGGGAAAACCATGTATATACCACTATAGATCCTGAAAGTTATTATTACGGATTAAATGCGTCATACAATCCATTTGCAACTGATGAAATTTTAATTACCACCAATTTTTATCCGTTTTTAAGTACTGATGGAGGTGTAACTATGAGTAGGGTAGAGAACCCATTTGTGAATTCAACAGGAACTGTAACCGCTTTTACATCTGCTGAAGAAAATCATGTGTATTACGGTTTACGTGCCGGATTTATTCATAAAAATCTACAAAATGCTAGCGAAGACGCGTATAGTTTACAGTCATTAACTCAAGGTTTTGGTTCTGCAGTAAAAACCATTGCAGATCCTGTGGTTCCTGGACGACTTTTTACAGGTAACAGAGCTTTAAATACCTCGTACATTAATGTGAGTTCTGAGCATGGTGCAAATCAAAGAAGTATTGCAAGTTCTATGTTTTTCTTAATTCTTGAAGATGTTTCTACTGCGGTCACCAATACAAATATCAGTTGGATGTCTACAGGTATAGAACTACATAAATTAAATTTAGCGGATTTAGATAATATTGTTGATGAGGTTATTTCAGTACCAACACCAGGTGAGGTGGTAACAGCAGTGCAAGTGGATCGTGAAAGTGAAACAACTGTATTTATGTCTCAAGGTATTAGTTTTTATAAAACAACTGATGATGGAGTAACTTGGACTTTAAGCAATACAGGTTTAGAAGGTTTAACCGTAGGAAGCCATGTAATTTTAGATATAGAACAAAATCCTTTAAATGCCAATCAGTTACTTTTATCTACAACTCAAGGTATATACTTGTCTGAAGATAAAGGAGCATCTTGGGAATATATTTCTTCAGAATTTACAAATAAAATTGCGTTTTCAACACTACATGAAAATACTATTGTAGCTGCTACTTATTATTCTGAAGGCTATAATATACCGTTACCAGCTTCAAAATCTAAACTTATTATTAGTACAGATTTAGGTGAGACTTGGAGCGAGATTACTCCTGAAGCTTTGCATCATGCCTTTACTTTAACTTCAGATTTTGTATTCACAGATGATGCTGTAAAGGTTTATTTCGGAGTTCAAGATTTAGGTTTAATGAGTTATACTATTGATTTAGCTACGTTAGCAATAGATACTGCAATAGTAACGCCTAATTCACCTGTGTCGTTTTATCCTAATCCAGCTAAGAATAGCTTTGCGGTAAAAACGGACCATACGTTAGAAGCTGTTACGATCTATGCTATATCAGGACAAATAGTAAAGCAAGTGAAGCAACCAACGACAGACATTAATGTTAGTGATCTATCGGCAGGTGTTTATTTAGTGAAAGTTAAAACCACTGCAGGTACAGTAACAAAACGATTTGTAAAATCTAATTAATCTGTTTTTTTTCCGCTTATTTAGTGTGTAACCACACGTATTGTTTAAATTGATGAGGACTCTGTTGCCAAACAGAGTCCTTTTTTTGTTATTTTAAATATGGTATGATTTAGTCCTTATATGTAATTAGCGTCAGATAAGTGCTTAAAAAACACCGTGATTTCTTCTTTAAAAACTGTTAACGGAATACGATGTGCCAAATGATTATGAATGCGTAGGTTATAGTGAGGATGAAAAACTAGGGTTTCAGATAGAAAATTTAAAGTGTGTTTAGGATTTACAATAGCGTCTTTAGTGCCAAGCACTATTTGTTTGTATACACTTGTTTGGTGAGGTATGTCTATAAGGTTTTGTAGTACCGAGCGTTCCGCTAAAGCCGGATTGAATAATAAAGCTGGACATTGAAACATATTTGAAACATAGTAGCCTGCAAACCCTCCCATGCTACTTCCCATCACAATATCTATAGCACGCGTTTTATAAGTCGTGATAAGTGTAGCGATAGCATTGGGATTAGATTCATAATCAATAGCTGGTGAGAAAACCTCTCCATATAGCTCTAGTAATGCTCTCTTTTCAGGACTTAAACTCCCATTGAGTCCATGTATATATAGAATTTTCATAATTGTGTTGCGTTTTTTTAAGGTGAAAGATGGTTGATGACCTCAGTCTAAGTTAATAATTATTCGTCGTTCTTATAATTATAAATTATTATAAAATCAATATTGAACGTATACATTAATTTTTAGTCCGTAAAAAAGCATGCTATAATATTACTTGAAGTCATTTTAAAGACTATAATGGGTTTAATTCTCCTTTATATTTTAAAAAATTCGGATTTCTATTGATGTTAATGTATATTCACGAATTATAGTTAGTAATGCGGATTTGAAATTTTTTATCAGGCGATCATGAAAGAAGTATCAAATTGTTTTCTACAGAAATTAGTTAAATACAAATCAACCCCTTTTTTAAATTAATTAATACATGGATTTTACAAACCCTTTAGTATACGGTGTTCCGTGTTTTTTAGGTCTTATTGCCTTAGAGCTTACTTATAGTAAGGTTTTAGACAATAAGAAACTTTATGAATGGAAAGATTTACTATCGAGTGTGTCACTTGGTGTTGGTTCTGCAATACTTGGTGCTTTAATAAAAACAGTGTCTATAGTAGTCGTTTTTAACTTTGCATACGACCTTTTTAACCCTGTTGTAGATGGTGTGCGTACCAATATTATGGGTTGGGAGTCTTTTGGCTATGCTTGGTATGTATGGGTAATATGTATGCTATTAGATGATTTTACGTATTACTGGTTTCATAGACAAAACCATATGGTTCGCTTTTTTTGGGCAGCACATATCGTACATCATTCTTCAGATAATTTTAATTTAGGAACCGCTGTTAGAAACGGTTGGTTCACTATTTTTTATAAACCTTTTTTCTATGTATGGATTGTAATTATAGGTTTTCCGCCAGAGATGCTAGTTGTCTGTTTAGGGATTGAAGCCTTATGGCAATTTCAGTTGCATACACAGTATATTAAGAAAATGGGATTTATAGAAAAATTTCTAAATACCCATACTATGCACCAAGTGCACCATGCCAGAAATATTGAGTATATGGATAAAAATCATGGTGGTTTTTTAAATGTTTTTGATAGAATTTTTGGAACATGGAAAGAACTCGATGAGAATATTCCTATTGAATATGGCGTGTCTACACCTCCAAATTCTTATAATTTATATGTAATTCTAACTCACGAATACAAGAATATTTGGGAGGATATGAAAAAATCTAAGAATTGGTATCACAAATTTATGTACGTATTTGGCCCTCCAGGTTGGAGCCACGATGGAAGCACTTTAACCATTAAACAAATTAGACGAGAAATGGCGAAAGGCAAGTCGTACGAAGATTTTAAATAATATGTACACATGGTTTACATGTTGGCGTCACATTGGGTTTTTTAGTTAATACCATTTTAAAGTGCTATTTAAAATTTACAAAGCATTTGCTAATAAGAGCGTACCCGTAATCCATAACATTAGAGAGAGTACTCCTCCGATTATTAAAAAGTGTTTAAACTTATAAATTCCTGTACCATAGATTAAAGTATTGGTTTGATATCCTACTGGTGTAAAAAAGCTAAAGTTAGAACCAAACATTACAGCCAAAAGAAAAGGTTTTATATCTAAACCTAAGCCTCCTGCAATGGCAATGGCAATTGGTGTCATTATAATAGCAGTGGCGTTATTGGATATTACACCAGATAACAGTATGGTTATTCCAAATAGTAAACCTAAAACAATAGTTGGAGTTTGATTGCTCATAAGACTTAGCAAATGCTTAGACAACCAAATATCGGCTCCACTGTTGGTCATTGCTATGCCTAAAGGAATCATACCTGCCAGTAAAAATATAATTTGCCAATTTACTTTTTGGTAAACACTTTCGAGTTGAATAATATTGGTTAACAACATCGCCGAGACACCAATAAGCGATGCAGTTAAGATACTAACCACACTCGAGGCTGCTAATGCAATTACCGCTAATAGAATAAATAGCGCTGTAATTCTCTTTGCTTTTGAAATATTGGGTTTAAAATCGTGTTCGTTTAAAATGGCAATGTTTTCAATATTATATAAGTCTGAAATTTTATGTTCTTGCATTTCTAGTAACACTCGGTCACCAGGTTTTAGATTAATGTCATCAATATTTTTTCGTAATAAACGTTCTTTGGTATTTCTTAAATTTCGTCGCTTTTTAATTGCAATAGGAAACGCACCTTCAAAAGACATACGACGTAAGCTTTTTAAAGTTTTACCGATGAGGTTAGAACCTGGTAAAATGAGCGTTTCAATATACGTTTCACCTTTTTCTTCATCGTTTTTATCATTTTTAAGAAGTGCCCTTTGCCGTTTCTCATTTAATACGAAACCGTTTTTTTTCATGAAAGATTGAAAATTGTCTAAGTCGCTCATCACAACCAATTTGTCATTCGCATTAAGTTTAATATATTTTCCGGGAGCATTAATTACCTGATGATCTCTAATTAATTTGAGCACTTTAGAATCTTCTCGATTTATAAAATCAATGTCACCAAACCGTTTGCCTATTAAAGGGGAAGCTGCTGTAACTTTTACAGTAAACACATAAGAATCAATTTTATAATCATTAGATAAACTGCTTTGTGTTTTTTGCGGTAAATAACGAGATGTTGCAGTCATTACGATTAACCCAATTATAAAAAAGAGGATGCCATAACCAGAAAATTCAAAGAAACTAAAAGCTTCAATATTATAGTTTTGAGCCATAGCATTTACGATGAGGTTGGTAGAGGTGCCCATTAAAGTACAGCTACCACCCAGAATACCTGCAAAGGAAATTGGCATGAGGAGTCGCGATGATGAGAATCCGTATTTTTCAGATAATCTAGTTGTTATTTTAATAAATATAATTACTACAGCTGTTGTGCTTATAAAGGCAGAGATACTCGCAGACAGTATCATAAAAGCCGGAGTTAGTAAGATAAGAGGAAGAATTTTTAATTTTTTTATCCCATCAGAGAGGAGTTGAATTACACCATTTTCTTCTAATCCAACAGCCAATATCATTAATGCTAAAACGGTAATAGTAGCCGGATTCGCAAAACCACTGATGGCTTCTTCGGGTGTGGTAAGTTGTAATAAAACGAGAGTGACTATAATAAAAAAAGCTATTTTATCTACAGGAAAGAGCTCTGTAATAAATAATAGAATACTTATGCCAAGAATAGCAAATACTAAAATAATTGAGAGCTCCATATGTTTATAAGATAACAGTTAAATGTAATTACAAAATGAATACAAATGGTGCTCATTTCGGTTTTTCATTGCTTTGAATGCTTCCTAAAAGATATCGTTCTATTTTATTGATTTCGATTAGTGTAAATACCAAATAAGTTAATGCAACTGTCTGTAAATGGTCAACTTTGTGGTATTGTAACAGATTCTATTTTTATATCCTAATTGTCTTATGATTCAACAGTTTCAAAATGTAAAAAGACTTCAAATCTTACTGCTGCTAGTAATGGAGTTATTTGGAGTACATTCGGTATATTCTCAGGCGTATACCAAGGAGAATTTAAGAGATTCCATCGCTAATCTACCGTATTTCTCAATACACAAAGACAATTATTTTATTACAGGTGTTCCTACGAATAAAACGATAAATAAGGTTACAGCTAATGCGAAATATCAAATAAGCTTCAAGCAAATTTTAACACGAAGTCGTTTGCCTTTAGATACATATCTGTTTTTAACATACACGCAAAAGTCATTTTGGAATATCTATGAAGAATCATTTCCATTTAAGGATATTAACTTTAACCCTTCGTTAGCATTGGGGAAATTTTTCTACGGAAAAGACAATCGTTTAAAAGGAGTTGGTGTGTTATCTTTTGAACACGAATCTAATGGAAGAGATAGTATAGCCTCTCGCAGTTGGAACCGAATTAATGTAGAATATACCACAGGCATATTTAAAAACACAGTCGCAAGCTTTAAAGCATGGTTGCCATTTTCTTATAAGGAAGGTAATCCAGATCTTTTAGAATACGTTGGGTTAGGGCAAATTAATCTGTCTCATACCTACAAACCAGATAAGTTAATCTTTGATTTGAGGCTACGTAAAGGTTTAAATTTAGAAGGTAAAGGCTCGGTAAGAGCTCGGATTTATTTTAATCCTTTTGATAATAATATATCTAATCAATACCTTATGTTAGAATGGTTTATAGGCCAAGCAGAAGGTTTATTAAACTATCAGCAATCTCAAAGCATGATTAGGGTTGGTTATGTCATAAGGACTAACGAATTTAGGTGGTTTAATCGTGGTAAGAGGTAAGATTAATTCCCTTTAATACGCTCCCATAAATCTAACATCAATTGTTTGCCATCTTGTTGTGTTTTTTCTTGTTCAATAAAGCTGACATTACCAGAAGCGTCAATGTCTATTAAATATCTAAATGCAAAATTTTGAGATTGTGGATCCATACTGAGTAAACCAAAACGAAGATCATTAAAGTACAATTGGTCATTTAATTTATGGATGGTATACCAACCTTCAGAAATGGCAATCATGCGTTTTACTTTTTCATCATTAATTAAGTCTCCCAATAATTCATGATTTTTAGGATAACTCTCAAACGTTATCTCTTTAGAATCAAAAAAAGAATATGTTCCTAAGAGGTAATTAGACTCTGTTTCTATGTTAGCATTCCATAGAATAGTATTAAGAGGAGAAGGTCTTGTATCGATTTGCAGATAGGTTATGTTTTGATGTTTAAGTGCTTCTTCAAATTGAGTAAACGCAATACTTTTTAAAGCAAATGTTAAGGCTAAATAGGTGGTACTTAAAGTTAACCCGATACCATTATACACACGGCGTTTTTTTGAATCGCGTTTTTGAAACATGGTCAAAATTAGAAACACTAAAAATGGCAATGTATAAAGCGGATCTATCACAAAAATAGTCTTAAACGCTAATCTTAAATCTAAAGGCCAAAATAGCTGTGTGCCCCAAGTGGTATGTGCATCGAGAATGGGATGGGTTATAAGAGCCCAGAAAAATAACCAAGACCAACCTTTACGATCTTTATATTTTTCATATCGCGATACGAGCCATCCTAAAATCGGAGCAAAGAGCACTGAAAAAACTACAGAGTGCGTAAAACCACGATGAATGGCTAATGCAGAAACGGTATCTGTAAAGTGTGATGCAAAAATATCTAAATCAGGAATTGTGCCTGCAATAGCACCATATAACATGGCTTTATTTCCAACTTTTTTGCCTAAAACAGCTTCGCCAACAGCGGCTCCTAAAACGATTTGTGTGAGTGAATCCATAGTGTAAAGCAAAAGTAAGGTTTCATTTGCAAATTATCGATACAGAGAGGTGCGAGAAGTAATGTTTACACTTTTTAGATGGTATTAATGGCACATTATCAGTATTTTATAATTAAGGTTAAAGAAAATCACTTAATAAACCACTAAACTTAGATTTTCACGTTTTGTAGAATAAAAAGCCGATAATGCTATTTTTTTTTATAGCATTGCAATACACTTTGTTACGAAAATTGAAGATGTAAAATTTATTTGTGGAAATACTTCGGTTTTATTGAGGAAGTGTGTTTTCGCATCGACATTTTGGCATAAATTCAGCATTGTATTTAATCGGAATGTAGAGCTTTGGGAAGTGAAATTTTCACATTAATACGTATTATTTTTAATTAAAATTATGGGAGAATTTATAAAAAAACATGAAGTTTGGATATTTCTAATTCTTTGTCCAGTGGTCAATGTACCATTTGTACAGGCTAGGATTGAAGGTTTTATTTCAGAATCTATTTATAACACAGGACGGTTTTGTATTTTACTCTTTATTTTAATCTGTTTACTGTTGTATACCAGAGGTATAAAAGGAGTACTTAATCTATTTAAGCCCATGTTAACGTGGAAGGTGCATCCTAAATGGTATCTTTTAAGTTTCATTTTTCCGTCTTCTATTGCACTAATTACACTTTTGCTGAAGGCTGTTTATTACGATGTTGAGTTTGATACTTTTATCACTATAAAAATTACAACAGTTAGAGCGTATATGGCTTTCTTTGTTTGGGCATTTTTAGGAGAAGTGGTTTGGGTGAGTTACTGTATACGTGAACTATCTAAACGAATAAAACCGTTTTATGCAGGTCAGATTGTAGCTGTTTTTTGGGCATTGTGGTTTATTCCTGTAATTCTTCTAGGAGAGGGAATATTACCGGAAATTCCAATAGTATCTGCGTTTATTTTTATGTTCGGTGTAGCAGGTATGTGTGCTTTTATTTATAGTCATACCAAAAGCGGTATTTGTGTCCTTCTTTTACAATCTATGGTGAATCTCACCTTAGTATCTTTTCCTATAGCGCCAACCAATGGAGGTGCACCTACTTATACAGCTTTTGGTTCCATATATTTTTTAACAATGCTGGTGATTTGGGGAATAGATTATTTAATGAAAAAGAAAAAGCAAAAAGAACTTCAGTTAAAAAGTATATAAATAATATCTCTTATTAATAAATTTACTATGAAAGGAAAAATCAGATCTGTTTTAGTTGAATTTCTGACAAGTACCGTCGGTATGTCGTTGGTTGCATTGTACCCAAAAAAAGTAAAGCAGTTATCCGATAAAGGACTAACACTTGTATTAGGTGATAACTTAAGCCTATCTGAGCGTTTAATGCGTAGAGCTATTCTTAAGAAAATTGAAAAAAACGAGGATCATGAAAAACTAGCAGAATTACATAAGACGTATTGGGCTAAACAAGGAGATGATTTTGTAAATAATACGGAAGATAATTTAAAGAACATTCATTTGCCAGCCTATAAGGATGTGCTTAGAATACTTATGGATGAAACCACTAAAGCAACTATCCCATTTAACAAACTTGTAGAAATTGGAACCGGAAATGGAAGTGTGTTAAATTATTTGTCCTTGGAGTATCCAAGAATCAAAGAATATATTGGTATAGATCTCAGTAACGAACAAACTAAGATTAATCAAATCAATTATAAAATCAATGAAAAATTAAAATTTGTAGGAGGAGATGTGCTAGATTGGTTGGAGGAACAGGAACAAGGTAATTTTGTGTTTTTAACCTTTAGAGGTGTGTTAGAATATTTTACACAACAACAGCTCGTGCAATTTTTTAATAAGTTAAATGCTTTAGGAAATATTATTTTCTTTGCCATAGAACCCACTGACGCTGACCATGATTACAAGGAAAATCCAAACTCTAAAATCTATGGTGTTGAAGGTTCTTTTTCTCATAATTACGTTCAGCTTTTTAAAGACTCCAAATTCGACATTTGGTATTCAGATCAAAAAAATGAAGTAGGTCACCCTTATCTCATAAAAATTGTGGGAGCAAAAAACTTTGAATAAGCATTAACTATGTTTTTATTAACGTTGGTTAAATACTAAAATAAAACTAAAAAAATGAACACAACCATATACGATGCTTCCCATAAACTAGATAATTCCCAAAAGGAGCGGATTGCAAATTTTATATTCACACATTTAGAAGAATACGGAGATCCTAAAAGTGCTGTAAAAAAAGCCATCGATTACGCTGTAGAAGATCGTCCTAGCTTAGGTGGTCATGTATTTATTATGGAAGAAGCTGATGAAATTATTGGTGCGGTAGTGATTAATAAAACAGGAATGGATGAATATATTCCAGAAAATATCTTAGTCTACATCGCGACTCATAAAGATTACAGAAGAAAAGGATTTGGAAAAAAATTAATGGAGTTCGCTATAGATAATTGTGAAGGCAGTATTGCATTACATTGTGAAAAAGATAATCCGGCAAAAATGCTATACGAAAAGCTAGGCTTTACCAACAAGTATTTAGAAATGCGATTAGAAAAGTAAAATGTCAAAGTCTCAAATGCGATTTAGAATGTTAAGATATGTTTTAATTATTTATTAAAAGTCACACGTTATAATGGCAGAGTTAATTATTCATTCAGAAAAAATTAAGGAAAACATACAATACTTAAGTCGTTATTTTAAAACGCAACATATAGAATGGAGCCTTGTTACTAAAATATTTTCTGGTGATAAAACGTTTATTTCAAATATCTTAACCAAAGACGTTGTGGAATGTGTGACCTCAGTAGGCGACTCAAAACTAAGTAGTTTAAGTTATCTAAAAAAAACATTTCCTAATTTAAAAACCATTTATATTAATCCGCCAGCGCTAATACGTGTTGACGAAGTTATAGACTGTGCCGATATTTCATTTAATACATCTATTGCAACCATTAAAGCACTTAACGCAGCTGCAAAGAAAAAAGAGGTCGTACATAAAATTATTATTATGATTGAGCTCGGTGAATTGCGCGAAGGCATACATTTAGAAGATATAGCCTCGTTTTATGAAGCAGTCTGCGATTTATCTCATATTGAAGTGGTCGGTATTGGATCCAATTTGGGGTGTATGTTTGGTGTAGAACCTACTGAAGAGATCCTCGTTCAATTAGCATTAAGTAAAAGATTTATTTTTGAAACGTTTCATAAGAAATTAAAGTTTATTTCTGGTGGTACGTCCATCACTTTGCCTTTATTAGAAAATGGTTTAGTGCCCAAAGATATCAATCATTTTAGGGTAGGTGAAGCCGCTTTTTTAGGTATTTGTCCTTTAAAAGGAGAACAATTCAAAGACTTGCATAAAGACACCTTTGAACTCCATGCTAATATTATAGAATTAATTGAAAAAAATATTGCCCCAGGAGGAGAATTAACCACGACTACTAAAATGATAATTTCAGGAAATAAAAATACAGAAAGGCCTCAAAAATCGTACAAAGCTATCTTAGATTTTGGTTTATTGGATGTCGATAAGGATGATTTGGAAGCCGAAGACGATTTCCTGTTTGTTGGAGC
>Ga0193951_1000286_pt1 | contig 23688 bp, 14 predicted proteins | sample BB_2_MG_FD_140370 | JGI IMG/M metagenome (GOLD analysis project Ga0193951, IMG submission 140370) | Microbial mat bacterial communities from the Broadkill River, Lewes, Delaware, United States - BB_2_MG | ecosystem: Environmental > Aquatic > Freshwater > River > Microbial mats | place: USA...
AAAAACAAAAAAGTTATTCACTTTTAAAACCTGTTAACCAAACACATACGGTTAAAATGCAAGAATAATCGCCTCATACAATTTACTTCTAAAATAGCGAAATTAAGATTACATAATACCTCACAGTATAAAGTCCATTATTGAAGAAGTACTGTTAAAAAATAGGAATTTTATTACCTTATAAAAAAAATCTAAATATGTTAAAATAACATATTGAACCTTAAAATAGAAAATTACTCTTCGATTTAATCCTTTTTTATGCTTTTTAATTAAGCTATTTTGTCATTTAGTACGCATAAATGACTCTACGTATGTTAATTGGCTCTTAATATCTTAAGTCCACAAACACTTAATTATGATAGCTATAGACATCTCCATAATAAGCATTTTTATCTTAATAGTAGCGACTAAAAAGTGAGGTTTAGACCAGCCCTATGTACGCTATAATATTATAGTTAAAGGGACTGAGGTTAGTAAAATTAATCTCGGACTGAGATGAAACCTTAAATATTAAGCCGATTATACACCATAGACTTATAGCTTTCTCCAATAGGAATACGTTCGTCGTTAATAATAATTCTATTTTTTTGAATAGAAGTGATTTTATTAACGTTGATAAGATAGGAGCGATGTACTCTTATAAAGGTTGCTTCTGGTAATTTAGATTGCATTTCCTTAAAACTCATTAAAGTTAATATCGGTTTTGCATTTTCGGAGTGAATCTTTAAATAATCCTTTAATCCCTGAATATGTTTAATAGCGTTAACATCAATCTTTAAATTCTCGTACTCCGATTTCACAAAGATAAAACCATCCTCGTGAGCTGGAGCTTCCCCTCCTGCGGAAGACACATTAAAGGATGTATTAACATCATTGAGTTTTATCATTTCCTTTACCCTATTCACCGCTTTTATAAACCTTGGAAATGGAATGGGTTTTACTAAGTAGTCCATCGCATTAAGATCAAACCCTTCTAAAGCATATTGTGGATAAGCGGTTGTAAAAATAAAATAAGGTACTTTACCTTCAAGCGAGCGTATTAATTCTATTCCTGAAATATTTGGCATTTCGATATCTGAAAATACCAGATCGATACGATTGTTATTTATAAAATCTAAAGCCTCTATGGCATTAGTAAATGTACAGATGACCTCTACCGACCCAAGAGCTTGACAATACGATGTAATAACATCTATTGCCAATGGCTCATCATCAATTATTATGCACTTCATTATCGTTTAGGTTTAAAGTTAAAAACACCCTATAATACGAGCTATCCTCCTCAATAGTTAGCTCATGATTGTTTTTATATAAATAGTTTAATTGGTTTTTTATATTCTCTAAACCAACACCAGAATTTTTATCGTCGCGTTTATATAATCCTATTATATTCTCAACATTTAAAGTGAGTTTATTGTTATCAACCACTATTTTAATATCAATATGTGTATTCCCTTTATAGTCCGTACCATACTTAAAAGCATTTTCTATAAATGAAATTAGTAACAAAGAATAGATTTTTAAATTTCTGGTCTCTCCTTTTATGTTAAGTTTAACAGCTTCTGTGTTTCTGAGTCTTAAACGCTGTAAAGCTATATAGTTTTTTATGTAATTGATTTCCTTTTCTAATGTTACTTGCTCATTTCCGGCCTCATATAACATATATCGCATTAGTTCTGATAATGTAATAACAGCCTCTGGTGCATCATCAGATTTACTTCTCACAAGAGCGTAAATACTATTTAAGGAATTGAAAAGAAAATGTGGGTTAAGCTGATTTCTTAAAAATTGTAATTTAATTTCTTTTTGTTCATTTTCTAATGCTTTAGATAAACGATCTCGTTTATAAAAATGAACCACTAAACTAAAAATAGCACCTAAAAGATAAATGGTTAATGAAAAAACTATTGGTAAGGCGTGACGAAATCTAAATGTCTCTCTTGGTCTATCATTTAGTGGCCTAACGCGATCATTAAAACCTGGCGCCAAATTAGAAAGAAATTCTGTGCTAATATAATTAAAGAGTGCTAAGAACAGTATGGAGACGACTATGTATAATAGCAATTTGCGCTTCAGCAATATATAAGGTACAAATATTAAATAATTGGCATAAAACAACACTGGTCGCATAAGTTGTTTTATAATTAACTCTGAAGGAATTGTGCCTAAATCATTATAAGCATTGAGTAACGGAAATATACTAATACATAACCATACAACAATGTGTACTACTAATTCTTTATAAGAAACCTTTCCTGTTAGCATGCTTTTCCAAAATACATTAATTATTCTCGAAATTTATAGCATTGGCATATAAATCCGTCATACTTATTACAGGCATTTTATTTTCTGAAAGTTTACGGATTACAAGGCTCCCTATTTTTTCAGCATCTTCTTTAGTTTTAAATCCTTGTTTTCCCTTTACTGCAGGTATATATTCTTGACGAATAAATAAACTTTCTTTATTATACACCTCATAAATCCATATACTATCTTGCTCTAATACATGTAAGGCATAAGGAGATTCATAATCGGAATTATTTTCAGTGCTTACTGTTAAAACGCATAAGGCCAACCCGAAAAAAACTATAGTTCCGAGTAAAATGATTTTGTAGTTATATTTTATTTTCATCTCATTTTCTTTAATAAAAAGAGCCAGAATTAATGAAGGACATCAACATTATCCTGACTCTTTAATCGGTTATTAACCATCAATCACAAAAGTTATAACCAATCAATCTAAACAATGCTATAAATTTTAATTATCGTCGTCATCTTGTTCTTCATTAGGGAAAAACTCCATATTATCATCTAGGTACAACGTTCCATTTCTACCTAATGCGACAAAGGCACGAGCTCCATCACTAAAAGCAATGGCATCTCTTCTGGCGTAAAGCTCAAAAGGTGTTTTTTCTTTCCAAGTTTCTGTTGAAGGTGTATATTCATATACAGTACTTAAACTACCTGAATACTCACCACAAGCAATATAACCTTTACCATCTATAGTAAATGCAACAGCGTTAGATCGGTACACGTAATCATCATCGTCATCGTCAATGTCCGTATGTTGTGTCCAAACCTCTGTATTTAAATTAAATGACCAAAAATCGAGTTCATAGACTCCATTACTTATACCTGTAGCTAGGTAAGCTTCGTCTCCAATAGTAAAAGTTACACCATCTCTTCTTTTATCTCCACCAAAACCATATATCTCTTCCCATGAATCTGAAGTAGGGTTATATTTCCAAAAGTCTTTCTTATCACTACCATCATAACCAGTACCGACATAACCATAAGAATCAGAACCAAAACCAACCGCAGCATATCTTGCCGAACCACCAAAATCTGCAATAGCTGTCCAGCTGTTTGTCCCAACCTCATATTTGTAAAAATCTGATAATTCTTCGTTAGAATTACCATTATAGCCAGTTCCGATATAACCGTCATTACCAATAACAAAAGATACTGCAGAACTTCTTTCTATACCTGGAAAATCTGATAATTGCTGCCAGGAATTGGTATCCATATCATAAGCCCAAAAATCCTTATAATAATCACTACCGTCATAACCTGTACCCATATAACCAATACTTCCTATGGTAAAGGCTGCAGAACTACTTCGTGCTTCTTCATTAAAGGTAGATTTCTTGACCCAGTTTCCTAAGGTGTCGTCTCCATCATCATCATTATTACAACTAGAAAACAATGCCATTACGACACCGAAATAAAGTAATCTTATGGCTGATCTGCTATTCATTTTTCTCATTTTACTTTTTATTTAAATTAAAACTAATTCCTATGTTTAATGCTATTGATTCGTTAGAACCAAAATCATATACTGTATTATCGTTTTCACTTATACCAAGTTCGCTTTCCATAACGTATCCAATATTAAAATAAGTAGACCAGTTATCATCAAATTGAAACTTATAACCCAAACCTAATGTTATAGCTTTAAATTCTAATTTAGAATTATGTAACACTTTACCATTTTCTAAACTCAATGCTGTAGCATTATTAGCATAAATAGATTCTGGTTCTGCTTTTAGATCAAAACTGCTTTGCTCATTAACTTGATAATAAATCCCTGTAACAGGTATACCTATTTCGTATTTTAATTTTTTATTGAGTTCTTTTGTATACGATACTAAAGGATAAAAATTAGGCTTGCCAAATAAAGCTCCATAGCCTGCTCCAAGTTTTAAAGTGGATTTTAATCCATCGTTATCCCAGGTTTTTATAAAGTTAGCAGCATAACTAAAGACCACATCTTCACTAGACATAGTCTCATTAAATGTTGAAGATAGATATGGTGCCACAGTAAGATTAAGATTCCAATTATTTCCCAAATTCACTTTATATCTGGCATAGATTTCAATACTATGTAATTCTTCGAACGCCGTATAATTATGATACCTCTTATAGTCATCGAAATCGAGACTATGATTGGTATAATCTAAACCAAACCCAAACGTTGAATTATCTAATAGCGATGTAAAATCCATAACCACAGATTTATGGTCTAATTGAATCTCATTTAAATTCAAATAATTGCTATACTCTAATGCCAAAACATCTCCTGCGTCTGTAGTAGTGAACATCTTTTGTCCATAAGACACCATAGAAACAAGGCTAAAGGTTAAATAATGTAATGTGCGTTTTCTCATCGGGTGCTAACTTACCACCTCAATCTTTTACTACACCTACGAAATATACCTAGACACTTTTTTTATAGACAAATACCTTTTTTTAATCTATAAAACCACGTCTCATTCTTTGTAGTAAAAATCACCCCTTCTGTAGATAAATATAAACCATAGGTATATTTTACTTTTTATTACATCAATTGGTTAGTTGATTTGTAAAAATTCTACAAAACAAATGTTGAAATCATTTATTAAATTATTTGCAGTAATTACTATAATCATGGTAGTGATATCTTGTTCCACAGATACCGAATATGATAGCTTAGTAGCAGGTGAAGATTTTACAGGTACTAATATTAGAGTGCTGTCTATTGACACCTTTTCGGTCACCTTATCCTCCATGAAGTTCGATTCTATAACGACCTCAACAAGCGGACGGTTACTTATAGGACAATACAACGATAACGATATGGGTATTATTAACACCTCTGCCTATGTACAAGCAATTCCTTCTGCATATTACCTCAGTAATGATGCTGTTTTAGACAGTGTGGGTTTAATACTTGGATATGATACTTATTATTACAATGATACTACCCAAGTAGCTACATTAAATATTCATAAGCTCACAGATAAGATGACCACTGATGATACTTATTTTTATAATACCACAGAAACGGCTTATGAAAACACTCCATTACTCTCTACAACCTATGTCCCTACTCCAAGTAATGATTCGCTTTATGTAACGCTACCTTATGTTTTTGGCGAAGAGCTTTTTAACGGCATTAGAGATAATCTTATTACCGATCAAGAATCATTGTACCAACAACTAAAAGGCTTAACCATACAGCCAGGAGCCGACGACAATGGTTCAATTATTGGATTTTCTACAGATTCTGGAGAAAGTTACCTGCGCTTCTATTACACTATTCCAGATGAAGTAGAGACCGATGAATACACTTACGATATGACGATAAATACGTATTATAACCATATTGAAAGTGACGTTACAGGTCTCCCTTTAGATGCCATTTCAAGCCAAGAAGATAATCTCACATCCGCAGAGAGTGGACATATAAGTTATAACCAAGCTGGTACTGGTTATGTGACTAGAATAGAATTTCCTTCCATTAAAGACTTGTATAATATTGATGGAGAAGGTACAATTTTAGAAGCTACACTTTATATTGAACCTAACTCGGAATCACATTCAGATATTCAACCTTTGAGTGAAACCTTATTACTTTACACCATAGATCAAAATAATGATTTAGCGAGTCAAGTAAGTAATAGTGTAGATGTCGTCACAGCAACTACAACGGATATCGATTCTGAATTTAATCAGGTGGCTTTTACAGTGCCTGTCATAGATTTTATAGATCAAAAATTATCTGAAAGTCCTGAAACAGAAGATGCGCTTATCTTAATTCCGACGGACTATAATTCTACCATCAACAAGATTATTTTTAATGATAGTCAGCGATCTAACTTTAACACCAAATTAGTACTTACCTATGCAATCTATGAATAAATCACAACCCCTCATATTTTTCTTGCTACTCTGCGGATTATATAGCAACGCACAGTCTAACAACCTCACTGGTTCTCCTTATTCTTTATTTGGTCTAGGTACGGAAAGTAATTCTGGCACAGGTAGAAACAGTGGACTTGGTAATACAGGAATTTCACTAGATTCAAATTATGGAATTAACCTCTATAATTCTGCTGCTTTTGCTACCTTAAAAGAAAATGAAATCACGTTTGATTTTGGAGGTTCTGTTGAATACACCAATCTTATTGGTGGAAATGCTAATGAGCAAAGGTCAAATTATAATTTTACAAACATTTCTTTAGCTTTTAATCACAACAACGATTACGGTATAGGTATAACTTTAAAACCAGCGACCAATGTTGGGTATTCGTTAATTGGTTTAGAAAATAATATTGAAGGTAGTGATGAGCAATTTACATCCAATATTACTGGTACAGGTGGTATTAACGAGCTACGGTTAGATTATGCCAGAAGATTCTTTAAAAATTTTAATATTGGTGTTAAAGCCTCTTTTCTGTTTGGTAAAATCGAAGAAAGCGAATCTATTGTAACGACTGATAGTTATTTAGAAATTGCAGAAAGCAACTATTATAATGGTGCGCAGTTTGGTTTAGGTGTACAATATCAATTATTAGAAAAACACCATTTAGGCTTTACCATAGACTTACCAACCATATTAAAAGGCTCTAAAGATATGGTGGTTGGTAAATACTCTAATGCTGCTTATAGTACTTTAGAGGATACTGAGGGAGAAAATATTGATAATTTTTATCTTCCATTAAAATTAGGATTTGGTTACAGCACTAATTTTAAAAACCTACTTTTAACAGCAGATTATAGCAGAAAATTCTGGTCAGACACCAACCAATCTGATGCGATAGGTGATTACACTGATCAAAATATTTTTGGTTTAGGAGCGTCTTATGCCGTTGACCCAGCAAGTTATAAATATTGGAAACGTATAGATTTTAGAATGGGACTTAATTACAATTCGGGTTATCTTAAAGTAGACGACACCAATATTGATACTTACTCTGCTTCCTTAGGTATAGGTTTACCGATTGGTAATAGATCTCTTGTTAATATTTCATATACATTGGGCAAAAAAGGAACCACGGAAAGTATCCTAATTCAAGAATATGTGAATACAATAAATGTGAATATTTCCTTATCTGACTTATGGTTTCAAAAACGAAAACTCAATTAAGGAGCTGTTAACGTTTTCTACTACGATCTGTTTTACAACGTCTACAACGTGATAAATAGGTTACCGATATTTCATAAACACCGTTGGTTCTTCCTATTTTTGAGGTATTCATATCATAAGATAAGCCAAATCTAAATGCGGTATATTCCAAGCCTAGAAAACCATTTATGGAAGTCAACATATGACTGTTGTCATCATTTTTTGCAGGATTAGTAGCAGCAGTTACACCAATAAGAAATTGATTTACCGTAAATAAAGCACCTATATCCAATCGATTATATTCTCCTTGCTGCATGTAATTGGCTGTCGTCATAATACTGTATTCATTCATAAAAGGAAATCTAAAATTACCATGTAAAGAATAGAATATATCTAAAGGTAATTCTTCACCATCTACAAATGAAATATTTGGACGATTGAGATGTTTTGCTGAAACACCAAACCAATAGGTCAATCCACTAAATGCTTCCTTTTCAAAAACAAAACCTCCTGAAATATCACCAAAAAACACATTGTCTACCGTGTTACGCAAAGGGTCCACAGAAATAGGATTTACAGCACCTGAATTAATATTAATTTGATCAGCCAATGTAAGATTACTAAAACCAACATCTTTAAACCCGAGTCCCACTTCTAAAGCTGGTCTAAAATACCAACCACCATCGAGATTAACACGATGCGCATAATTGACATTAAGTTGGTAATAATTGTAATTATTAAAAGCTTCGTGCTGTCTTAAAAAATTGACTCCGACTCCAAAACCAAGGTTAGGACCATAATCAAAAGATTTGTTGACATACGCATATTGTGTATCGACTCTTAAGTCTAAATTAGGCCATTGTGTTCTGCTTAATATTCCTGCTGCGATTCTATCACTATCTTCAAATCCCGAAAACCCAGGATTTATGGTTTCTTGTATGTAGTTAGATTGTGTAAAAATTGGATCTTGTGCATGGGCTTTAAAACCTACTACAATCACTAGTATAATTATAAATCTTTTCAATGTCATTTCGGTTTTATCTGATAAATACAAAAGCTCCTTGTTTCTTAATGTCATGTCCATAAAAGGTCTTAGCGGTAAAAGTGTAATAGTAATTGCCATTTTCAGCTTCTTCATCTTTTACTTTTCCATCCCACCCTCTTATAGCATCTCCTTTTTCAGTATATATAAGACTTCCCCATGTATCATAAATATGAATTTCCAAACTACTAAGTCCGATAAAAACAGGGCCAAAGAAATCATTAATACCATCATTGTTTGGAGTAAAGGCATCTGGCATAATCAGTTTATAACCTTCTTCGATAAAAAGGGTTATTATTTTTTCATAGACACAACCAAAAGGATATGTCACCGTTTGTTTTACCTCGTAGCTACCCGGAGTAAAATACGTATGAATAGGGTTTTCTTCTCCCGAAAAACTACCATCTCCAAAATCCCATAGTATGGTTTCATAATCTCCTGTGGCTTCATTTATAAATTCTATAGGGTCTTGAATGGCATATACACCATAATTTAAATATCCAAAAGAAGTTGTGTCAAATCCTGCGTCACCAATAGATGTTAACGCTACATCATAGGTATATTCTGTTGTACACCCTAAACCATCAGTAGCTTCTAAAATTACTAAACCATTTTCGTTGGTAGTCATAAATTCATTTTGACTACCACTCACAATTCCGCTAGACCATTGATATTGAAAAGGTGGTACTCCACCACTTGCCATAGCAATAAAGGTATGCTCTATTGTTCTGGTATCACAGTTAACCAGTCGCTGTGTTTCAACATTTAAAATTAACGGTTCAAATCGGGTTACTTCCCAACTTTCTTCAATCTCACAGCCATTAGCGTCCGTAACCGTTGCGACGTATGTATTTGGAGGAATATCAATTAAATCTTCAGATACAGCACCATTAGACCATACCACATTAAACGGTGGTGTGCCTCCTTCGATAAGGAGGTTTATAGCTCCACTATTAGGATCTTCACACTCTAAAGCATTAGTTACATTTGCAGATAATGCCAAGGGTAAAATATTGTTTATGGTAAAACTTTCTTGAATAACACAAGGCACACCATCTGTAATAGTTACTGTATAAGTACCTGGTGCTAAGTTATTGCGTTCAGTTCCGGCTGTTGCATCATCATCCCAAACAAGATTTACAGGATCAATACCTCCCACAAAATTAAGCGTTATACTAGCGTCATTTTCACCAGCACACGACATTTGTGTCACCACAGGATCTATTAAAAAGACAGGAGGTTCATCGATAACCACCGGAAATTGACGTTCACAGTTTTCAGCGTCTGTTATTGTGATGGTATACGTACCACTTGAAAGGTTCGTCTGGCTATTACCAGATCCAAAATTACTCCAATCGATAGTATAAGGAGTCACACCACCAGAAATTGCATTAATTACAATCGATCCATCGTTATCTCCATAACATACCATTTGTGTCACGGTGACATCAATGTCAATTTGGTCATTTTCAATAATCTCGACTTCCAGAGTGTCGGTACAGCCAGAATTATCTGTTACAGTAAGATTATAAACACCTGCAATTAATGCATTAATATTTTGATTTGCACTCAAAAAACTACCTGGTCCAGACCAATTATAAGTATAACCCACTCTGCCACCAGTTACGTTTACGTTAATTGCTCCCGTGGCATCACCATAACAAAGCACATCTGTTTTAAAATCTAAACTCACTTCTAACACTTCGGGTTCTATTATACTAAAATTCATAGTTATAGGACCACAATCATTGGCATCTGTCACGGAAACCATATAATTTCCAGGCTCCAAATTAGATACATCTTCATCAGTAGAAAATGGAGCTCCCTCTAATGTCCAATTATAAACATATGGTGGTGTACCTCCAGATACGTCAATAGCAATGTTACCATCATCTGCTTCAAAACACGAAATGGTATCAGGATCAAAATCTATAGTACTAAACACTAATTCATCGGGTTCTGTTATCGTTATCACTTCAGAATATGGACAACCACCATCATCTTCAATATTTAAGGTATAATCACCCGCTTCTAGGTTAAAAATGTTTTGGTCTGAACTCGTAAATCCGTTTGGGCCGTTCCAAATTATATTATAAGCATTACCAGTTGAAAATGGAATACCACCAACAATTGAAATTTCTATTGAAGCTGTATTAACTTCATAACACACATTCTGTTCTATATTTGAAGTTACAGAAATCGAAGGATTCACCGTTACTACGACATCAAAATCTAAACCTGCACAATTTCCTGAAATTGGAGTTACTGTATACGTTACAGTCGCCGAATTCGTTGTTGTATTTTCTAAAAATTGAGATACTGTTGCGATTGGTGTAGACTGTTCTGTTGCACCTATTACACTTCCTGCAGGACTCACTACAGGTGTCGTCCAAGTGTACAGTGTATTTAATGGCACTATATCTCCAGTGTTACTTGTATTAGGTAGAAACTCAAAGGTATTTCCACTACAAATCAACAAATCTGCATCATCTATAATAGGGGTTTCATTCACAATTATTTCTGCGGTATCCGAAATAATTTCAGTACAACCACCAGAGCTAAAAGTGATAATAGTATAATAATATGTTGTTCCTACTGTATTGACATCAGGACTGTAAGTATCTGTAGTGGCACCAGCAATTACAGTGCCTGTAGTTGTATCATTTATTCCATTTTGATACCATTGGTAAGAAGCTGTTCCTGTCCCGTTTGTGTACGCTACTGTTAATGGCAAAGTAGTTTCCCCTAAACACAATTCATCAGATACTGGTTGTGCACTAAACTGCGCTCCTGCACTAACTTCTACCTCAGCCATGGCGCTTGTAACTTCACAGCCTGAAACCACTTGAGTAATGATACTATAATAATAAAAGGTACCTACAGTGTTTGATGGAGGTGCATATATACTTGAAGTTGCTCCAGCTATTGGTGTTCCTGAAGTTGTATTATTTGTTGTGCTAACATACCATTGATACGATGTTGTGCCTATGCCACCTGAAACATTTAATTCTAAATCTTGTACGATTGAATTCTGACATATACTTTGAAAATCTAAGGGTTGTAAGGTTATTTCAGGATCATTAATCACTTCAATTTGTGCGACATCACTCGTAAGTGTTGAACAGCCATTCGATACAAAAGAGACTTCTGCATAATAATAAAAACTTCCAACCGAGTTAAATACAGGAGGTGTGTACGTTGAATTTGTAGCACCTGGAATCATCGTTCCTCCTAAATTACTGTAAGTAGAATTGCTAAACCACTGGTACGAAGCTGTACCTGCGCCTCCCGAAACTCCGACAGATAATTCGTTAGAACTTCCACCAACGCAAATCGTTTGGGTAAAGAATGGTTGGCTATCGATTTGCGGTGCACTGGCAACTTCAATCTCTGCTGTATCTGATATAATTTCATTACAGCCACCTGATGAAAATGTAATTACAACATAATAATAAGTGATACCAACCGTATTTGTTGGTGGAGAAAATGTTGCTGAAGTAGCTCCTGCAATAGCAGTTCCGGAGGTAGTATTGTCTACTGTATTTTCAAACCATTGATACACCGGAGTGCCAGTTCCTTGATAAGCTACAGTTAAATCATCGGTGATACCATTCTGACAAACACCATTAGACAACGGTTGTACCGTAATTATTGGTGATGGTTCAACTATGATTTCAAAATCTACAGGAGTTCCTTCACAACCCCCAAGTTCTGGTGTAACTGTGTAAATTAAATTAATAGCTGAGGTTGTTGTATTTATTATAGTTTGTGCCGGAATATTATTTGACGTACCGCTTGGTATATAACCTGTAAGTCCTACTGGCGCGTTAGACACCCAGCTAAAGGTGGTACTGGCATCGTCAGAGGTTAATATTATATTAGATGTTAAGGCACCTGAACAGTTGGTTTGTAAAATGTCGGTATTCGTAATCGTTGGAGAATCGTTGACGGAGAACGTTTGGGATTCTGTGGTTGTTCCACAACTGTTAGTGACACTAAAAGTCACCGTATAATCTCCTACGGTGGTATAATTGATAATGCCAGGATCTAACTGATTTGATGTTGCAGGAGAACCTCCCGGAAACGACCAACTATAGGTTACTGTATCTGAAGCAGGCGCACACGTGTCTACTGTAGCTGTAGGATTAAAAGTTAAGGCACCACAAGCATCCTCAATAGGGTCTAAAGTTACGGTAGGTGGTTGTTTAACCTCAATAAATTGAGATGTAGATACGGCGCCACATGAATTGGTGACCGTCATCACAATTTCATAAGTACCTGCTGTATTAAATTGAATTGACGGATTCTCAGTATTTTCATCAGTACTGTTTATAAAGCTCCAAGATTCCGATATTCCACAAAATTCTGCTGTATAAAAAACTTCCCATTGGTAAGTTTCAGAACCACAAGATTGCGAAAGATCTGTAGTATTTGTGATTTCTATTTCTAAAGGTGAACAACCCGACACTTCACTTGCAGCAAAACTGGCCACCAACTCTGGTTCTATACAAATCGTTTTACTTACAGGAGTTGTAGATCCACAAAAATTTTCTTCACTTAGAGTTACAGTATATGTTCCTGGTGCAGTATAAATATGGGTAGGACTTTCTAAATTGGAAGTAGTACCATCACCAAAATCCCATACATGATTGGCTTGCTCTGTGCAATTGGGCCCATAGCCATTTTCTGTTAAATTTGTAAATTGAATTTCTGTATTGAGACAACCTGGTGACTCAAATTCAAAATCAACTTCGGGTAATGACAGCAAAGTAATAGGACCTGCTGTTGATATAGTTTCACCACAAGACGTTGCAATTATTAGCGTTATCATATAACCAGAACCTGGACAATTAGACTCCGTGTAAATATGGTATAGCGGAAACGGACTAGCAGCAGCCGGATTTGCAGGGTCGTAATCTGTAGATGCAGCTATTAGGTTAGCTTGCGTAAAAGTTTCTTGATATCCATCTCCATAATCTAAAAAATATGTAGTATCCTGAGGATTTTCTCCCCAATCTGCGATGGTAAACCCTAAATCTCCTACGGGTAAACATAAATTGGTAGTGTTTCCTGGGTTAGATACATTACCTCCAGGGTTACTAGAATTTTTTACAAGATAGGTGTCATTAGTAATGCAGCCATTAGTACCATAACCGGTAATCACCATGTCAAAAGAACCTAATACATTATATGTATGAGTTAAAGGAAATGTAACATTGGTTTCTGTAGCACCATCTCCCCAATCAATATCATAAGAGGTAACACAACTATCTGAAGGAGATACATTACCTACATCAACAGTATAAGTAGGGTCTACAGTATTATTTCCACAATTATCAAAGGGAAGAAATTGCGAATTAAGATCTTCAAAATTAAGATTAGGACGTTGCTTAACACTTATCGTTTTGGTGCTTTCTTTACTACAGCCATTACTGTCTGTAACGGTTAATGTCACCATATAATTTGAAAACCCACAACCAAAGGCATCATAACGATGTGAAGGGTTAGCATCAGTAGAACTACTCGCGTCCCCAAACTCCCAGTCATAAGTAAAAGGTCCATCTCCTGTAACAGTAGATGAAAAACTAACGGGAGTTCCAGAACACGCATCATCATTAAAAGTAAAGTTGATGGTTGGTGGTGCAGCCACAGTTATAGTCGCTGTACCATTTGCCGTTGCTGTTGTATTAGAGGCATCGGTTACCGACACTAATTCATAGACATAACTACCAACAGTATTTGTATTGACATTAATAGAAACTGAAGTGTCAGTACCAGTTGTGGACACGGTTTGTTCAACTCCTCCATTGATTGTATAAGTAAAAGTATATGGTATAGAACCTGCAGCACCCGTAAAAGTGATTTCTGGCTGCGGACTTTCATTTCGACAAACCGTTGTTGAACCAGAAATGTTGGCATTAGGTGCCAATCTCACTGATTTCTCAGTTGTTATTTCTAATGGATTCTTCTTTGCAAGTACACGACTTGTTATATTAACTGCACTAATAATTCCAAAAGTCAAACCGACAACTGCCAGCAGACCAAACTTGATTTTTTTCATAAATACGTAATAGCTAATTACTTAAAGATTTTCAATGTAGTTAAAATCTTGTTAAGTCAATATTAAACTTTAACATTTTTCGACAAGACTATTGAAATCACTATGAATTACACTTTTTGTAAAATAATGACGCATCAATCAGCACATTACACCTGTCCAATCCACTAATTAAATATGATTTTTTACTACTAAAATTAAAGATGTTCTTTAGCTTATATTGTATCAGAGATTAAACCTAATCCTCACAGTCTTTATTTTTCTAAATCCAAATGTTCCCAATTACTATTATTTATAAGTAATACGTTCGATTTTGATCCGCTTTTGATAACAATTACATTCATGAAATCACAACAAAATATGTATTTCGTCGGATTTATTTGCTTTTTATGGATAAAAATTGAAAAATTATTATATATTAGCGCCATAATAATTTCATTCCAACCCAAATCTGATGAAAAATATTGCACTCGTTTTTAATTTATTGCTGATGGTATTCTCCTCTAGTTTTGCACAACAGCTAAACCATATAGAAATTTCTGATACACAATACAGTGCTGAATTAAATGGGGCTCAATTAGCTAATTATAACCACCAACCATCAATAATACATCGTAACAATACTACAAGCGTTCTACAATCTACTATAGAAAACAGTACTAACGCACCATCTTCTAGTGATGTATTGTACGTAAGTTTAGTAACTCCTAACACTGATAACAATCACAATTCAAATGATTTAAACACCACTAGTCCAGTAGTATATTGGGGAAATAATGGAGCTCAATTACGAGCAGCCGCTTATCCTATAACAACTGACTTAAGCTCTGATATTTCTTCGGAAATTAACACAACAGTATCTTATATGCCTTTACAACGTATTTGGAAATTTGTGCGTGTGGATGACACAGTACCAAGTGTTAGACTTCAAATTCCACAACATGTTATAAGAAACCATGGAGTACCTGGACATTATTATATGCTTATTTCAGATACAGACACTTTTGATTCTCATGTCGATTTTAGAATTATGACTTTAAATGAGGCTCATAATTTAGAAACAGAATATCAATTTAATAGAACTTCATATATCACTTTTGGCTTTTCTCCGCTAGTCACTGGAGAACGCTCCATTTATTTTAATGGTTTGGACAGCTATATCGATGCAAAAAATACGACAGATTTAAACCCTTATAGCTTTACGCTTTCCGCTTGGATAAAACATAAAGCTGACGACAGTGGTACGATGTCTATACTTTCTAAAAGAGATGTGCCTTTTACAAAAGGTTTTGATTTAACATTAACGGCTGCGCATAAGATTCAAATGACATGGAAAAACAACAGTAGTCAATCCTTAACTTCTTACACTTCCATTCCAGATCAGCAATGGCATCATATTGCTGTCACTTATAATGGTAATACAGCATCTATTTATATTGATGGAGTACTCGATAGCACAGCCGATAGAACAGCTCCCATCCCAACAGACACCTCACTATATATTGCTGCTGCAGGTAACACTATTTCCACTCAACATTTTAAAGGTCATATCGATGAGGTTCGCATTTGGAACACTTGCTTAACTGAAAAACAATTGCGTTTTATGATGAATCAGGAAATAGCAAATGACTCAGGACACGTTATAGGAAAAGAAACTTCAGCCATTACCAAAAATGATATTCAGACTTTACTTTGGTCAGATTTAGCAGCTTATTATCCCATGCGTCATTTCACCTTTAAAAACATTATTGACGCTTCTGGTCACGACCACAACGGTCGCCTTGTTCGCAACCTCACTGTAGATAAAGAAACGGCTCCACTGCCTTACAGGTCGAAACAACATGGAGAATGGAACAATCAAACCACTTGGAACAATGGAACCATGCAATATATTCCTGGTTCAGCTTCTATTGTCAATCCAAATACCACTATTGATTGGAATATTGTAAAAACCACGCATAATCTATCTATGGATAATTTGTTTTTACCAACTCAAAATAATCAAAATAGAACAGTCTTAGCTTTATTTGTTGAGGCCAATACATTACAGGTTACTGGCGAAAACTCCGCCTCTACCGGACAAGGTTTAACGGTTTCGCATTACTTAAAGCTTCAAGGAAAAATAGATTTAGAAGGAGAATCGCAACTTATACAAACATTACAAAGTGATTTAGATGTTTTGCACAATGGACATATAAAACGCGATCAACAAGGTACTGCTGATACATTTACCTACAATTATTGGTCTTCTCCAGTAAAACAGATCAATTCTGAAATGGAAAGTTTTAGAATTATGGATGTATTACAAGATGGCACCTATTCTGACAATCCAGAAGCGATTAATTTTTCATCTTCAGGATATAACGGAGCTCCAACACATCCTATTACCATTGCAGATTATTGGATTTGGAAATACACCAACGCTTCTAATAATAGCTATTCTACATGGCAACATATTAGACGTACAGGCTCTATTTTACCTGGCGAAGGTTTTACTATGAAAGGGCCCGGAACTGGTTCTGTTTCTACACCTCAGAACTATGTGTTTTCTGGTCAACCCAACAATGGTGATGTTAATATATCGGTACTTCCTGATAACGATTATTTAGTGGGCAACCCATACCCTTCAGCCATAGATGCATTGCAATTTATTAAAGATAATGGACCAGATGTGGCTACCAATAGACCCGCATTAATAAGTGGTACGCTCTATTTTTGGAATCATTGGGCAGGCGGTTCTCACTCCATACAGGATTACGACGGTGGCTATGCTACATATAATTACTCCGGATCCGTAGCGGCAGCCTACAAAGGCAGTAGTTTTCCGCTTTTAGAATCTGATGGTGAGCCCACAAAAGCACCAGGACGTTATATTCCTGTGGGTCAAGGATTTTTTGTAACAGGAAAGCATACTGGAACACTTCACTTTAATAATAAACAACGCGTCTTTAAGAAAGAGGGACAAGAATCCGTATACATGCGAAGCTCTAACAGTACTAATAATACAGCTACGGCATTAGAAGACCTTAGAATGAAATTTAGAATAGGTTTTAATTCTGTAAATACCATCCGTCGACAGTTATTATTAACTATAGATGAAAATGCAACACCTGGAGTCGATTGGGCTTATGATGGAGAAATGAATGAACACCAAATAGATGATATGTTTTGGGTTATTAATGAGGACCATTACATCATTCAGGCCAGTAATGAGACTGAAACCACAACACGCTATCCCATTGGCATTAAAACCAATACCAATGGCATCAACGCTATAATGATAGATGCTTTAGAAAACGTTCCGAGTACTATTGACATTTATTTACATGATAACGAACTTGGCATATATCATGATTTAAGAAATGGTAGTTACGATATTTTCTTACTAAGCGGAACGTATCTCAATCGCTTTGCCATAACTTTTGGTATACAAGAAGATTTAAGTCTTGAAGATCACAACGTAAACGGTATTGATATATTATACGCAAATAATATAGACAACATTGTAGTCTTCAATCCCAACCAACACCAAATAAACACAATGAAGGTATTTAATATGTTAGGCCAATCTGTAACTACCATATCTAGAATTAAAACCCAACGTTATACTGAATACCCGATAGAAAATTTAAGTGCAGGAACCTATATCGTTACTTTACAAACCGATACAGGAGCTACAATAACAAAGAAAATTATAGTTGATTAGATTAATTGTTTTTAGTTAGTGATTAGAAAGTCTCAGTTTATAAAAAGCTGAGGCTTTCTTTATTTTAACAGACTTAAAAGTTGATCAAAATTCACTGTATCTTGCTCACCAGAAACCATATTTTTTAAGGTATACATTTCAGATTTTAATTCTTCTTCCCCCATAATAACTACAAACGGAATGTTACGACGGTTAGCGTAATTCATTTGTTTTTTTCGTTGCTTCCCAGAAACCGCAGCATCTGGAAACAATTCAGCTTTCACTTGGGCTTGTCTTAATTTGGTCACTGCATTTAAGCTAAACATAGCTTCATCTTCCCCAAAATTAATAAAGAGTACTTTAGTCGATTCTGTAATGGTTGATGGAAACAAATTTAATTCTTCTAGCACTAAATAAATACGATCGAGTCCGAAACTAATTCCAACTCCACTCATATCTTTAAGTCCAAAAATGCCAGTAAGATCGTCATAACGACCACCTCCACCTATAGATCCCATTTTTACTCCATGTGGTGCTGACACTTCAAAAATAGCACCTGTATAATAATTTAGTCCTCTAGCTAAAGTCACATCAAGCTGAAGTATTGCTGTTTTTAATTCTAAGTTTGAAATTGCAGTATTTATGAATTCGAGTTCTTCAATACCTTTTAAACCAATTTCTGAAGCACTTAAAATAGATTTTAAACTTTCAATTTGCTCACCGAACTCACCTTTTAAAGTAAATAAAGGCTGTAGCTTAGTAATCCCATCTTCAGAGATACCTTTACCACGCATTTCTTCTTTCACCTTGTCTTCACCAATTTTATCTAACTTATCTAAAGCTACTGTAAAATCGATTAATTTATCTTGTGCTCCAATCACTTCTGCAATTCCGGATAAAATCTTTCTGTTATTAATTTTTATGGTAACACCTTCTAATTTTAAAGCTGAAAACACCGCATCATATAATTGCACAAATTCTACTTCTTGAAACAACGACTTAGAACCTACCACATCTGCATCACATTGATAGAACTCTCTGAAACGCCCTTTTTGTGGACGGTCTGCACGCCAAACCGGTTGAATTTGGTAGCGTTTGAATGGGAATTCAATGTCATTTTGATGTTGAACGACGTATCGTGCGAAAGGCACTGTGAGGTCGTAACGAAGGGCTTTTTCTGAAAGCCATTTAGTTAAATACTCAGGTTTTAATTTATTAAAAAAACGGCCAACAATATAATTTGAGCATTCAATTAACTCTTTTTCTGAAAATTTAATTAAATCATCAATAGGAATAACTTTATAAAAACTTAAAATTAAAGGCAATAAATCTGAAATAAATTTCTCCTTACTAATACCTAAATTGATTAAATATTTTTGAGCAACTGAAGATGCCTTAATAAAATCTTTTTCTAATTCAGACTCAACTATTTCTTTATTTGGAAATATAGAATTTTGTTTACAATACTCTTGTAAAATCAAACTAGAATTGATATTAAATGAATTAATACTATTAATAAAATCATCTAAATAATCACCACTATTCAAAATCTTAAAAATCAAGCGATCTCCTTCATCTCCGTATTTTCCCATTAAAGTCTCAGAGTTTTCAAAACTTGGAGTTTCAATAGGCTGAAAACCATAAATTTGAAATTGTTCTTTTATCGTTTCCATGATATAAGTACGCTTTGCAACATCACTAGCGTTAAAATCTCTGGTGCCTTTTGGAATGCTCGGTTTTTGTGCCATATTAATCTCCCACAACATTGGGAGTCTCTTTAAGTGAAACTTTATTTATTAATCAAAAGCATAGTTGAACCCTTTTCGGTTTCAAGATATTTTTCTATAAAAAATACTTTAATTATACTTCTTACGACGCTATCCTAAAAACCTTAAAGTTTAGAGAATAACGTCACAAAAATATTATAATTTTTAGAGCTCTTACTAAGATAATTAGATTTTATAGTAACTTTATGCTACTTAAGTAGTCTTATACTTAGAACAACTCCATTAACGCGACAAAAAACTATGTTTTCATTAGCTAAAGAGACTATTAGAATTGCTTTTGACTCGATACGAGGTCAATTATTAAGAACCATTTTAACCGTTTTAATTATCGCAATTGGCATTATGGCTTTGGTGGGTATTTTAAGTGGCGTGTCTGCATTAGAAAACACTATTACTGGGAATTTTTTATCTATGGGTTCTAATACTTTTAATTTTCAGCGTTATGAATTTACCGCACAACGTCAGAGCAGTAGAGAGCGTCAGAAAATAAATCCGGTAATTAGTTACAGAAATGTGAAGGAATTTGAAGAGAATTATACCTTTCCTTTCACCAAAGTAGCCGTTTCTTTTTTCGGTACGTCTGCAGCTGAAGTGAAATATGAAAGTAAAAAAACAGATCCGGAGGTCGCAGTGATTGGAGCTAATGAATATTTTATTGAAAACTCTGGCTTAGAAATAGCTTACGGTCGCTCTATCAATGTATTTGATGCACAAAATGGCAACTCAGTTTGTGTCATAGGTAGCGATTTACACAAAGCATTATTTGTGGAAGATAATCCTATTGGTAAAACCGTTAGTGTAAGAGGTTCAAAATTTAAAGTAGTAGGAGTACTAAAAGAAAAGGGCTCAACGTTTGGAAACAATCAAGATTTAAGAGTGGTCATGCCTTTAAAAAAAGCACGTTCTATTTTCACTAATGCCAATATTAATTACAATCTCAGCGTCAAAGTAGATAAAGGAGATATGCTCGATGCCGCAAAAGATGATGCGATAATAACATTTAGAAATATAAGAGGTCTCAACCCTATTGAAAAAAATGATTTTGGCCTAACTGGAAGTGATGATTTACTGAACCAAGTAGCTCAAAACACAGCGGCTCTATATGTTGCAGCTTGGATTATTAGTATTATTACAATTTTCGGATCTACAATTGCCTTAATGAATATTATGCTGGTTTCGGTTAGCGAACGTACTAGAGAAATCGGAGTAAGAAAAGCCCTTGGTGCTAAAAGTAAAACTATAGCATTTCAATTTTTTATGGAAACGATTATTATTGGTCAGCTTGGAGGTCTATTAGGAATCGCATTAGGTATTTTAATAGGGTTAGCCGTTGCTAATGGCTTTGACTTAGAATTTTCAACACCATGGGTCGCGATGATTTGGGCCACAAGTATCGCTTTTATTGTCGCTATAGTTTCAGGGTTATATCCTGCCACCAAAGCGGCAAGATTAGATCCTATTGAATCATTACGCTATGAATAATTTTTGACGGCTTACTTTATGTAGACGATAGTACTAAATCTTATTCAATTTAAGGTGCTTACCAACGTATTATGATTCTTTGGCTAAAGTGAAACTCTCAACCTTTAAGACTTATGGTTAAAAAAATACTGCTAGCAACAAGAGTCCTTGTCTTATTGCTAGGATTTAGTTACCACTTCCTTTAATTAAATTAGCGAAGTAGTTAAACAATTCACCTTTAGTAATATTAGCACCAGATTGAATCATTTTAAATATATCTAAATGCTTATCGTCTGAGTAGTCTTTTTTGGCATTAAAAAATTCAATCGCATCAGATAAGAGATTATTTCGCAACCACTCAAACCCTTCCTTAGTGGTAAAATCTACATCTTTAACATCTATTTTAATAGCAATTAGACGCATACTCTTTTCGTTACATTCAAAAAGGTGTATTTGTTGTGGAGAAATATGCTCTAAGTATTTGACTTTACTTAATACTCCAAACCAGACTAAATCACTAAACACATCGAGTTCTTGTTCTGCTGCTTCTGGTTTATTTTTTTTAATATCTTCCCATTCGTCAGCAGTAATAGACTGAGTTGCTAAAAAGTTAATGAATTCTTGGTGTAATTCTTCAAATTGTTCTTTTGTTAATCTTGAATATTTCATCGAAACTCTAAATTTCATTTCCACAGAAGTGGAAATCTGTTTTTCTTCTCGTACATGATACGAGAGGATATTTATTGTACTAATTATTTTTCAACTCTATTTTGACTGTGCTCAACATCACAATCAAAAAATACTTAAAATTTAACCTTAATTATTAATGGCCTTAAACGCTTCAAAAGGTCTATCGGTTGCCATAATATCTACTCCTTTCTCTTTCCATTGACGATAAAGAGCTTCTCCTTTGGCTGCAGCGCTTTTATCTAAGTTTCCTAAGGTCCCCAACATACACACAATATTATTATCGTGTAGTCTTTGATACAAAGACGACTCTGATAAACGTGTTCCTGTAAAAGCTAACATATTTTCTGTAGGAATCTTAGCGTTTAATAAACGTTCAAATTCCTCATTATTACGCGCTGAAACGGATAGTAATAATTCTGGAGCCAATTGATATGCTAACCTTGCCTCCTGCACATTATATGTAATAATAATACTATTATCCTCTGCATTTGCAGATTTAATAGCATCGATAACCACCTCTTGACTTACCGTTTTTTTGATATCTACCGTAAGGATCACATTATTTTTAACACACCAAGCTAACACATCTGAAAACAATGGTATTTTAAATGTAGTTTCATTACCGTGATCATCTACCAAATTAAATTGCTTTAATTCATTATAAGTAAAATCATCTACTTTTCCGGTGCCAGTAGTTGTTCTATCAATTGTTTTATCGTGTAGTAATACCAATTGTCTATCTTTAGTTTGTGCTACATCCACTTCGTAAACTGCTAATATACTATCGTTTACATATTTTAATGTTTCTAAACTATTTTCTGGATAATTTTTTAACCCTTTACCACCACGATGCACACTGATATTAGGGTAATTAGAATTAGACGCTTTAAAAAGTGAAATAAGTTTAGAAGGCTTTATCTCAGAACTTGTTACTGTTTCTGTAGATTGCTTACAACTAATGAAGGTGCAAAAAGTAAAAATTAATAGAAAATATTTCATGTTAATATTGGTTATATACTAGCTCAACTAAAGTTCTGATAGGACTCTAAAATAAAAAAACCGCTTAGAAAACTAAACGGCTTTTAAAATTTGTAATAAAAAGATTATGCGTCAGCGATAACTTCGAAAGTTAAATCTACAGTTACCGATCTGTGTAATCTAATTGCAGCTTCGTACTGACCTAAACGCTTAATGTTACCACCATTGATAGAAATAAATTTCTTTTCAACATCGTGACCTGCGTTTTTCAATGCAGCAGCTAAATCTATAGTGGTGATAGAACCAAATAATTTATCTCCAGCAGTTGCACCAGTTCCAGCTTTAGCTGTAATTTTAATATCTAAACCTCTTAAAGCTTCAGCTGTTTTTTCAGCATCAGCAATAATCGTTTTTTCTTTGTAAGCTCTTTGCTTTAAAGTTTCAGCTAATACTTTCTTAGCAGAAGCAGTAGCCATAATAGCTTGTCCTTGAGGAATTAAAAAGTTTCTACCATAACCGTTCTTAACAGATACAATATCGTCTTTAAATCCTAAATTTTCAACGTCTTGTTTTAATATAAGTTCCATTGTTATGATATTT
>Ga0193951_1000289_pt1 | contig 23566 bp, 23 predicted proteins | sample BB_2_MG_FD_140370 | JGI IMG/M metagenome (GOLD analysis project Ga0193951, IMG submission 140370) | Microbial mat bacterial communities from the Broadkill River, Lewes, Delaware, United States - BB_2_MG | ecosystem: Environmental > Aquatic > Freshwater > River > Microbial mats | place: USA...
CCTGAACTTAGAAGTGAAGGGCAAAATCCACTTATCTTGGACTATAAAGGTCCAAAGATACCAGTCAAAGAGTTTATGTATCGTGAGACAAGATTTAAGATGGTTGAGAAGATGGACAAAAACTCAGCAGAAGAGTTCTTAGAAACAGCAAACTATACTGCAAATAATCTCTATAAAAGATATACAAATCTACAAAAACAATATGAAACGCAAGGGGAATAATATGGATTTATCAACAGAATTTATTGGGATCGAACTTAAAAATCCACTTATTGCTAGTGCTTCACCAATGAGTGCGAAACTAGATAGTGTCAAAAGATTAGAAGATAATGGCATTGGTGCAGTTATCATGCATTCTCTTTTTGAGGAAAGGATCAATCATGAAGTACATGAACTTGATCACTTTTTATATGCCAATAATGACTCATATGCAGAAGCAACAGACTTTTTTCAAGATGATCTGGAGTTTGATAATATCGAAGCAGATGATTATCTAAGAGAGATTGAAGATATAAAAAAATCAGTTGATATCCCTGTAATTGCTAGTTTAAATGGTGTTTCATCTGGAGGATGGGCAAAGTTCGCTGGAAAACTTCAAGGAGCTGGAGCTGACGGCTTGGAGCTTAATATCACTTATATTCCAACTTCACTTGATATGAGTGGTAGTGAAGTGGAAAAAATGTATTTAGATACTATCAATACTGTAAAAGAGCATATTTCAATTCCGCTGAATATAAAAATGAATAGTTATTTTAGCAATCCTGCAAATATGGCAAAGCAATTTATTGATGCAGGTGTTCAAGGACTTACTCTTTTTGATAATCCTGTACAAGTAGATATTGACTTGGATGATCTTAATTCTATTCATAAAGCGAATTTAACTACTTCAAAAGATATCAGTGAATCTCTTAGATGGTGTGCTATACTTTATAATAAGCTTCAAGGATCACTTTGTGTAGGTACAGGGGTTCATTCTGCTTTTGATGTTTTCAAAGCTATTATGAGTGGCGCGGATAGTGTGGCTCTTGCATCTGTTTTATTGCAAAAAGGTGAAGGGGAGATAAAAAATATCTTAGAGCAGATGAGTATTTGGATGAATGAAAAAGAGTATCATTCTATTGCTCAAATGAAAGGAAGTATCTCTTTGGATCATACGAGAAATCCTGCAGCATACGAAAGAAGTTCTTATATGAACGCTCTTAACTCTTACCGAGCATAAACAAAAGTCTTAGAACTTTTGTTTTGCAAGGGCTCGAAGGTCTATGGTCTTATCGAGTTCATCAACTATTTCAGTACCTAATAGTGTCTCTATGGCATCTTCTAAAGTAACTATCCCTTCTGTTTGGTCATAATTATCAACCACTATGAACATATGCTCTTTTTTTGCTATGAAAAGATCAAGAAGTTTTGATACTGGAATATTCTCATTTACCTTATAAACTGGTTTGATCAAATTCTCAAAAGAGTTATCCTCTTCACTTACATAATGATAAAATAGCTCTTTTGATAGGATAACTCCTATAATGTTATCGATGTTTTCATCATAGATTGGGATCCTTGAGTATTCTTTTATCTTTTGAGTATCAAGCTCACAAAGTGTTCGGTTTTCCAAAGAGTTTTTTAGTTGTTTATGTTCTATGGAAAATACTACTTTTCTTGGAGTGAAGATATCTTTTACTCGAATCTCATTTAAAGCCAGTATATTCTCAATGATCAAAGAGTCTTTTTCTTTGAGTATCCCAGCTAATTCTCCCATACTCACAGTCGCTTCAAGTTCCTCTTTTGTAATAGAGTTTTCCATGTTTTGATCTTTTGCTATGTAAGTTGTTATCTTATTCATAAGATATAAAAGAGGGTAAGTGATAATAACCAAAAATTGAATGATCTTTGAACTGAGCACACTAAGAGGTTTCCAGTAATATGCTCCGATAGTTTTAGGGATAATCTCAGAGAAGATCAAAATCAAAATAGTAAGAATAGCTGAGATATAGAACATATATTGCTCTCCAAATATCTTTACAGCTTCAGCTCCAACTCCAGCTGCTCCAAAAGTATGTGCAAAAGTATTTAGAGTAAGTATAGCACCAATAGATTGGTCAATATTCTCTTTTTGTTTTTCTAATAGTTTTCCTGCTGTTTCATTTTTTGATTTTACAACTTCCACATACGCAGGTGTAATAGAAAGGATCACAGCTTCAAGTATAGAACATAAAAAGGATATTCCAACTGCAATGAAAAAATAAGTTATCAGTAACATTCGCTCTCTTTAATATTTATTGAAATGATTATATACAAAGTGAAATGAATTTGTGTTAAAAGATATATTATCTTTTATAGATCTTAAAATATCTGTTTTTTATTTTATTCTTCAAAAGACCTTCATAAGCTTTTTTATAAACATTATTCTTGATTGCCACATAAGAGCATTTTGGACAGATGGATATCTTTCCTATATCTTCTTTTTGTAGACCTATGCTTTGTATAAGTCCACCTAAAATATCTCCAGCACGAAGCTTGTCTTTTTTCCCTCCATTGATATATAGAGTTGAAAACTCATAAGGGATAGCATAAGGAGTATTATCAAGTAACTCTTTAGAATCCAAAAGATCGATCTTTTGATCTAAGAACTCTTCAAGATCATCAATATAATACTCATCTTCAATGAAAGAGATGGCTTTTCCTTTATTTCCAGCCCTTGCGGTTCTTCCTATTCTATGGATGTAGTTTTCAAAGTTTTCAGGAAGATCATAATTTATCACAAGATCAATATCGTCAATATCAAGACCTCTAGAAGCTACATCTGTTGCTATAAGTACCGGATAACTTTTGTTTTCAAAGAGTATCAAGGTTTCATCCCTATGTTGTTGTTCATAATCACTATGAAGTACAAGTGCTTCAAATTCATAGTTCTCTTCTAGATAGTCTGCAAGTTCATCACACTCTATTTTTGTATTACAAAAGATGATAGCACTTGAGATGTCCTTATCAAAAGATCGTAAGACAAGGTCTTTTTTCTCCTCTTTTGTTACTTTGTAAAAAACTTGTTTGATACTATTCTCTTCATGTATCAGTGTTGTTTCTACATTCTTTGGGTCTTTTAGAATATCTTTTGCAAGGTTTTCGATGCTTGATGGAAAAGTTGCTGAAAAAAGCAAGGTTTGTCGAGAAGGTGGTATGTGAGAGATTATCTCACTAATATCATCAAAGAAGCCCATATCTAGCATTCTATCTGCTTCATCTAAAACCAATGTATTGATATCTTCTGTAGAAAAATTCTTCTCTTGAAGATGTTTTAAAACTCTCCCTGGAGTTCCTACTATGATATGTGCTTGATGTGAAAGTGAGTGAACTTGTGGTTTATATGGTACACCTCCTGTAAGATTCAATATCTTTATGTTGTGGATATATCTTGCTAATTGTTGTAGAACCTTTGATACCTGAGAAGCAAGTTCTCTAGTTGGACATAAAATAAGAGCTTGAATTCTATATTTTGAACTATCCAGATTATTTAAGACCCCAAGTCCAAAGGTGATGGTTTTCCCACTTCCTGTTTTAGCTTTAGCTATGATGTCATTTTTTTCCAAAATCAAAGGAAGTGCCAGTTCTTGAATCTGTGTCATTTGAGTATAACCTAAAGATTCAAGGTTGTCGATAGATGGTTTTTTTAATTGTAATGTTGTAAAGTTTTTGTTAATCATGGGTAATTATACCAAAAAATCATATTATTATAAACAATTAGTAAATAGTTTAATAAAGAAAAATATATAATCATAACATGATATTACCCCATAAATATAAAAATGATGATTTTTTAAAAGTTGTCAATAAGTACGAACTAGAAGACCTTATCGAATTTAGTAAGACAGTAAAGGTCTTATACGTTGATAGTGAAAGTAATGTTCGTGATGATTATTATGGGGTATTTAAGATATTCTTTCATGATATAGATGTGGCTTCAAATGGGGAAGAGGCTTTATCATATTTTGAAAAAAACAGATATGATCTTATCATTACAGCTATTGATATGCCAGTAATGAACGGAGTAGAGCTTATCTCTAAAGTAAGAGAGATAAGTAGACATATTACAGTTTTGGTTCTCTCTTCTCAAAAAAAATATTTTGTCGACTTCATTCGTCTTGGAATAGATGGATATATTTTAAATCCAATAGAGGTTGAGCAGTTCGTGATGATCATCCAAAAAGTGATCGAAGCTTTACAGAACAAACAAGCTCTTTATGAATATAGACTAGAGTTGGAAGAACTAGTATCAGCAAAAACAAAAGAACTTCAAGAACTGAATACTTCTTTGGAAGAAAAAGTAAAAGAGGAAGTTGCAAAACGTTTAGAATACGAAAAACACGTAAACAACCAATCAAAACTTGCAGCTATGGGTGAGATGCTTGAAAATATAGCACACCAATGGAGACAGCCACTTTCGATAATAGCAACAGCAGCAAGTGGAATGAGATTTCAAAAAGAGATGGGGATATTAGAAGATAAGGACTTTTTCAAACAATGTCAAAATATAGATCAAAATGCCCAATACCTTTCTCAAACCATAGAAGACTTTAGAAACTTTATTAAAGGTGATACTGTAGCTGTTACGTTCAATGTTCAAAAAACCATACAAAACTTTATAAAACTAGTCAGTGCAACCATAAAAGAAGAACAAATAGATATCAAACTTGATATAGATGAAGAGCTTGAAATAGTTGGATATCCAAATGAGCTTATACAGTGTCTTTTAAATCTTTTTAACAATGCAAAAGATGCTTTTATCTCAAATCATGTAATAAGAAATGAAAGATATCTTTTTGTAAATGTGAAAAAAAATGGTGAGAGCATCTCTATCTCTTTTAAAGACAATGCAGGTGGAATACCACCAAATATCATTGAAAAGGTTTTTGAACCTTATTTTACAACAAAGCATCAGTTTCACGGAACAGGACTTGGACTACATATGTCTTACAATCTTATTTTTCATGGAATGAAGGGTTCTATTGAAGTGAAAAATGAAACCTATAGCTTCAATGGTAAGAAATATATCGGTGCACAGTTTATCATCAATCTTCCAAAGTCTATTGATCTAAAATCTTCAAAATAATTCAATTGATCTAAGAGAGTATCTAAATGAGACCTTACAAAATTGTTTATAGTGTAGATAAGTAAATTTATTGTAATATTTATTTATGAAACTATTTACGTCTTTCTTTTTTACTTTCTTTTTTGGCTTATGTTCACTTGCTTTTTCTCACGAGAAGATCACTTTGAGTAGTGAGGAGAAGGAGTGGATATCAAACAATGTGATAAAAATAGGTATAAACTCATGGGAGCCACTTAAAATAGTCAATAAGTCCAATACAAGTGTCAGTGGAATAGATATAGATAGATTAAATATCATCATTGAAAGGTTTGGTCTAAACGTAGAATATCAATTCGATACTTTTGATAACTTGATTCAAGCCTTTAAAAATCAGCAAATAGACCTTATCCCTTCAGCTTATTATACGAAAAAAAGGGCTGAGTTTGGACTTTTTACAAGACCATATATGCAGATCAAAGAATATCTATATGTTCAAGAGGGCAGTAGTATCAAAGGCTTTATAGGGCTGGAGGGTAAAACTCTTGCTATAGTAAAAGGGTATGGAACCATTGAAAAGATAAAGTCTCGTTTCCCAAATATAAATATTGTTGAAACAAAAAGCTTGGAAGAATCAATAGGAATGGTATTAGAAGGTTCGGCAGATGCTTTATTCGATCTTCAAGTAAGGGTTAAAAACTACATAAAAAACAATTTGGTAGTAGGGATAAAGGGGGTTGCACAAACAGAGTTTGAAGCTTCTCCTATTCATTTTTTTATAAATAAAGAAAAACCTATCTTACAAAGAGTTCTTCAAAAGGGATTGAACTCTATATCTTTAGAAGGGGAAGAGAGTCTTACAAGAAAATGGCTTTATGATAGTTCTGTAACTAGTACATTTAATAAATTAACAGTAAAAGAGAGAGCTTTTATCTCTAAAAAGAATATTATCAAGATGTGTAACAATTCCAATTGGATGCCAATTGAGTTTAAGACAAATGAAGGTGAATATGTAGGGATGTCTATTGATACTTTACGTTTGATAGAAAAGAAACTCCCTGTAAGATTTCAAACAGTACATACTAAAGACTGGGAACAGTCACAGCAGTTCTTAAAAGAAAAAAAGTGTGATATCTTAGCTTGTGCTTCAAAAACACCTCAAAGAGAAGAATATGCTCTTTTTACTAAACCTTATTTAAGTCTTCCTTTAGCTATATTTACCCAAAGTGAGAATGGATTGGTCTCGGATCTATCAGAGGTTATAAATAAGCCTTGGAGCAGGAAAAAAGGCTCAGGACTCATAAGTAACATAAAGCAAAGATACCCAGAATCAAATGTTGTAGAAACAAAAGACAACACAGAGGCTTTAAAACTAGTAAGTAGTGGTGATGTATTTTTTACTATAGCGACTTTACCTATGGCGTCATATGCCATAAAGCATAATATGTTGGATAATATCCACATAGCTGGTTATACTGATATGCAATTTGACCTATCCGTTGCTGTAAGAGATGATATGCTGATCTTGAGGGATATTTTAGATAAAGCTTTAGCTGATATTACTCAAAAAGAGCATAACTATATTTTTCAATCATGGGTTGGAAACACCTTAAAAGAGCAGGTTTTTGACTATAAACAGTATCTTCCATTGTTGTTTGTGATAGCTCTTGTAGTTCTTGCTTTGATCTATCGTCAATATATATTAAAACAAGCCAATGACAAGTTGCAAGAGGTAGTGGAAGAAAAAGTAAAAGAGCTTCAAGACCTGAATCAGAACCTTACAAAACGAGTACATGAAGAGCTTGAAAGAAATAGATATAATGAACTCCAACTTTTAGAGCAATCAAAAATGGCAGCAATGGGTGATATGATAGGAAACATAGCTCACCAATGGAGACAGCCTTTAAGTGTTATTTCTACAGCTTCAACAGGACTTTTGGCACAAAAGCAGTTTGGCTCTGAGCTTAGTGATGAATCTTTAGAAGAGCATTTGAATCTTATCAATGATAACGCTCAATATCTTTCAAATACAATAGATACTTTTAGAGACTATATAAAAGAGAAGAAGGTCTATAAAGAGGTTATTTTACAAGATAGAGTAAAAATAGCTTTAAATATTGTCGAAGCATCCCTTTCTAACAACTATATAAAACTTATACATAATCTTGATGAATTAGAACCTATCCCTATAAAGATGGTAGTTGGAGAACTTTCAGAGGTTATTATCAACATCATAAACAATGCAAAGGATATCCTAAAAGAGAAAAAGCCACAAGACCCTTGGATAAAAGTAGAGTTAAGAAAAGGGGAAAATAAAGTGATACTTAGTATTGAAGATAATGGTGGAGGGATACCTGATAGTGTCATGCCAAAGATATTTGATCCTTATTTCACTACTAAACACCAGTCTATAGGAACAGGACTTGGACTTCATATGGCATACAAAATAATCACAGAAAGTCTTCACGGAAAGTTAAAAGCGAGTAATACTGAGCATGGTGCTAAATTTATTATCGAATTAGATCTAATTTATTAATCTTATCTAAACTCAATTCGCTATTATTCCATTATGAATAAATTAGAAAAATTTTTTGAAGAAAACAAATTTACGTTTTTTCATTATAGAAAAGAACATTTAAAAATAGCATTGAAAAAAAGAGATGATAATAGCAATGATCATCTTATCTTTGATGAATTGAAGCTTATAGTTGATGCCTTGATGGGCTTACCTTTGGATTTTAAGATACTTGATAATGGAGATATTGAGTTAGAAGAACTATAATAGATTAAGTTAGTTTTATCTATAGTTGTATAAAATAATATTATAGATAAATATTCTCAAGGAGTTTGTCATGGATTTTAAGAACTTAAAAGTCTTGTATGTAGAAGATGAAAAAGAGATTCGTGATTCTATGGCACAGATACTTTCTTTGGAGATCAAAGAGCTTTTTCTTGCTGAAAATGGTAAGGAAGCATTAGAAGTTTATAAAAAAATCAAACCAGATATTATCATAGCAGATATTAATATGCCAAAAATAAATGGTTTGGAATTTGTACGACAAGTAAGACAAAGTGACCAGTCTGTTCGGGTTATTATGCTTACAGCTCAATCAGACGTTCAAAGTCTTTTAGAATCTACAGAACTAAAACTCACAAGATACTTAATTAAGCCAGTTACAGGAAGAGAGCTTTTTTCTTCGTTGGAAAAGGCACTATGTGAAATAAATAGTTTTCAAGTAGTCAATAAACAGACCTATGCTATAGATGAAGAGTATCTTTGGGATTTTAAAGAGTCAATTCTTTTATATAAAAATGAAGAGATACATTTAACACCAAAAGAAAAAAAGATATTAAATCTTATGTTTTCTCATTTGAATATGACAGTAAGCTATGATATGCTATTGCAAGATGTTTGGGAAAATGATGATGTATATGGCATTGATACTATAAAAACGACTATTAAGAACTTAAGAAGAAAACTCCCAAAAGATACCATAGGAAATGTATACGGTACAGGCTTTAGAGTTAAAAGCTAAAGGCTCATTGGAAGTTCTATAATAAACTTTGCTCCAAATTGTGTATTTTTTACTTTTAGGTTTCCTCTTAGACTTGATTTTATGATCTTTTTACTCATATAAAGACCAATACCAGTTCCTTTGTCTGCATCTTTTGTAGTGAAATATTCATCGAAAATAAAAGGAAGTACATCATTTGGTATCCCTCCACCATTGTCTTCAATCATAATAAGAGCATGATTTTTCTTTTTGATGGTCTTTATTTGTACCCATCCATTGCTTATCTCTTTCTCTTCCAATACATCAATAGCATTGTTGATGATGTTGATAACTACTTCAATAAGTTCATTTGGGATGGTTTTGAGTATGATTTTTTCTTTATGGTCTATCTTATTGATAAGCTCAAAGCCTTTATCTTTCAAAACTGTTCCAGAGATAACAAGACTTTTTTCTAAAACTTCTTGTAGATCAATCTCTTTTTCTTCTTTTTTCTCTTTTAAAAACTCTCCAAATGTTTTAGTAACATCAGAAAGTCTGTTGATAGCTGTGATGATATAGTCCATCTCTTCTTGAATATATTTATGCTCTAAAAATTCTTCTTTTCTTGCTAGGGTTTCTATGTAGGAAGCTTTTAAGGAGATGATAGTAAGTGGTTGATTCCACTGATGGATAATATTGTTCATCATCTCACCCATTGCTGCTAACTTAGAGCTTTCAAATAGTTGTAGTTCTTGCTTTAGGTTTTTTTTGACCTCTTTTTGGACACGAAGTTCAAGATTCTTATTGAGCTCTTCTAACTCTTTTTTTATTTGAGTTATTTGAGTGACATCTATCGCTGCTCCAATTATTCCTATTGGTTTTTTGTTTACATCAAAAAATAAGTTTTTGTGAAAGATAACATTATACAGCTTACCTGTTTTGATGTTTTTTACAACACTTTGATAGACCTGCGTTTGAGGATTTTTTTGGAAGATAAGCTCATCGTCATATTTTTTATATATATCAGCATGTTTTTTATCTGTGACCTCATAGACATTTTTTCCTACGATCTGTTCATATTCATATCCAAAAAGACGAGTAAATTCTTCATTTATATCAAAGTACATTCCATCTATGTTCTTATAGAACATAGGAATAGGAATACTTTTTAAAAGAGTATTGATAAAGATATTTTTATTTTCGATCTCTTGTTTATTGTCTAGCTTCTTTTTCAGTTTATCAGGAAGTTTAGAAAGATATATGATCAAAGGGATAAATATCAAAGCAACAATAATAGCTATTATCGTAAAATTTCTTTGAGTGAGTTCCCTTTGTTTAAATTCTTCTTGAAATTTGAGTTCAAGAATCATTTTAAGGTTTTGAGAGTTTAGGAAGTTTTCGATTTTTTTGACATGAAAAAACTCATTGAAAAACTCATCATTATTTAAAATAGCTTCAGCATCGCTTGGGAATTCATCATAAACTGAATAGTTCATATTTGAACCTAGCAGTCCATATTTTGGATCATGGTGATTGATGAAATTTCCATCTTTATCAATTAAGTGAACATAATAAAGAGTAGTATTGTTTAAAAGCTTGAATAAGGTTCTCAAACAAATATTTATCACTATGATCCCTTGTGTTTTATTTTCATTATCAAGGGCTAACATCCCAAGACGTATATTTGGCTGTTTTGGTGTTGTTACTTTTCCGTATTCTTGTTTTAAGTTGATTTTTGAGATACCTACTTGATCATGGGATAGTTTAAAAAACTGCTTCACATAGTCTCTATTAGCTTTATCTTGGAGTTTATCATCTTGGAGTATTTTGGATATAGGGTTTGGAAGTCTCATGGGTGAACCATCTATTTTGATATTCTCTTTTTTAGTATTGTCGATAAACTTGATTTGTGTGATACAAGGAAGAGCTTTTTTCAGTGATAAAAAGTACTCTTGTACCTCTTTTTTATTTTTTGCTCCAGAAAGGTATTGAATAAGCTTTGGGTCTTTTTGTATAGATCGGATTGTTGTAAAATAAGGATTTAAAAAATCATGAAAGTAGGTTTCTCTCTCAAAGAGCTTGTTTTTAAAGTGTTTTTGGGAGACACTTTGAGCACTTGTTTCATGGAATGTTTCAAGAAGCTTATAAACTAAAAGTGTCGCTAATAGAACACTAAATAAGTACAATAAAAAAAGTTTTGCTTTATAAGAGATAGAGATCATAGCCTGTCTTAAATTTTTTTTGAATTGTATCTACATTATAGTTAAAAAGAAATTTTAAAATTTCACTATTTCTTCACTATTAGTTCACTAAATGTTCACTTTTTAATTTTATAATTCTTGTATAACAAAAAAAGAAAGGAAAGATTATGACAGCAACACATTTCACACCAGTAAATACAACAGAGAGACTTCTAGCAGCACTTCCAAAAGAGTGTTCTTGTAATATGTGCCAAGCATCGAAAAAAAATGCAAAACAAGAACTTGGTCAAAAAAGATTTCAAGAGATTTGTAAGCTTCTTAAGATCTGTATATAATTGAATACTTTCGATGAAGATATAATCTAAACTAGGGATTATATCTTTTAATACTCTTGTCACTTCAATGATCAAATGATCTTAATATGATTTCTCCCTTTATCTTTTACTTCATATAAAGCTGTATCTGCTCTTTTTATGGTGGTATAGATATCTTCACCCTTGTACATAGTAGCACCTATTGAACAGGTTTTTTTCCCTACTGTTGGAAACTCTTGGGTCTCGATTTTTTTTCTAAGGTTTTCTAGGATTTTAAAAAGATCAGTTTTAGACTCTACTTTAAGAGCTAGAATAAACTCTTCTCCACCCCAACGAATAAGTATGTCTTCTTTTCGTGAGTTTTGTTGGATAGCTGCTACGAACTTTTTAAGTACATCATCGCCTATATCATGACCATAAGTATCATTAACAGCTTTAAAGTGATCTATATCTAAGATGGCTATTGCCAATTTTGAATCATATGTATGATATTCATTGATGATTCTTCTAAAGTTTTGTTCAAAGTATTCTCTATTGTAGGTACCTGTTAGAGTATCTTGAAAAGCCTTGTTCTTGTACTTTTCTTTTTCACTTATCAGATGAGTTACATTTTTCAAGGTCACTATTTTTGTAAGTCCCTCAAAATTATCAATATGTACATTGAAAGCTTGAGGCTCCATTTTATTATTTAAAATACTGACTAGTCTTTTTTCTTGTGGTAAATCATTTAAAACCTCTAGCCAATTTTCATCTTCACTTTTTTTATAATAGTATCCATCTAGTTCAAGAAACTTATTACAGATACAACCATATAACTGGTGAAACTCCTCTACGCTTTTTACTTCAAAGAACTCTTTGAACTTTTTATTTTCAAATGTTGGTTTTACTCCATCAGTAAGAAGTATCATATCATCTTGTTTGTCAAAAATACTATCTAATAAGTTCAGATAATCTTGTTCTATTGTAATATCTCTTTGTATAGCGATATATTGGATTATATTTCCTTGGGTGTCTTTTACAGGTGAGATGTTCCACTCAAGATGATATTTTGTATTATCTTTTTTGTAGTTGATTGTCTTTCCTGTAAAATGTTCACCTTTTTTGAGTTTTTCTTTTAACTCTTTTAATACCTCTTTTGATGACTCCTTCCCTTGTAGGATTCTAGGGGTCTTTCCTTTTATCTCTTCAAAAGTATATCCCGTCATATCTGTAAAAGCTTTATTTACATACAAAAATCTTGGACCAGGAAGCTCAAGCTGTGCATCAGTTATGATGATAGGATTATATGAGTTCTCAAAGATTGCTTTTAAAAGGAGTTGACTGTCTATATCATAGGTATTGTTCATTCGATGATTATATCAAGTATATAATTAATAATTATCATTTTTATAGATTATTATCTTAGTTTTTAGTGGCATTATAATAAAATATAAATATGAATAATAACTCTTTAAAAAATATTTTGATTATATCAGGTGCATTGATAGGGATCACAATCGTAGCAACTATTATTGTACTTGGTTTTAATCATTTTGTTGGACTAAGTACTGATATAAAAAACAATGATGATGTCGCTACAGCTATTGCAGCAGTTGCTTTTGGAATAGGTGTCATCTTAAAGTTCATATATGATAAAAAAGAGGAAGTATGAACGGACTTTTAATCATACTTTTATCTTTTATTATCTCTATAATCGTAAGAAAAGTAGCAATGATGAAAAATGAATGTATGATGGCAAAGTTTTTACCTCAATTGATCATGCTAGTAGGTTGCCTTTATGGTGGATATGTTTTTATTTTAGAAAACTGGAAGTTATAGTAAGGATCAATATGTCAGATACGATTGATTTTGGAGTCTATACTGGTATACAATGGGAACAACTTTCTAGTGAATATCTTCATGGCTTAGCTGATATGGGCAATAGTAGGGCGCAAGCTCAATTAGACAGTATGTACAACTCACCTATAGAAGATCAAAAGATCGGATTTGGTAAATATGTAGGATATAAGTGGATTGATCTAAAAGTAGATTATCTTTATTGGATTCTTGAAAATGTCGATACGAATAATATTAAATATATTCTTGCAACAAAGGCTCTAAGATACATAGAGGAATATAATAGTTTTCAAGATGATGTAGATGTGATCTATGTAGATTAAAACTAGCTCATTTAATTAAAAGTGTCTTTTTTAACTAACTCTAATTTTTTGTTTTTTACTTACTTGTATGAAAAGTTTGAGTTTGATAAAAATAGAAGCAAAAATAAAGTAATTCCTATAAGTGGTTTTGTATCCATTGTTCTATTTGCGTCTCCCAAGTAGTAATACTTATGAAGTTATCTAAATGGTTTAGATATTTTGATGAAAGCTTTTCGAGTGATTTTTTGTCATTTGCAAGTTTTTCTACAAGAAGCCATCGATTCCACTCATCAGCTACTTTCCAGTTCTCTTCACCAATCATTGAGTTTGAGAGACGATAGTGAAACGTAGGTCTTGGTTTGATCTTTTCATCTGGTAGAGTTTTTCTTACTAGATCTTCATCAATATATGCAAGAATAGGTAGCATATCAAGTGATCGATTTCTAGTAGGATTAAATTGTAGATAGTCTTGAATAAACTCTTTTTGTGATGGGGTATATTCTGGATTTAAAATATATTGTATATACTCTTTTTTAAAATTATCAATAAAAGGTGTTATTTTTCTTGCAAGATCTACTTTGGCATCTTTATTTAAAAAGTCTTGTAAAAGAGTATATGCTTTTAAATAATCTAAAAGACTAGAACTCTCTAAAGAGATAACTTCAAGATTGATATGAAGACCAAAAGCATAATAGAGCTTCTCTGTTGTTCCTTTAGCATTGTTTTGGCTTAGCTTTTTTATAAGTTGTTCAACTGTATCTAGTTTATCTAAAGGTATAGGTGGGGTACTTATTTCATAAGGAACAATATCTTTTGAAAGTTTCCCTATAAAAGATTCTAGCTCCTCGAGCTCTTTTTGTTCTATTGATACTCCCAAGCTTTTTGAAAGCTTAGTGATGTTTTTTTTGAATTTTTGTTGTGTAAGAAGTTCAAAGTCTAACTCTAAAGTATAGTTTCCATATTTTGAAGCAAACTTGTAAAGATAATTATTTATTTTTTTAGGTTCTAAAAAACACTCTTTGGTTAGTATCTCGACAATATTCTGCATATCAATATTGGAAAACTCAAGTTCAAAACCTGCTTTTCTTATTTCATTATTATAGTTTTGTCTTTGTTGTGGCTGTTTAAATTGATTCATATTTGTTACTTTATCACTTTGTTGTGTTTATTCATAATAACAAGTGGAACTAAAGATTAGCTGAGTATAAAAAAGTAGAAAATAGAATATAAAATAACATTATAAAGATACTAAAACCTTTTCAAAAACAATATAATCAAAACATTAAGTTTGTTAGTAATGAAGTCAGTAAAATGTCACAGTAATATTTTAATTCTAGGATATAAAGTTGAAAATAGCAATTATCGGAGCAGGTTTAAGTGGTGCTAATCTTTATCGCTTATTAGACAGGAAAAAATATCATATAACCATATTTGAAAAATCAAGAGGTGCTGGTGGTAGATGCAGTACAAGATACATCAATGATAAATTCATAGATCATGGAACACCTTACTTTCAAGCAAAGAATAAAGAGTTTAAAAACTTTTGTGATGGTTTATGCCAAGATAATATTTTACATAGAAAAGAAAATATATATTATCCTACAAGAGGAATGAATCAAATTTGTTCAGCAATAATTGATAAAGAAAACCTTATATCCAATACAAAAATAGTCTCTTGTAGTTTTGAGAATAAGATGTGGTCTTTGAAAGATCAAAATAATGTCAAATATGAAGGTTTTGATAAATTAATTATCACTATACCAGCACCTCAAGTATTACAGCTTGATATTGATCTGTCAAGTCCTATAAAGCAAAAGCTTCAACTGGTTCAATACGATTCCATAGCTACACTTATGTGTTATGCATATACTACGGTAAATATTATGGATCCAAAACTTTTTCAGGATGTAAGCTTTAAAAAAATAATCAACAATTCTTCTAAATATAATTTTGAAAACTTTAGTTCGTATGTTATTCATTTAAGTGAAAATCTAAGCAATGAAAACAATTTTTCTTCAAAAGAAGAGGTGAAAAAATACATTACAAAAAAACTTTTTGAAATATCTAAAATAGATTTTGATGATGAGTTTTACACCCTTGCTCACTTATGGAGATATGCATTTGTATCTCAGTCTATAAAAGAGGACTACCTCTATGATGAAAGCCTATCCTTAGGGATATGCGGAGATTATTTTAATGGTAAAGATTTAGAAGGTGCTTTTTTAAGCTCTTTACGTTTATTTGAAAGACTAGTTTAATACTAAGAGTTAGTATTTATTAAATAACATTTTTTAACTACTAAAATAGAGTATATTTTTATATTATAAATCAAAAAAGAGTTTAGATAGTGAAGAATGCAATAGTTTTAATGAATATGGGTGGTCCAAATAATCTTAGTGAAGTAGATGTTTTTTTAAAGAACATGTTCAATGATAAATACATTATAGGGGCACCACAACCTATAAGAGCTATGATAGGTTGGATAATAAGAAAAAAAAGATTAAAAGAAGCTACTCATAATTATGCAAAGCTCGGTGGTGTGTCACCTATTGTTGGGCATACGAAAAGACTAATAAGAAGACTTTCCAAAGAAGTCGATGCAGATATTTTTTATGTAATGAGGTATACTCCTCCATTTGCATCAGATATTATGAACAAACTTGTGAAGTATGATAATATTTATGCAATTCCAATGTATCCACACTATTCATCAACAACAACTAAATCATCTATTGAAGATCTTACAAAAGAGGCAAAAAAGTATGGTATTGAAGATAAAATAAAAACAATAGATAGCTATTATGATGATAGCTTATACAACAAAGCTATAGTTGAGAGGATCAAAGAGTCTTTAGGAGATGATTGTAGTAAAGAATTTACACTTATATTTTCAGCACACGGATTAACACAAAGAACAATAGATAAAGGTGATCTTTATCAAAAACATATATTGGCAAATGTAGAAGCAGCAAAAAAAGAACTACAAAAACAAAACATAAATTTCAGATCTATCCACGTAGCATATCAATCAAGACTAGGACCTATGGAGTGGCTTAGACCATATTTGGAAGATAAGTTAGAAGAGCTTATTAAAGAGAATAAAAAGGTTATAATATATCCTACATCATTTACTGTAGACAATTCTGAAACGACAGGTGAACTTGATATAGAGTATAGAGAATTGGCAGAGGAACTTGGGTTTAATGAATATAGAGTAGCAAAATCACCCAACCATCATCCTTTATTCATTGAGTGCCTAAAAAACTTATATAAGCAAATGAAATAGCTGATAATACTTAGCTTGAACAACTACACTTCAAAGGTTCAAACTCAGGTTTTGGTTTAGTATAATGTTCATACTTTTTAAATTCTCCATAAGGGTTATGGGCAATTTCTAAAAAATCATTCACTAAAGTAAAATCTCCATTTTCAGCTGCATCAATAGCATCTTGAAGCATATAGTTTCGTAAGATATATTTAGGATTGATCTTTAACATTTGTTCTTTTCTTCTATCTTCTGGTAGATCTTCACTTTCAAGTCTAAGCTTATAATCTTCTAGCCAAGAAGATATTTTAGGAGTAGTAAATAGATCATAATTTCCTTTAGAAAGCCTATAAAAAAAGGATGTATAGTCGATCTTATCATCTTGCATAGCATTAAAAAGTTGTAGTATTAACTTCTTATCATCTATGTTAGTATTGTAAAGTCCAAGCTTCTCTTTCATTAAGCAAAAGTATCTTTCTTTAAACCTTTCAATGAATGAATCATTATACTTTTCCATCATTTCATGGTTTGCAATAGGGGAGAGTACTTTCGCTAATACTGATAGATTCCATTGAGTGATAAAAGGTTGATTCTCAAAAGAGTATCGCCCTTCATGGTCACTAAGGTTACAGATAAATCCTTTATCAAACTCTTCCATCATCGCATAGGGTCCATAATCGATAGTAAGTCCTAGTATGCTCATATTATCAGTGTTTATGACACCATGCATAAAACCGATACTTTGCCAAAGAGCAAGGAGTTCTATGGTTTTATCAACAACACAAAAGAACATCTCTTCATATTTATTATTTAGGTTTTTTAAATGTACAAAATGCTCTTGTATCACAAAATCAGCTAAAGAGCTAAGTACTTTTTGCTTCTCTTTTTGTATATAAGCATATTCAAAACTTCCAAACCTTATCCAAGAGTCTGATGCTCTTAATACAATTGCTGCATTTTCTTGTTCATATTCTCTTAAAACCTTACTATCAGAATTTATAAGTGCAAGAGCACGAGTAGTAGGGATACCTAATCCTTGCATAGCTTCACTTATAAGATATTCTCTTATGCTTGATCGCAAAACTGCACGACCATCACCATTTCTTGAGTAAGGAGTGGTACCTGATCCTTTTACTTGAAGATAATAATTTTTTATTTTTCCAAGGTTAAGTGCTCTACCATCACCTAAGTTTGGTACAAAATATCCAAATTGGTGACCAGAATAAGCATTGGCATGAGGAGTAGAGCCTTTAAAAAAAGACTCTCCATTTATAAGCTTAACAAACTCTGGTGAATAAATATCATTATTGGTAAGTCCTAGCTCTTTTGCAAAATCTTCATTGACACTTACAAGTTTTGCTCGAAGGAGTGGTTGAGGTTTAAGTATACTATAAAAGGTTTTTTCTAGATCATTTAAAAAAGTGCAATCTACTTGAATGTTCTTCATTCATTTTCATCTTTGTATTGATCCACCATATCATCAAGTAAGTAGTTAATAACTGAGTCATATATCTCTACTTGTAACTCTTTTGAGTTAGTATCAAAAAAGTCGTCTTTATAATAAGTGATACTCATTGTTGCTTGTTCTTTATTTCGTGCAGGATATGTTTCTTCTACAATAAACATACTTATATGCAAGGCATATTTTTCATCAAACTTTTCACCTTGTATCTTTACTATGAAGTTTGAGAAGTTGTCGCTTTTTGTTTTTATCCCTAGATTATATAAGGTGTTCTTTACTGAGTTTTTTATCTTATCAAGATTTTCTTTAGTTGTGAACTTGCTTTTGTCTAATACTTTGATATTGACCTCTTTTACTCCTTCTAAAGAAAAAGGTGATAAAGCAAATAGCTGTGTAGATAATAGTAAAATTGATATATATTTTAACATCATTATTTTCCTTTATAGTAAATATTTTTTGCTGTATTAAGCTCTTTTGTAAAAGCTTTTTTTGATTTGTATCCTCGAACTTTGTGTAGTATTTTTTGAGTTAGAGGGTCGATGAAAAAAGTAGTAGGTACTCCTTTTGCTTCAAAGAGCTTTTTAGGATAGTTGTCTTTGTCTCTATTTAATATTAAAGGCACAAAGTTTGTTTGGATGATGGCGTTAATGTTCTCCTTTGATAGTACTTGGTTTTCAAGTTTCTTACACCAAGGACAGGTTGTCGTTTCAACTATGAACATAAGAGGTTTGTACTTTTTTACTCCCTCTTGAAGTGCTTCTTCATAGTTTGTAAAATAGTTCATCTTTTGTGCAAAAGAATCAGTGCTCCCCAACATAATTGACTGCGCAATAATAAAAAATACCAAAAATGCTTTCAACATAAGACCCCTTAATAATTTAGATAATGTTATTCAAAAAGTTTTAAATTTCATTTAATCTCTACTTGTAGTAGATTGTTTTTAGATAAAACCTATGAAAATTAAATTTTATATTATATAATAGTAACTTAAGAGATAACAAAAAATTATTTTAAACTTAGCTAAAAAGTAATAAAGTGGTTGTATAAAACAGGACTAATATACAAGGAACAAGATGACATATATAATTGGTGATGTTCATGGACACTATGATACCTTAGTTGCTTTAGTTGAAAAATTGTCTAAAGATGCAAAGCTTATTTTTGTTGGAGATTTGGTTGATAGAGGATTAAAATCAAAAGAGGTGATAGCCTTTGTTCGAGAGAACAATCACCAATGTGTACTTGGCAATCATGAAGAGTTTATGATAGATTACGGAAAATCTTTTTTAGCAAAATATCCAAAAAGTATCAACACCTCTTATCTACACACTTGGCTCAATAACGGTGGTAAAGAGACCCTTTTGTCTTATGATCTTATTACAATAGAGGATGGAGAAATCATCCCAAATAATAATCAAAAAGCGTTAGAGAGATTTAAAAGCGATATTCAATGGCTTGAATCTCTCCCTTTATATATCGAATTGCCTCACAGAAAAAATGACAAACCAATAGTAGTCTCCCATGCAAACATAGGTAATGTTTGGCATTTTCATAATAACAAAGAAGAACAAAATATATTTAGAGAATATGCACTATGGAACAGGAACAGTTCAGATAAAGAATGTAGTATTTTTAATATTTTTGGACATACACCGACACATCTTAGAGATACGACACAGCATAATATCAATGTTGATACGGGTTGTTATATCAATGATGTTTCATATGCTCGTTTGAGTTGTTATTGTGTGGAAGAAAATCGATTTATAAGTATCAGAAAAGTTGAAAAATAGTAAGTTTAAATAAAAATTTAATGTAAACTTGTTGTATAATTACAAAGAAAAGGTAAATTTACACAAAGGATTTCTTATGGCAACAGTATTAGTACCACTAGCAACAGGATTTGAAGAGATTGAAGCTGTAAACATGATAGATGTTTTAAGACGAGCCAATATTAAAGTGATCGTTGCTTCAGTTGAAGGTAGAGAGGATGTTCAAGGGGCAAATGGAATAATCATAAAGCCAGATATCAATCTTTCTAAGGTTAGTGTAAATGAGATAGATATGATATTACTTCCAGGAGGATGGGGTGGTACAGATATACTTGCTACTGATCCTTATGTTCAAACCCTTTTAAAAGAGATGGACAAAGAGAAAAAGGATATAGCTGCTATTTGTGCTGCTCCTTTTGCTTTAAATTCTGCAGGAGTGTTAAAGGAGAACTTTACTTGTTATCCAAGTGTTGAACAGAAGATACGAACCAATGGATACCATAAAGATAAAAAGATAGTAGAAGATGGAAATGTTATCACTTCAAGAGGTCCAGGAACTGCTATTTGCCTTGCTTTATATATTGTAAAGAAATATAAAGGTGAAGAACTTTATTCACAGCTAAAAGAGGGGCTTTTAGCTGATTTTTGTTAAAAAGGGGGACTTTTGTGAAAACTTTATATCTTATACGGCATGCAAAATCAAGTTGGAAAGATCTTTCTTTAGATGATTTTGATAGGCCTCTAAACAAACGTGGTAAAATAGATGCTCCATTTATGGGAGAGCTTCTAAAAGGGTATGAGATAGTACCAGATGTTATCTACTCAAGTCCAGCAAGAAGAGCTAAAGATACTGCAAATATAATCTCAGAGAAAATAGAATACAAAAAAGAGCTTATCTATGATGAGAAGCTCTATGATTTTAATTTTGTATCTTTAGAAAAAATCATCAAGAACATAAACAATGACAATCAAAGTGCTTTTATTTTTGGACATAATCCTACCTTTAACATCTTTGCTGACGAATACTGTGAATTTTATGAGAATATTCCAACTTGCGGGATAGTAAAGCTTTTTTTTGATTGTGAAAAATGGGAAGATATCTCTCCTACGAACTGTGAGTTTTTAGAGTTTGAATATCCTAAGAAATATTTGCACAAAATATGAACTTTAGTAAGAAGTTAGGTTATTAAGAGATGACTAGGTATCTCATTTCAAGTAACTTTAAATCTTATATTATATTATACAAAATAATTATTTTTGGAGAAATTAAAAATGACAAAATATGTTGAAACCTTTCAAGACTTTATTAGTAAGGAAGCCCTGAGTGGTTTTTTACTTTTTACTGCAACGATACTTGCTGTAATCGTAGCAAACTCGCCATTAGCACAAGACTATTATGATCTTTGGAACATGTCTTTTGGGTTAGCACTTGGTGATAAAGATATCACCATGAACCTTATGATGTGGGTCAATGATGGACTTATGGCATTGTTTTTCTTAATGGTTGGACTAGAGATCAAAAGAGAATTACTTATAGGTGAGCTAAGCTCTGTTCAAAAAGCTTCTTTCCCTGTTGTTGCTGCAATTGGTGGTATGGTTATTCCTGCACTTGTATATGTTGGACTTAATCCTAATAACTATATGGGATTTGGTATCCCAATGGCAACAGATATCGCTTTTGCTCTTGGTATCTTACTTTTATTAGGAAATAAAGTAAATCCAGCATTGAAACTATTCTTAGTTGCACTTGCAGTAGTTGATGACTTAGGTGCTGTAAGTGTTGTAGCTCTTGTATATACAAGTGAGATACACTCTCAATACTTTCTTCATGCTGTTTTAATATATGCACTTATTTGGATACTAAATCTAAGAGGTGTAAAATCTTTAGCTCCATATATGCTGTTAGGTGCAGCACTTTGGTTCTATATCCATGCAATAGGTATCCATGCAACGATCGCAGGAGTATTATTAGCATTTGCTATCCCTATCTCTTCAAAGATAGATGAACAGGATTTCATACAGAACAGTAAAAAAGCTATTAACGAGTTTGAAAAGAACATCGATGAAGTTCCAATTTTAAATCATCACCAAATAGATGCTTTGGAAAATGTTGCATATGGATATGATAAAGTTCAAAATCCACTTGTAAAATTAGAGCATCAGCTTCATGGATTTAGTGCATTTTTCATTATGCCTATCTTTGCTTTTGCAAATGCAGGTGTTGCTATTGATTTTAGTTCGATGTCAGAACATTTGATGATCGTACTTGGTGTTATCTTTGGTCTTGTAATAGGAAAGCCTATTGGTATCGTTGGATTTACATATTTAGCTAGTAAGATGAATCTTATTAAAAAACCTGACAACTTAAGTTGGAATGAGGTCGTAGCTGTTGGATTCATTGGTGGTATAGGATTTACCATGTCTATTTTCATAACAAATCTTGCTTTTGTAGATGAAAGTCTTATCAGTGCAGTAAAACTTGCTATTTTCATAGCTTCATTTATAGCTGCTGTTATAGGTGTGATGCTGATTCAAAAAGAAGCAAAAAAGGCTAAAAGGGTAAAAGAGTAATTCGATGTTAAGTATTATTGTCTCAACACTGTTTATTGCATTAGTGATAAATATTATTTTAAAGAAGTTTCAACTTCCAACGATCATAGGGTATATATTCACAGGAACTATTATAGCCTATGGTTTTGGGCTTCATGATGCAGTTCACAATCATGAATTAAAAGAGATAGCTGAGTTTGGTGTGGTTTTTTTAATGTTCACTATCGGACTTGAATTTTCTATAGAACATCTTAAAAAGATGAGAAATGAGGTCTTTGTAGCAGGAACTTTACAAATACTCATCTCAGCATTTATTGTGTATGGTTTAGCATATTATCTTTTTGGAATAGATCAACAAGTTTCATTTATCATATCTTTAGCTATTGCTTTATCATCAACAGCTATTGTTCTAAAGACCTTCAATGAAACAGGTGAGATCAATAAACGTTATGGTCAAAGAAGTTTAGGGATACTTATCATGCAAGATATTGCAGTTATCCCAATTCTTTTGATCATTGGTTTTATGAGCTCTCAAAGTGGTGAGAGTATTAGTAGTATCTTATTTGAGATGCTTATTAGTTCATTGATACTTGTAGCGATACTTTGGGTAAGTGGTAAATATCTTCTAGAACCATTTTTTACACAGATCGTAAAGACTCACTCAGATGAGCTTTTTGTTGGAACGATACTTTTTCTAGCAATAGGCGCATCATATCTTGCTCATATTTTAGGGTTTTCATATTCATTAGGTGCATTTATTGCAGGTATGCTTATTGCAGAGACAAAATACAAACATCAAGCAGAAGCTGAGCTTATTCCTTTTAGAGATATCCTTTTAGGGATCTTCTTCATCACTGTAGGTATGCAGATAGATTTCTCTATTATTTTTGAGTATATCCACTTTATTTTACTTTTACTTGTTGGAGCTATGTTATTAAAATTTTTCATTATCTATCTTATTGTCAAATATAATGAAAATAAAAGAACAGCTTTAAGAACAGCTTTAAGCCTTGTTCAAATAGGTGAGTTCTCTCTAGCTCTTTTAGAACTTGCTAGAAGTAATAGCCTTATAGGACCACCTTATGGACAGGTTATGATAGTGACCATTGTACTTAGTATGATCATCACTCCTATTATCTTAAAGAACCTAGTACCAATCAGTGATAAGCTTTTAGGGAAAAGTACACCAGAAGATGATAGCTCAAAGGTTGATGCAGATGATATGAAAGATCATATTATTATTTTAGGTTTTGGTGAGTTTGGTCAAAATGTAGCAACTGCTTTAAAAAA
>Ga0193951_1000292_pt1 | contig 23396 bp, 24 predicted proteins | sample BB_2_MG_FD_140370 | JGI IMG/M metagenome (GOLD analysis project Ga0193951, IMG submission 140370) | Microbial mat bacterial communities from the Broadkill River, Lewes, Delaware, United States - BB_2_MG | ecosystem: Environmental > Aquatic > Freshwater > River > Microbial mats | place: USA...
ATTCCTTTCTCAATGACTTCTAATTTTAGTAAAGCTAATAATTCATTTAAAACAGAACTCATGTCTTAATACCCAATATGTTTATAGTTTGTTGAGTTTATTCGGTATTATCACCGTAAACTCAGTCTAATGATGCTTTTTAACTATAATAACAGTTTCTTCTCTTGTATAAGTATTGATCTATAAAAAAAATTAAGATATTTTTTATATTAGTAATGCTGTTTAATTCTGATATTGAGACTTATATGCGCGTTGTAGAACAAAGAGAGATTTTATTAGAGCGGCGAGTACTCAATGGTGTGCCAGAAAGTACTTTATGGGAGCAGCTTTCACTCGCTCAAAAATTTTCGGCAAGTAGTTTAACCCAGTTTGGATATGAGCTAGCTTATATTCGTTGTCGAAAAAATGGAAATGTTGCGATAATGCTTTGCAATGATAGTGCTGCAACAATTTCAGCTGAAGGTGAGATTGATTCGTCACCCAATATAATGGTTAGAAGCGAGCAATATAATTAACGCTATTATAATTTCTATTTTATATACGTTAAGGGTATTAAGTTTGCGTTTAAAGCATTTTTGTTGGATCACTTAGTTGCGAGAGAAATACATAAGGATCAATGTCTTGAAAATTTGGGCTGTCGAAAGAGTAGACTATTGTAACGGAAAAATCGCCTAAATTAGCAAAGAAGCGTAATTTTAACGCTGACACTATTTTTTCGATCACTATTCTTACTTCGTCTTTATTTTGGTGAGGGAAAATTAATAGGTATTCCCCTTCTTGAATTAATCCCGCATTTTCAAATTCATTAATATGTTTAATGATAACGCTCGCTATTTCATTGTTCACTTCAGTTACTATTTTTTTATTAAATCGACGTGTTAGCTCTTGCCAATTACTAATAGCAATATAACCTAAAGTTAGCGGGTAGGCATACTTCCTCGCCATATTGAAACTTTTTTGGTAGATATGCTTTGTGTGTCTCGGTTTTGTAATTTTCTCGTTTGATTTCTCTATAGTTTCATCATCTTTTATTCTATGTATTGAGCGGTTTTTTAACCACAAAGATAGTATGAGGCAAAGCAATAATAAAATTGTACTGGATAATGCAAAAATAAGCATATGTTGTTGAATATAATTAAAAAGAGAAGGAGGCGATAGTTCACTTTCATCCGAGAGGTCTTCTGCTTGTTGTTGTATTTTTTTATTAGCAGTATCATTTTCTTGTTCATTATCATTGTAGGTTATTTGTTGATTCAATAGGTGATGATTTTCCGGTATAACTTGCTTTTTTAAGGCTTTACTATATCTTTCTTGCCAATAATAAGCTTTTTCCATATCTTGGTTATTATGATAAAAATCAGCTAGCAGTGAATATAAAATATTGAAACCATCGGTTAGTTCAATATTTATTAACATTTGCTCTGCGGCTAGTAATAAGTCGCTGGTGGTTTGTTTTTTACCTGTTAAGTTATTAAGTATTACTAATGAAGTGATTGTTTCTAAATAAGGCTTAGGCAAGTTATATTTATAAAATAGCTTTTTGGCTTTAAGCGTTTCAACTTTGGATTTAGCATAATACTTTTGTTGCAATAAGGTTAAACCTAACCCTTGACTAGCATAAGCTTCATAAACATTTGCTGACTTTTTCTTGGCATGCTTTTCTGCTTCCCAATAGGCATTATAAGCATCGTTAAATTGATTTAAGCGATAATAAGCATTCCCTAAATGATAATAAGTTTGTTCGATATTCTCTAAGTTATTTAAGCTAAAACGCAGCTTTAGAATATTTAGGTATATTGTGAGTGCTTTATGGGAGTCTCCTAAATGAAAGTTTGCATTAGCCAAAGTCGTTAATAGTGTTATATTTTTCGAAAGACTTGGATTTTTTTCGAAGATATATTCAACTTTTCCTAGATCCGCTAGCGCTTTTTCAAATTTATTTGATAAGGAAAAAGCAGCGCTGCGATAACTTAAGGCAAGTAATAAGCATTTAATATCTTTTGTTTGTTGTGATAAATATACCGCGTGCTTAGACTCTATAAGCAATTGTTTATAATTTTTTTTATCTAAAAGAATACTGGCTAACTTTATTTGTAAGAGTAGTGTTATTTTGCTGTCTTTAGTGCTTGCTATGCCATCTCGGGCGAACTGATAAGCGCTTTCTAGATCACCTTCATTACTGGCTACATTGGCAAGTAATAAATAAGTTTTAGCAATGGTTACTTTGGGGTACTGTTTTCTATTGAGTATGATTTCATTACTTAACTTTATAACTTCATTGTAATTGAGTTTTTCAGCATCTTGTTGGAAAAGCAGCGCTACTTGGCTAATCATTTGCTCTTTGGCTGACAATGTATTATCAGCAGATAACGCATTGAAATTCAGCGTTAATAGAAAAAATAATGGTATAAGTGCTTTTAACATAACTTTTATTTTAATTATTAACATGAATAAAAACACTGTGTTAGCAAAAAAGTAGTTGTTATTTTAACGTGATTAGTCCTGCTTTGTCTGTTTTTTGTTTACAAACAACAAACAGTGCTTATAATGAAATTGAGCTTCTAAAGCTCGACAAAGGCAAATCTAGCGAAAGCTAGAGACGCAAAGTAACCGGTCTAATGGGAAACCTATGACAGCGGGACTGCCAAATTTAGATGTAGTGGGGGCTCTTCTATTTTATACAGCCTACTATTATTTCTCGGTTTACTTTGCGTGGCTTCTTTGTTGGCCATCCTGCAAGCTGTTTTTAGCTATTTTTTTGCTCGATTATATACCTATCAATAACTTTTTCTAGCATGCTTAATGGCATAGAGCCATTTTTCAAAATTTGATCATGAAAATCACGTAGATCAAATTTTTCTCCTAAAATTTGTTCTGCACTATGACGTAAACGTTTTATTGTTAATTCACCAATTTTGTAAGATAAGGCCTGTCCAGGCCATGAGATATAGCGATCTATTTCAGTTTGCACATTATGTAATGAGAGGGCGGTGTTATTTGCAAGGTAATCTATCGCCTGTTGTCTAGTCCAACCTTTAGTATGTATACCGGTATCAACCACAAGACGACAAGCTCGCCACATTTCGTAGGTTAAGCGTCCAAAATCTTGATAAGGGGTTTCATATATTCCCGCTTCTATGCCAAGGAACTCTGAATATAAGCCCCATCCTTCACCAAAAGCAGAGATATAGGTGCGATTTCTAAACTGTGGAACATTTTGCATTTCTTTGGCAATAGAGCCTTGTAGATGGTGCCCAGGCACAGCTTCATGTAAGGTTAACGCTGGTAAAGCATATAATGGGCGTCGATCTAATCGATAAGTATTTACCCAGTAATTACCAGCTTGATCATCGCGAGAGGGACCAGAATAGCGGCCGGTAGTGTACTTTGGTGCAATATTTTTAGGGACTTCAATTACGCCATAAGGCGTTCTTGGTAACCTTGTAAATAGTGAGGGCAATTTTGCATCCATTTTTTTGGCAATGTACGAAGCCTCTTTTAATAAGTCTCGCGGGGTCTTAGCGTAGAATTGTTCATCGGTGCGTAAAAAGTCAATAAAAGCTTTAAAGTCTCCATTAAAACCAATCCTTGTTATTATGCCATCCATCTCAGTTCGTATACGTTTAACTTCAGCTAAACCTTTTTGATGAACCTGCTCTGCAGTTATTGCTAGTGTGGTGTAGTGTTCAACACGGTTTTGATAATAATTTTTACCATTTGGCAATGAAGTCGCGGCAATGTTATCTCTAGCATTGGGTTGATATCGATTGACCATAAAGTCATAGTATTGCTGATAAGCAGGCATTACTTGTTCAATTAGAATTTCTTTAGCTTCGTTTTGAATGCTATGTTGAATGGCAGGTGCAACAAATACTGACATCTTTTTAAAAGGTGTATAATAGCTGCTGTCGGTAACATCTTCTTTTATAAATGCTAAAATAGATTGCTCAAAGCCTTTTAAGACAACTTTAGGTTGAGTAATTTTTTCATCTATCCCCAAATTCATCCAGAAAATTTGTTGCTCAAAGTAGTGTGGAATAGCACGCAACTTTGATAAATAATCTTGATAGTCTTGCTCGCTTTTAAGGTTAACTTGTTGGCTAATATTAGCAATCCACACATGAAACCCAGACTCGGCTGTAAGTGGCATATAATGTTCTTTATTAATGTAACTATCGAGTTTGTTTTTCAGCGTGTAAGATAAAACAGCATGGTTAATCTGATTGTCTAAACTAAGTTCATTTACATCAATACTCATTAAGTTATTGTATATATTTTGACGCTTTATATTTTCTTGCGCTAAAAATTCGGGTGACAAGTTTGGTAACCTTGCGTTATTTCTATCTGCCGGAGGTTTGTTAAAAGGGCTATTTTTTTGGTAAAACTGTTGATACGTTTGTATTAGCTGCAGTAATTGTTGATCGCTAGTCGTGATTTCTACTTCATTTTGAACTGGTGTTGTTTGGCTACAGCTTAGTAATAAAAGTACAAAAAGTAAGGTTAAGAGATTTCTCATTATGATCAACTTAATTAAAAAACACAGTGTAATGTCTTAGCATTGTAACTGAAATTAATAATAAATTTAGTAGATATTTTATCGTAAATACTACAGAATCAGTTTTACCTTAATTGAATAACATTTTGTTTAATGAGCAATTTGTTCGGTTAGTGGGTATAACAAATGCGCTAGGCTTAAATGATTAGTTTCATAGAGGTAAACCGTTGAAATATCAAGATTCTATAATGCAAGCAAATAAAACTATGTCGCAGGCAGTTACTCAACTGAACCAGTGGGATTTACCTGTGAACCCTATCAATTATGCTGTTAGTTACGAGTATTGCAAAAACAATAACCCGCTATTGATTGCTAATATTAAACACTTGCGTTTATCTGGCAAAGTGCTAGATAATTTTTTTATGGAACAACTTTATAAAGATTACTTTCTTGAGCAAAGTAAGTTTCGTAATGAAATTGTTTCAGATTTATCACATCTCTTTAGTCAAATTAACTCAAGTTATGAGCAATCTATCTCTGGCTCGCAAAGTTTTATCGACCAACTCGATGATTGTATTCCAGCTTTAATGTCGAATAATAAAAATGGTGTGAGGTTAGCAATTGCTAAACTTCACCAAGCATCAATGGCTTTTAAAAGCCAACAACAAAGATTAGTAGAACAAGTAGAAATATCTAAATTAAAAACACAAGAGTTAGAAGCTGAGCTTGAGGAAGTACGTAAAGAAATATATCTAGATCCTGTGACTGGTTTATATAATACAAAAGCTATGGTCGAGCATGTTGATACTTGGTTAAGTGAAGATGGCAATAAAAGTATTGCCGCTATTGTAATCAGTGTTGATCATTTTAAAATATTTAATGAGCGATTTGGTCCTTTAATTGGCGATGTTATTTTATCAAAAATGGCGAAAAAAATAGCTAGCTATGTTGATGTTAGTGGTTTACCTGTTCGCTCTGCCAGTGACGAGTTTATTGTGCTAATGCCTGATATTGACGCTGGTATCGCCAGTGAAATAGCGGAAAAAATAAAGCAAGGTGTTGATAAATTACGTTTTGTCAGTGTGCAGTCGGGCATTAGGTTACCAAAAATGAGCATTTCATGTGGTATTAGTGAAATGAGACATCAGGAATCTTTAAATCATTTTATTAGTAGAAGTCGTAAAAGTATCCTTCCTCAATTTAATTGCTAGATAACTGTTATTTATCTAATAACACAGACAAATCTTGCAGATTATTTTCAGAGAAAACCTGAATACCTTCCTGAGTTAGTATTTTAGTCGTTACGCCTTGACCAGGTACTTTTTGATTTGAAAATGAACCGTCATAAATAAGTGTACTGCCACAAGACGGGCTTGATTCTTTCATAATGGCAAATCGAATCTTGTGCTTACGGCATAATGTTAATGCTTGTTTTGCACCAAAATTAAAGGCTTCAGTAACATCAATTCCCGAAACTGTAATGACTTTATCGCTATCGGGTTGTTGCTCTGCTGGCTCTCTAGGGACCGGTAAGCCGCCAGAAACTTCAGGACATATGGCAATCAGACGGTTTTGTTTGTGCCATAAGGTTAGCAGTGGATGCTTTAATTGTATTGTTTCACTATTATAGCGAACCTTATCACCTAAAAAGCAACGGCTAATTAATATATGGTCAAACATGATTTGTGAGCACACCATATAAAGGTTGAATTTGTGTAGTACTTATTTCATCTTGGGCGCTAAACCAGCAAGATTGGCTATAATAATCAAAATTTAGCATAAGTTCAGCATTTGACCATAAAAACCGAATATCCTCCCTATCTGCGCCTATGGTAGTTTCTTTTATAGAATGATTTGGTATTTTATTTAATAATAATTGACTAAGCGCAAGAATATCTTCTTGAAACCAAGTATTTTCAAATAGAACACTTATTTGATCATCAATCAAGTCAATTGATTGTATTTTAATCGGTAGCATTGAGTTCTCATTTAGTGAAATAAATTTAATTCATTTAGGTTGTTGGGTTTGATTAACGTATCATAATACCGTGTATATATACGTCAATTCGTTATATTGATTATATGATTAAACCAAAAAAACAACGACAGAATCACTTATTTTATTTATACTAAATTCAGAATATAAATTTAATATTTAAAGAGAGAGTATTACTATGAAAAAACTTATCCTCGCGCTTTCTACGACTGTATTGATGGCATCTCCTGTTTTTGCTGGTGATGCGGCTGCTGGTAAAGGTAAATCAATGGTGTGCGCGGCATGTCATGGTGCTGAAGGTGTTTCGGCTATTCCTATTTATCCTAACCTTGCTGGACAAAAAGAAGCTTATCTTGCAAAACAGCTAACAGATTTTAAATCGGGCAAACGTGATGAGCCTACCATGAAAGGTATGGCTGCTGCGTTAAGTGATGAAGATATAGCTGATTTAGCAGCTTATTATGCTAGCTTGAAGTAGAATATATTTATTAGTTTCTACTGTCCTTAGTTTATAAAAAAGCGCTTTTGAGCGCTTTTTTATCTTAAAATATGTAACTATAAAATATAACGATAGAGACTGTTCAAGCTTAATTAAAGCGAGTTGAAGTTATTTTTAATGGGCGAGCAGCTTAGGTGTTTTCTTTGATTAGCTCAATAAAGGCTTTACCGTATCGTGATAATTTGACATCACCAATACCACTAATGGTTAGCATTTGAGTAGCGTTTATTGGTTTAACTCTGGCTAACTCCGACAATGTAGCATCATTAAATACAATAAAAGGTGCAATATTTTCACTGTCGGCAATACTTTTTCTAAGTTCACGCAACTTACGGAATAAAGCTTTATCATAAGACTGAGTTTGATTTTTACTTTGCCAGTAACTGGCTTTTTGTAAACGTGGGCTCGCAAGCATTAATGGCTCTGTTGCTTTCAGTACGCTTCTTGATGCTTCTGTTAAGCAAAGGGTTGATTGTTGCTCTATATCTTGTTGTAGATAACCTAAGTGAATTAACTGGCCAATAATTGCAAACCAATAGCCAGGTGACTTACTACTACCAATACCAAATGTTGATACTTTATCGTGCTCTTGGTGTAATACTTTACTCTTCTTTTCACCGCGTAGCACATCCACCACATGGTTGATATCACCTTGCTGTTTGATACGAAAAACACAAGATAATACTTTTTGAGAGGCTTCGGTTGCATCGAATTGGCTAGGTGGGTCTAAGCAAATATCACAATTACCACAGCCTTGTTGTGTGTATTCTGCAAAATAGTTTAATACCACTTGTCTACGGCAGGTTTGTGCTTCAATAAAGGCATTCATTGCTCCAAAACGTTGCATTTCAACATTAACGCGTTGAGAATTATCACCTTCACTAATACGTTTTTTAATACGACTAATATCTTTATCAGCGACTAAAAATAATGCTTCTGCTGGCAAACCATCGCGACCTGCTCGGCCTATTTCTTGATAGTATGATTCTAATGTACGTGGGGGTTCAAAATGAATAACATAGCGCACATTCGGTTTATTAATCCCTAAACCAAAAGCAACGGTCGCAATGACTATTTGAATGTTGTCTTTAGTAAAGCCTTCTTGCACAAGTGCTCTAATGTCACTTTCTAATCCCGCATGATATGCCGCGCAATTAATGCCACAAGCAGCTAAATATTTTGATAGCTTCTCTACTTGCCAACGGCTATTACAATAAATAATACCAGAATCATCACCTTGCTTTTTTACATAACCTAATACTTGTTTTTCACCGTCATATTTTGGTGCTAACGTGAAGCGAATATTAGGCCTATCAAAACTGTCTAAGTGAATGTATGGGTTATTTAATGATAGCTGGGTGAGTATATCTTTACGTGTAGTAACATCTGCCGTAGCAGTTAATGCCATGACAGGTACATAAGGAAAGTGTTGTTTTAATGCGTGTAATTGCGTGTAAGCTGGGCGAAAATCATGGCCCCATTGAGAAATACAATGTGCTTCATCTATAGCAAACATACTCAGTGGTAATTCACTTAACCCTTGTAAAAAATAGCGACTAGTTAATCGTTCAGGCGCAACATAAAGTAGTTTGATTTTACCTTGTGATAGTTTTGAAAAAATATCATTAATTGTACTTTGATCTAAGGATGAATTAATAAAAGCTGCGGAAATTCCTTGATGTGTGAGGTTATCTACTTGGTCTTTCATTAATGATATTAATGGAGATACTACAATGGTCACACCGGGAAGTAACACAGCAGGTAGTTGGTAGCATAACGATTTACCACCACCAGTAGGCATCAAAACTAAAGAGTCTCGCCCTTGCATAAGGTTGTTGATTATTTCTGCTTGGCCTGAGCGAAAGCTGTCGTAACCAAAATAGTGCTTTAAGGTATCAAGCAATAATTTTTGTTGATCAGATTCAGCGGCAGCAGGCAGGGTAACAGTATTCAACAGATAGTCTTTAATGATTTATAGTAATGCTTATTTTACCTGAGAGAAGGGGGCGTGACATCATTATTTTCCAATTTTGTAAAAATGATGCTAATCTAATTCAAACAAGTCAGACCAGCATGTGTTTGAATGAACGCTAAGGTGTATTTGAATGAATCAAGAAGAAATGTATCAACAAGTGACTACTTTTTGGAATGGTAATATGCCATTTAATCAATTATTAGGTCTGGAAATTACCCGTTTTAATGCACAAAAATCTGAAGTACGCTTCCCTTGGAGTGATAAACTGATTGGTAATCCAATACAAAAAATCCTTCATGGCGGTGTAACGGCGTCTGCACTTGATCTTGCCGGAGGAGCCGTTGTGGTTGCTAATATCATTGAACAACTTCCTGAAATTACCCCTATTACTATTGAGCAAAGTTTAAAAAAAATTAGTACAATAGATTTACGTACAGATTATTTACGACCAGGGCGAGGTGAAGAGTTTATTGTAACTGCACATATTATACGAAGCGGCAGTAAAGTTGCTGTAGCGCGTATGGAAATGCACAATGAACTTGGCGAACATATAGCGTTTGGTACAGGTACTTATATTGTTGGCTAGTACCACAAAAAATATAAATGTTAGGAATGTAAATATAATTACCTAACACTGAAATCTTCGATGTTGTGCTATGATACTGTTCTAGCTAGTTATTATCACAAAAGAACTCTATGGCACTTTCACAACAAAAATCATCAACAGGCAGTGGCGTCACTAATGCACTAGCAGCTTATTTTATGTGGGGGCTTGCACCAATATATTTTAAGTTGCTAATTGATATTGGGGCGGGCGAAATTTTAATGCACCGTGTTGTTTGGTCAAGTGTCTTTTTATTGTTATTAGTATTACTAAGCAAAAAACGGCTAGTACTAATGCAACTATGTAAACAGCCTAAAGTTATAGCCAAACTGAGTTTATCAGCAGCGGTATTAGCGGTTAACTGGTTGATATTTATATGGGCTATCAATAACAATCATTTACTTGATGCCAGCCTAGGTTATTTCATTAACCCATTATTTAATGTTGCTCTAGGTATGATCTTTTTTAATGAGCGTTTACGACGTAATCAGAAAATTGCCGTCGTTCTGGCTGGATTTGGAGTGTTTGTACAGCTTTTTACAGTTGGTTCACTTCCTTTGGTTTCTTTAGTGTTGGCAAGTACTTTTGCCATTTATGGGGTACTCAGAAAAAAAATGCACGTTGATTCTTTTGTCGGCTTGCTTATTGAGTCTTTATTGATGTTGCCTATTGCGATACTTTATTGGCTCTATTTTATTGACAGCTCAACAGCCGATTTAACCTCAAATAGCGCCTCATTAAACTTTACCCTAATAATGGCGGGTATTGTTACGACTGCGCCTTTATTGTGCTTTACCGCTGCAGCGAAACGCTTAACATTATCAAGTTTGGGATTTTTTCAATATATAGGTCCAAGTATTATGTTTTTACTTGCTACTTTTTATTATAAAGAATCAATGCAATTAGCAGAGTTTGCGACGTTTATTTTTATTTGGCTAGCTTTAGCGCTTTATAGTATTGATGCTTACCGCACCATGAAAAAAACTCAAATACCTAATACTCAATAGTATGGGTAACGCCTGGTTATTATTGTACAGTGAAGTTTGTGGTTGATTTGATTAATATAATTGTTATTATTTTGGTATTCTGTTGAAATATGATTATCAACTTTTATTATTTGTAGGGCAGCGTAACGTACAAAATTATTGAAAATAACACTTCCCCGAAAAGGCTATAAGAGCTATTTGTTATGCATAAAATAAAATCACCTACAGTAAACCAACAGTTATGTGCTGTTACCCTACTAGGCAATTTAGTTGCCGATCCTGATATTCGTTATCGAGCGAACCCTGTCTCTGCAATCACTGAAATTACGCTTGCTACAAGCTCAAAATGGTTAGATAAAAAAACAAATCAATTTAAAGAATGGACTAGTTACCATAGCGTTAGAGTTGAAGGTGACTTGGTTGAGCAAACTTTATTAACGGCTAAAAAGGGTGACATTCTTTTAGTTCACGGCTACTTAAGCCATATAAAGCCCAGTGGCGATACAAAAAATACTGCTTTATCTATTGTTCATGCAAATTTTATCCAAAAGTTTAATAAAGGCTATACTCAAACAATTAATCAAATTTTATGTAGTGCTCAACTTAGCTCTACTCCTAAATTGATAACTACACAAAATAATAAAAACCTAGCGCAAGTGACTATAATAATAAATCAACAGGATTATTCTGTGGATAAGCAATGCTGGTTAAGTCATCAGGTCGTCCTAGAGTTACATGTGTGGGGTAAACAAGCACAGTATTTGGTTGATAATGCTAAAGTTAATGATAGTGTTATGGTAGAAGGTAAATTGAGTTATTTAGCGACGGCGGATAAAAAACAATTTATAGAAGCTAAAACAGTCCATTTACTGTCTTAATTTATGTTGCCTGAATTCGTATTATTTTAACTAATACTCGCTCTACCTACATACTAGCAAGCCGCTTATATTATAGGATTTAAGCAGAAAACCCTTACAATATTAAAATAAAGTGAACAATTATGCATAGTATTTATGATTTCTGTAATTTAATTTGGCATAGGGTGTATGTCGCTATATTGATTATCAATTTAAGCTTGTTATCGGTTCATGCCTATGCGACGACCAATAATTATCAATTCAAAGCGGTAATGCAATTAGAGTCTAACCCAAATGAAGCAGTTCAATGGGCACAGTTAACAGCACACCCAACTAACACAAATCAATATTTTATCATTAGTAAAACAGGGCAAATGTTCTTTGTTGATGAGATGGCTGAATTACGCCAAGTATTAAGTTTACAAGATAATAATGCCAATGCTTCATCAATTAAGTTAACAGCTATGGCCTTGCACCCTAATTTTGCTTTGCGAGATCAATTAGGTTACGGCACCTTTTATACTGCTCATATTGAACCGTTAGATAAAAACATAGCAACTAAACGCATACAAGAGCGTGATAACAGTTTAGCGCTTACCTTTGATGCCGTAATTACAGAATGGCAATTTCACTCTAGCAAATATCAACAAGTAAATGTGAAGACTAAGCGAGAAGTGTTACGAATAGCAGTGCCAGATGAAAGCCTAATGATTAAACAAATGACATTTAATCCTTATGCTAAATCATGGAATGATGGCTTTGGTTTACTTTATATTGCGTTAAATGGTCAGTCTAAATGGCAAAAACCGCTTTATTCAGGGGCTATTTTACGTATAAACCCAGCAAAGTTTGGTTTACGAAGCTTTACTGTACCAAGGAACAACCCTTATCTAGCAGAAAATGAAATTGCAGACGAAATTTATATATTCAATGGGCAAGATATAAAGCACTTTACTTGGCCTGATAAAGGGAGGGAGGATATGCTACTTTCCCAGCTGCATAACAATAAGTCGGTATTATCTTTAATTAGTATTAATCATAATTTACGAGAAAATAATGTCACAAAAATTGTTTATCAGGGAGATAATATAGTTGAAGGTGTAATGATATATAGGGGAGCAGAGCTACCTTCATTACGTAATAATGTATTAATACTAACGAGAGAGAAAAATAAAAACTGGCTGATAGAATCTTTAAAGTTATCATCACCTGTTAACAAAAGTGACAAGGGAGAAAATAAAGCAAAACAAACATGGCAATTTTCTGCTGAACAATTACCGTACGATAGTGATATTGCGGTGATTAATAATAGAGATGGTGAAGTACTGATTATAGATAAAACCTTAGGCAGTATCTTTCAAGTATTTAAAGCTATGGTTCAACCAAAGCTACCTCTAGAGCAGGAGGTTGTTTCGATAGCAGCTGAAAGCGAAGCAAGTTATCACTTATATATTCTATTATTAATACTATTGATTATTATCGGAAGTAGTTTTTACTGGTTTAAGCGTAATAATATATCAGCAAAAGCAATAGTTAGAAAACAATTTGCGCAGTTAGAGTTAAGTGAATCGAAACAGCAAATAGGCTTGTATCATCGACATCAAAAGACAGTAGATACTATTATTAATATAAATGATATCAATAATTTGGAAATAAAATTAAATGGCGAGACAATTACCCGTGTTAGTCGAGAAAATGATAGTGGTTTTAATGATGCTAAAGAGCAAAATTTGCGTATTGCATTGAATAAAGAAAAAACAGATAAAATGGTGGATGACAAAATCAGGCAAATCAATTTGTTATTTACGGATACTCAGGGGAAAAACTATACTGTTTGTTTATATATGCGCAAAGGTAGCGCTCGGGTTACCAAAAAGACATATTCAGCTGTTATTGAAGATTTAATTGATTGGTGTTGGTTAATTGCATTATCACTGAATCCTGACGATACAGGTATACGAAAGCAAAAATCGCCTGTATCGACCAAACAAATAAAGAGTACTGTTGAAAAAAAATCTCATCTCGCTTCATTACATGAGCAAGCAGCATCAAATCGCTTATCTACTTATCAAACGAGATCTGTACCAGAAGTGCCTACGGATAATGTAGAGAGCAGATATAAGCCTTCAGTGTTAGATAACGACAAGAGAGCCACTGATAACCCCCAACAAGACAGGGTTGTAGATAGCGTATTAGTGAACGCACTAGAGAAGCTAGTAGAGTTAAGAAAACAAGGTTTTTTAACGCAAGAAGAGTTTACTGAAGCGAAGAAAAATGTATTGGGTAGTTTATCTGATTAGTATCAATGATAAATCAGCTTAGGCTGCTGTGACTAATACTTAGTTTGGCGTTTTTTAGTTCTAGCAAAAGAAGAATAACGAGTAACATTATGATAACTCGTTATTCTTTTTATTATATTACTTAATTGTTAGTAGATAATTAATTAAGTTTTTATAATCTTCTTTTGGGTTACTTTTATCTAAAGCACCTGAATTAACACGGTATTTACCATTTACTATTACCGTTGGTACGCCAGTTAATGCGCGTTTTTGTGACATTACATCTTGGTGTTTTTTCATGGCTTTAGCATGAGCGTTTACGCTAAAGCTTTTTGATAACTTATCAAATTGTTCACCGTCAGCACCGTTTAAAACAAAAATATTACGCAGATCTTTTTCAGTTGTAATAGTAGCGCGTTGAACATGGATGTAGTTAAATATCGCGCCAATATACTTGTCACTATTTTCTAACTGCTCTGCAATCGCAATACTTTTTGTGATCATTTGTTGAATTGTTGGTGATACACCACCAAGAAAATCAACGTGATTACGTTCAAATTTTACATTATCAGGTAACTGTTTTTTAATGTCATGCATAATGGGTTCAAACTGAAAACAGTGACCACAATAAACAGAAAAGTATTCGCGCACTTCTACATTAGTTGAAGCCGTTTCGCTTACTTTAGTGTATTGATCTCCTTCAGTATATTTTGCAGCGTTAGCCGTTATTGATAAGGCTAAAAGTGGCATTAATAACACCATAAATAAGCGATGGATTTTTTTCATTACTGTATTCCTAATTTATTATAGTTAATCTAGCTTAAATCAACGGGGATCTCTTGTCGATAAGCTTTGAATTCTAATAAGTTGTATCAAGTGGGTGATAAACTTAATGCTGGCTGTTGTAGCGCCCACATCTGTTCTTTAAGCATGAGTATTTGCTGTTCCCAATACTTTTCTGTATTAAACCAAGGAAAATTTCTTGGGAAAGCGGGATCTTGCCAACGTTTACATAACCATGCCATATAATTAACTACACGCATAGTTCTTAATGATTCTATCAAAGTAAGTTGTGAAGATTCAAATGAAAAGAACTCTTCATAGCCCATTAGTAGGGTATCAATTTGTAACAATTGTTGTTGACGGTCTCCCGAAAGCATCATCCATAAGTCTTGAATCGCAGGCCCCATACGGCAGTCATCTAAATCTACAAAATGAGGCCCTTCATCACGCCATAAAATATTGCCCGCATGACAATCTCCATGTAAGCGTATTTGCTGCTTTACTTGATATTGGCTGGCAGCCATATCAATTACTTGTTCTAATATGGTGAAGAAAGGCTTAAGTAAGCCTTGTGGCACAAAGCCGCTTTGCTTAATAATATCACTGGCTTGATAAAGCATCTCATCAGTATTAAAGCTCGGCCTATATTCAAAAGGTTTTTGTGCGGCTACGGCATGAATACGCCCAACAAAGCGTCCCATCCATTCTAATTGGTCTAAGTTATCAACTTCAAATATTCGGCCACCGCGGCAGGGGAATACGGCAAAATGGTAACCCTGATGTTCAAATAAGCTTGTGCCATTTTTTTTAAGTGGCGCAACGATGGGAAGTTCTTGCTCATCAAGTTCAAAAGAGAAGGTATGCTCTTCTTGAATTTGAGCTAATTCCCAACGCTGCGGTCGATAAAACTTAGTAACATACTTAGTTAAATTTTCATCATGAAATTGATAAACACGATTTTCATAACTGTTAAGTGCCAATAAACCGCTGTCTACGCTAAAACCTGCACTCTCCAAACCATCGATGATAGTGTCAGGAGAAAGCGATTTAAAATCAAATTGTGCCATGAGTACTCATTTATTTATATTATTACCTAAGCGGGCTTCTTTAGCGTTTGTTAAAAAAGCGGCTTTCACTTTCAACTTTTACATCATCTTCAGGTGAAATCTGCTCAACAGTAAAGGTAATGTCAGTCATAAAGCCTTCTAATTCATAAGGATCTACTGAGATGCTTATTGGTAATGTATATACAGTGGCTGCTTCAACAAAAACTTCTTGTTTACCATGCCATTGGGTATTTTCAATACCGTTTACAGACAGTCTATAGGTATTGTCCGTTTGTGACATATTAAGGATCTTTAACGTGTATACGTTTTCTATTTCACCATTAAAATTCTCTTTCGCTAGCTCTGTTCTATCTCTAATTATGTCGAGTGATAATGGTACGCGATTAACTATTTCTAGTACTAACATGGTACTCATTATAACTAGAACAATGGCATAACCAATTAATTTTCCTCGTAAAAAATGAACTTTTTTACCCTTGAGTTCATGCTCTGTTGTATATCGTATAAGGCCTTTTTCATAGTTCATTTTCGCCATCACGCTGTCGCATGCATCAACACATGCTCCACAGTTTATACATTCATATTGTAAGCCGTTACGTATATCTATGCCGGTAGGACAAACTTCGACACATAAGTTACAATCAATACAATCACCTAGGCCTGCTTCTTTAGGATCTTGCTTTCTTGATCTTGCACCACGATTTTCACCTCTCGCTTTATCATAAGAAACGGTTAATGTATCTTTGTCGAACATCGCAGATTGAAAGCGTGCATAAGGACACATATGTAAACACATTGTTTCGCGCATCCAACCAGCGTTACCGTAGGTCGCAAAAGTAAAAAAGGCTAACACTATTGCCATCGTTACTGTGGTATTTAGTGTAAATATATTAACAACTAACTCATTCATTGGCGAAAAATAACCAGCAAATGTTGTTGCTGTAAATAATGAAAATAATAACCAACTCGTGTGTTTTAGTGTTTTTTTCCAAAATTTATTGGCATTCATTTTTTGTTTGTCGAGTTTTCTACGCTGATTAGCGGTCCCTTCTATTTTTTCTTCAAACCAAATAAATATGAAAGTCCATACTGTTTGTGGGCACATATGTCCGCACCAAACTCGACCTAAAAATGTGGTGACAAAAAACAATAAAAATGCACCAAAAATAAATAACCAAGCTAATAATGTTAAATCTTGTGGCCAGAGTGTCAGGCTCCACAAAGTAAAGCGTTGCTCACTAATATCAAATAAAACAGCTTGTTGACCATTGTATTGTAGCCAAGGAAGTAGTGCGAAAAAAGCAAAGTAAACTAAGTTTGTTCGTTGCCTCAGCTTTTGAAAAAAACCAGGACTTTTTCTAACGTAAATTTGGTCGCCGGGCTTATAGCGCTCTTTACTATTCTTAGCTGGGTGAATTTTTACATTAGTAACGGGTATTTGAACAGAGCTAGGTGATGCTGGCTTTTCGTCAATGCTCACGATAAATCCTTAGAAGAGAGGTTTGAATTAGTCTAAAAATAATTATAATGTTATTGTCTGTACAATAATAACATAAATTAGCTCATACTAATATACGGAATCTCATGAAAAATATATTGATCTTGATCGTGACTGCGGCAGTTTTTTTGCATTTTTATCCGCAGCCTGAGGTAACTAAATTCTATAATGATACCAAAGCAACACTGGTAGATAGTTTTACAGAATTTAGCGACACTAATGTGCGTTTAAAGGCCGATAAGGTGTTAATAGATTTACAACCGGAATTAAATAACTTTTCGGTTGAAGAAGTTGATGCTTTAACAGAGATAACATCCTCTAGAAAACGTGTGAATGAGTTTTATCAAGACTACTGTAAAGATACTAAAAGAAGTACTGTATTTCATCCTAACAACCAAGCTAAAGTATGTAAGGCGATAAGTAAGTATGAAAGTATACTTTAGGTGCTTTTAGCTTTAGCTTATTAAGCTGATAGCTTTGTTAATAGTTGGGCAAATTTATCAGCACTGACTTGTTCTTTTGGGTGCCGGCCATCTAGCACCACCCAGCTACCATTAACCATAACATCTTTAATTGTGTTGTGCTGGCTAGCAAAAATAATGCTGTCTAGTAAATATTGGTTTTTATTGGCAAATAGAGCAGTTTTGTTGTCGTCGATCACCAGTAAATCAGCTTGTTTACCTATTGATAATACGCCAGTGTTTGAATTTGTGCTTTGTGCACCACTAGCTGCTGATTTTTGCCATAAACTTTGCCCAACAGAAGCAACGTTGGTTGAGGTAATGAGTGCTCTTTGTTGCTTAATTAACCGTTGGGTGTACTCTAGCCAGCGTAGTTCCTCAATGGGGCTAACAGAAATATGGCTATCAGAGCCTATAGCGAAAGAACCCCCTAAAGCGAGAAAATCTGTTGTTGGAAAAATACCATCACCTAAATTTGCTTCTGTTGTTGGGCAAATACCCACCACAGCGTTGTGGTCTATAATACCTTGTTGCTCTTTTTCATTTATATGTGTTGCGTGTATTAAACACCAACTTTCATCTATTTTCATGTTATCGATTAACCACTCTACCGGGCGTTTGGTATAGTAATTTAAGCAATCATTGACTTCTTGTTGTTGCTCAGAAATATGAATATGAATAGGTGCTTTAGCATCTAATGAACGTACATGATCAACTGCTATCGTCATTGCCTCTTTATCAACAGCACGTAATGAATGTGGTGCTATGCCAATATTGCTATTTGGGTACTCTTGGCTTAATTCATAACAATCACTTATTAATTGATTGAATTGTGTTGTGGAATTAATAAAGCGTTTTTGCCCTTCGGTTGGTGTTTGCTGACCAAAGCCTGAATATTGGTATAAAACAGGCAATAAGGTTAAACCGATCCCCGAGTGTTGAGCGGCATTAAAAATAGCCTGCGCCATTATTGCTAACTTGGCTTGGGATTGATTTTTGCTATGAGAGTGACCATCAATATCATGATGTAAATAGTGAAATTCAGCAACGCGTGTATAACCAACTTTTAACATTTCAATATACAATTGCTGTGCAATTATTTCGGTGTCTTCAGGAGTTAATTGTGCAAGAAACTTGTACATTATTGTACGCCAAGTCCAAAAGCTATCTTTACCTTCGCTACCTTGTTCGCTAAAACCTGCAAAAGCACGCTGAAAGGCGTGAGAATGACAATTAATCATTCCTGGAATAACAGCTCCTTGAAATACTTCCGCTTCATGATCCTGACCTGAAGTAATGGCGATAATAATGCCATTGGCAATAGTTAGTGTTTTATCGGTCGCCCAACCATCGCTTAATAGAATATTTTTTGCATAGTATTTTTTCATTTTTATTCTTATTTAACCTTACTATAAATCTTGCGTTGTGAATTCGGCTAGGCATTGGACAAATTTTTTCAGTTGTTCTTTTACATTATTAGCTTTTTGTTCGTTATAGTGATTGCTGGGTTCATCTAAATAAGTACTTTGTGATAGTTCAAGCTGAATTGCGTGAATGTTATCTTTTGGGTTGCCATAAGCACGGGTAATATAGCCGCCTTTAAAGCGACCATTAAAAATAGTGCTAAAAGGGCTTAAGTCCAGTTCTTGTATTTTATCTATTAAGGCTTGGTCGCAGCTTGTCCCATCAGCGCTGCCAAAATTAAAATCCGGTAAACGTCCTGAAAAAAAGCGAGGAACCTGCGATAGAATTGAATGAGCATCTAATAAAACCACCCTTTTATACTTACGTTTAAGGTGCAACAACGTTTCTGCTAACACTTGGTGATATGGTTGCCAATAATTTTCGATTCTGCTGGTTATTTCTTCTGGCGTTGGATTGTTACCTTCATGGTAGAGAGGAGATAAGTCGAAAGCGGTTGTTGGACATAATTCGGTATTATCGGCACCAGCGTATAAAGCGACACCACTTGGACTTCTATTTAAATCAATAACATAACGACTATACTTTGGAATCAATGTATAAATGCCCATTGCCGTGGCGAAGTCGTATAGCTTGTCTATATACCAATCAGTATCGGCAACATTGTGTCCATTTTCTGTCATATTATTAGCAATATGCTTGGGTATTAGTTGACCATTATGCGGCATACTAATTAGCATACCTATATTACCTGAAGTTAAGGAATAACTAGCGTTCATTGTAGCTCTTTTAAATGCGGAGTAGTTGTATATACAAGTTATGGTAATCTACCATGTAAAACTAATGATAAGCAAATCTTTTAGCTTTGGCGTTTACAATGTCAAAGTGGTTATTTTAAGTATAGATAATTTTATATACTGAATTTTAGATTTTTTACCTTACTGTATTATCAAGGTAACTGTTAAACCGATGGGCGAAAAAAGTGTAATAAGAAAATGCCGTAGTGATTGTTTTAATAGGATGGCATATTTGAGGCTTGTTTGCTTTTAGGATAAGAGCTTAGTTAATAAAATAAGCTAAGAAAACTAGACTCAAAATTGGGAGAGGGAATAAGCACCCAAGCAAGATATGACAAGTTTATCTGACCACCCATTAGGCAAAAAAATATAATATTAATTCAATATCGAATTAAATTGTTGCTGTCAAAATAGATATGTTTTGCTAATTCAGTAGCTAATTCAGTAAAATGAACAGTTCAGTAATGTTAAAAATTCATTTCTGGATAAGTATTTTTATTTTCACCACCAGTTAAACGTTGCATTAGTTGGCGTTGGTTTGCTAATAATTGGCCAGAGCGCTCATTTAACGCCTTGCACAATTTAGACTTCATCGTTAGTTCTTGAAGTAACTCTGTGGTCATTTTTTTTACAGGATCTGGTAATTTACTACAAAGTAAATGTAATCCTTCACTATTACAAGGCAAGCCTAAACCGCTCAGAAATTCATCTCTTTGCTGATGAGTTTCGTTTAGGTTATTAAGAATTATCAGCATTTTTTCATTGTGGCTTTCTAATCCTGAGTCGCGTTGACTTAATAGCTCATACTGAGACTCTAACGCATTAATCAATACATCTAACTTATTAATGTCATTTTTCAGGCTTGTAATAAAGGATTTTATGCTGTCTATTATCATTGTTTATGTAGCTCTAATAATGCATTGATTAGGGCTTCTTCATCTAATACTAATTCGCCATTAGCGATAGCAGCCTTAACATCGGCAACTTTTTTCATGTCAACATCAGTTTGGCTAGATAATGTTTCAAAAGTAGAGTCAATTGACTTACTTAGCTCACTAACTTGGCTTGTTGAACTTGCTACTTTTTCAGCCTGTTGATTTTGAGGCGAATTTTTTTGCAACTGTGAATGCTCTAAGGTATTGTTTACCTTGTGATTTTGTTCAACAGGCATACTTGGTTTATTAATTATATTCATTGCAAGATTTACCTAGGTAATTTGTTATATTTACTACTAGCTATAGAAAGCGTCAAGATAGCGGCAGAACTTAAATATTATTAGTGTTTTTTTCAATTAAATTTATAAATACAGTTAAAGAAATATTTTTACAGTTCCTTTTCCGATAACTTGTCCTTCAACTACTTGGCCTGAAGTAAGGTTTTTAACTTTAATTCGCTGTCCTAACTGACCATCCTCTAAAGCAATTGCGGTAACACTGGCATTAAATGTTGGTGTTGAAACATGTAGTTCGACATGCTGATCACGATTCACTAGATATTGTTTTTCTAACAAGCGACGATTGATAACGTCACCGCTATTTATGTCGCGACGAACTTGCATACCAATAACATTATTAATATTAACTTCCATGCCATGTAAATGGCTTGCAATATTTAGTGAACGAGTATCAAGTAAATCAGCAGTGAGTATTTCACCGCGCTGTAAATCACGTTTTGCAACGACTAAATTCATCCATAAATCTACCTTAGCACTGGCTCGAAATTGCCATTTGGGTGAATCACACTTGATGGTTAATCTAATTCTCCCCGCAGGCACTGACGAAGGCTTAGAACGTGAAATTTGTAAATTAGTACATTCTAAATCTTCACTTCCTTTTGGAATGAATAGATTAATTTTTTGTTGCTGGCTAATTGCTCCATGATAACTTAAAAACCGTGCAATTTCTTGATTGATGTAGTGGCGAGATTCCTGCTCAAAATTAATGCTGTTTGCTTGAGTGGTTCCTATAAAGCAACTCATGACAAAGTAGAGGAAGTATAAATAGTTCCTATGCGGAAGTTTAACTTCCGTTTGTTGGTTGTTTTTTAAATGGCCGAGATAATAAGTCATTGAATTTAATGTTCTTTAAATGTTGGCATAAAGGTTGTTATATAGGTTGTATGGTAATGCTTTTATTTTCAGATGAGCATACAAGAATCAAACAATAGAGGCAACAATGGCATTATTTGATCAGTCCCTAGGCGTGCATCCATTTTCGATGCAATTAAGAATGGATAGAGCTGAAATTATTGCGGGTAATTTGGCAAATGTTGAAACACCGGGGTTCAAAGCTAGAGATATCAACTATCAGCAAATTATGGAAAGTGTTTCTAGTGATCTTTCACAAAATCATACTGTTGGCTTTTCTGGAATTGAGCAACACCAACTCCAATACCGAGTGCCTTATCAGGCTTCAAGTGACGGAAATAGTGTTGAATTGAACGTAGAGCAAGCTAAATTTGCTAGCAATAGCATGGATTTTCAAACAAGCATGACGTTTTTAAATATGAAAATAAGCGGCTTACATAAAGTAATCAAAGGAGATTAGAACGTGTCTTTTAATTCTATTTACGAAATTAGCGGAAGTGCTATGCGAGCGCAAGTAATGCGCTTAGATACTATTGCTTCAAACTTAGCTAATTCAGATACCGCAGCCTCAAGCGAAGAAGGTGCTTATAAAGCACTAAAGCCTGTTTTTTCAGCTGCATACAGTTCAAATCTTGATGAACGCTCTATTTCTGCCGCAGTTAATATGCTTGGTATTACGGAATCGGACCGCACAGTAGAACAGCGTTACGAGCCAAATAATCCACTCTCTAATCCTGATGGTTATGTGTTTTACTCTAATGTAAATGTACTTGAAGAAATGGCAGATATGATGTCGGCAAGTCGTAGCTATCAAACTTCAGTAGAAGTAATGGGGCGTGTTAATAGCATGCAGCAAAGCATCCTGAAATTAGGTCAATAAGGGTAAATAACGTGGATATAAATAGTTTAACTCAAAGTACTAGTGAAGCATTAGCTTTAGAGAGTAATGTCACAGGAAATGGCCAGTCGGCACAAGAAATGTCAACCATGTTTTTAGAGTTATTGGTTGCTCAAATCAGTAACCAAAACCCATTAGAGCCAATGGATGGTACTGAATATGTCAGTCAGCTTGCTGAATTTGCAAACGTTGAGTCGTTACAAAGTATTAATCAAAATACCAGTAATAGCCTTGATTATATGAATAGCCTGATGGTACTTGAAGCTACTAATATGGTAGGCGAATCAGTCGACGTGCTAGCGAATAGTGTTGCTTTAGAAAACCCTGGCAGTGTTTCAGGTATGGTTAATTTATCAAGCCCTGCAGATTCTGTCACTGTACAACTTTATAACAGTAATGGGGATCTAGTCGAAGAAAAGAATTTACCCTATACCGGTGCAGGTTCATTACGGTTTGAGTTTGATAACCAAAATGCAGGAGATTATGCGGTACGTGCTTATACAACGACAGACAATATACCAGAGCAATTAAACACTTGGTTAAGTGGCGAAGTTGAGCGAGTGTCTGTAGGTGCTTCAAGCGATGATATTATATTACAAATTGATGGTTTGGGTAATTTTGGACTCACCGAAATTAACCAATTAGCTTAAATTATTAGGAAAGTAACATGTCTATATTGAATATTGGTCTAAC
>Ga0193951_1000293_pt1 | contig 23395 bp, 19 predicted proteins | sample BB_2_MG_FD_140370 | JGI IMG/M metagenome (GOLD analysis project Ga0193951, IMG submission 140370) | Microbial mat bacterial communities from the Broadkill River, Lewes, Delaware, United States - BB_2_MG | ecosystem: Environmental > Aquatic > Freshwater > River > Microbial mats | place: USA...
AATAAGGCCGATGAAGTCAGCCACTTTATTAAAACTGGTCGTACGCATTTAATGGATGCAATGCCAGTAAGCATGGCACAAACCCTTCATGCATGGGCAGATCAAATACAGCAAAATATTGAACATATACAAAGAATTCAACCTAGCTTACAAACATTAGCACAAGGTGGTACAGCAGTAGGAACAGGCATTAACGCGCACCCTGAATTTGCGACCACTTTTAATAACGCTTTATCAAAGAAAACGGGGATTAAGTTCAAACCTGCAAAAAATTTCTTTACTCATATCGGCTCACAAGATATTGCGGTAACACTGTCTGGCCAATTAAAAGCTATCGCAGTAACTATGATGAAAATTGCTAATGATTTACGTTGGATGAACTCAGGCCCCTTAGCTGGTTTAGGAGAAATAGAGCTAGAAGCATTACAACCAGGGTCATCAATCATGCCTGGTAAAGTTAATCCTGTTATTCCAGAAGCTGCAACTATGGTAGCTGCACAAGTGATAGGTAATGACACCACGGTCACAATAGCTGGGCAGTCAGGTAACTTTGAACTGAATGTTATGCTACCCCTTGTTGCCAAAAACCTCTTAGAAAGCATAGAGCTACTCAGCAATATTAGCCGTTTGATGGCAGATAAGGCGATAACTACCTTTAGAGTGAATGAGACAAAACTTTCAGAAGCGCTTGCTCGCAACCCCATTCTGGTTACAGCATTAAATCCAATTATAGGTTATTTGAAAGCGGCTGAAATTGCCAAGCTGGCCTATAAAGAAGGACGACCAATTATTGATGTTGCGGCTGAAAATACAGAGCTAAGTCGTGACGAACTAACTCGCCTGTTAGACCCTGCTAATTTAACGAAAGGTGGTATTCAAGGTTAATTTATACAGGAATGATCTAAGCGACTCATAAATAATGATAAAAAGACCTAACATTTACCTGTTGGGTCTTTCTTTATGGAAGCGATTTACCTTGGTTAATTACTGCTAAACAGTTATAAAATTTCAACTAATAACTTATTTTGATAGTAAAATTTATAGCTCACTACGCTTATTTTATTAAATCGCTGTATGTCTTTTTCGCTTTCACTTTCGCAACAGTTTCTGTCGCTGTTTTGCTTGAACCACTGACCGCTTGATTAATCTCATCCATTTCAGCTGCCGTTAAATCACGCCATTGGCCCGATTTTAAATTACCTAACTCAACATTCATAATACGTGAACGTTTTAGCTTCTTAACTTCATAGCCTAAATATTCACACATACGACGAATTTGACGATTTAATCCTTGTGTTAAAATAATAGTAAACACAAAACGACTTTTTACGCGCACAATACAAGGCTTAGTTATAGTACCTAAAATTGGCACACCTCGAGACATTCGCTCAACAAAACGCTCACTGATCGGTTTGTCTACGGTGACAATATATTCTTTATCATGTGCATTTTCCGCACGGAGTATTTTATTAACAATATCGCCATCACTTGTTAAAAAAATTAACCCTTCTGATGGCTTATCTAAGCGACCGATAGGAAAAATACGCTCTTTGTGACCTATGGCATCGATAATATTGCCACGTACGTGCGCCTCTGAAGTACAAGTAATGCCGATAGGCTTATTGTAAGCAATATAAATACGATCTGACTTATTTTTAGCACTAGCAGAAATTAACTTACCATCAACTTTGACTTCATCACCTGCCTGAACTTTAGTCCCCAATTCTGGTAACTTGCCATTAATAGTTACGCGATTAGTTTCAATTAATTTATCTGCACCACGGCGAGAGCAAAAACCAGACTCACTAATATATTTATTTAAACGTTTTCCAGTCGTTGAACTAGTAGATGTTAAGTTATCAGTCATTAAATTGTTGGCCATTGTCTTTTAAAATATATTAAATTAATTTAGTATCGGAATTCGGTATTATACTAAATCCCGATACTAAAACCCAATAGTATAACGATCACCTAAAGCGAGACCTATCATGTTAATTTTTGCTCATCGTGGTGCTAGTGGTACAGAGCCTGAAAATACATTACGCGCAATTCAGGCAGCACTTGATATGGATGTTGCCGGCATTGAAATCGATATACATGAAGTAGATAACACACTCTATGTTATTCATGATCGATGGCTAAATCGCACGACCTCAGGAACAGGAAAAATATCTCAACATACTATTCAATATTTACAAGGTTTAGATGCTGGATTAGGCGAAAAAATTCCGACGCTGGATGAAGTGTTATTATTAGTTGCCGGAAAATGCATTATTAATATAGAGCTTAAAGGTATTAGCAACATAGAATTACTGTTTTCCTATCTTGATAATGCACTAGAGAATTCAGCATTAACTGTCGATAATATTTTACTGTCTTCGTTTAATCATCATTTACTTTATCACATTAATCAACAACGACCAGAATTTGCTATTGGCGCTCTCACGAGTTGTATTCCTCTAGAATACGCAAAATTTGCAACACAACTTAATGCCTATTCAATTCATGCTAGTGTTAACTTTATTAATCAAGCGTTAGTAAATGACGCACACAAGCGTGGTTTAAAAGTATTTGTTTATACGGTTGATGAACTCGATGATATTGACGAGATGCAAGCACTAGGTGTTGATGGTATTTTTTCTAACTTTCCCACCAGAACAAAAGGTGTATCACCTTTTTAAATGATGACATAAGTTATCATCACTAATAATTAAAAACACCTTAAACCACGTTCAGATTAACTAGAAAAAGTAACGTGCAGATAATTGAATTTGCTTTTCAATCAAGTTGGTTGAATTATCTAAATATGTACGGGCAGGTCTTTGGCTATCTATATAATTAAACTCTGCCGCTATAAACCAATGACTGCTAAAACGATAAGTATGATTTAAAGTAAATGCTTGGCCGTTTTCGTTATTATTATCTCCCACAGTATCATCATTATCTGTCACAGAAAAATCTTCTAATCGTACAGTACTCTTATGTTTTCTGTTTCCTACAATATCTTGCCATTTATATGTTAGTGAGACAAAGCCATTACTGTAATCATTATTGACAACATCCACTCCAGGACTACTTTGCATTAAAGTGTCGCCAGACAAATATTGTGAAACAAGCATAAGATTTTTTGAAACATGCCAACTCATACCTAAATGATAAAAACGCGTGCGCCAACCATATTGTCCGTTAACAACATCATAAGGTGTCGCTTTATTATTATAGTAACCGGCTGACAGCGCAATTTTTTTATGTAAAGACCACTCACCTCTAAGGTGATAGCCAATATCATCATCAATCTCTAAAAATGGCTTAGACTTATCCGCTTGTGCTGAAAGCTCTTCTCCTTCGGCTAGTGCTGGTAACCAAGGAAAAGCCCTAGCTTCTCCCCATAATGTTTGCCGACTACTAGTAGCCCAACCATGCCAAGCAAGTAAAGCACCTGAAGGGTCATTATTAACAAAAGCGGTTGCAGAGAAAGACAAATCATAGGCATCATTATTTATTCGACCTAAGCGTGTAATTTTAAATTCAGAGCCTAGTACACGTATTTCTTCACCAATCCAAGTATTTAAAGAAGACGAATTAAGGGTATCTTTACTTGCCCATGCAAACGCATTATTTTCTAATGATATTTCAGGGTAAAAAATTCCCCCTTTAACTTGTACACGATAGCCAGCTGCATTAGGCAAACTGCGATATTTAACATAGGCTTCGGTAATTCCAACTGCGCTATCTTCCTGATCTAAAAAACTATTTAAAACACCATGAACACTCAAGCCATTATCCCATTGCGCACTAATGTCCATTCCCGCTTGAGCGACATAAAGTTGTTGTCCATCACTTACGCCAAACTTTCCTTGCCCGCCAGCAACATAACCATTATCTAAAGAATCGCTACTGCTAACCCTAAGATCGACGATGCCATGAAATTTATACTCAGCCGCTTCACTTAATTGCACAAAACACAATAAAAGTAAGCTGATATAACGATAAAAAAGAGTAGTCAGCTTAATCACGTATTAGTCTCATTATTAGTTATTGGCGCTTTAGGCTTTTTCTGTTCTAACAGCCAAGTTGTTAATTCATTCGCAGGCTTTGGCTTACTAATATAATATCCTTGTGCCAACTCACAACCATGTTCAGCTAACCAATTCAGAGAAAACTCATCCTCAATACCTTCTGCAACGACATAGAGCCCCATATTATGAGCTAACTCAATTGTTGAACGGACGATAATTTGATCATCTAAGTCATGCTCAAGTCGTTGTACAAAAGATTTGTCTATTTTTAATTCATGTACCGGTAACTGCTTTAATTGTGCCAAAGATGAATAACCTGTGCCGTAATCATCAATTGAAATTTTAAAACCATGTTCTTTAAATGCACTTAATAACTTGATTGCTGATTCAGGGTTATCAACAACCGAGCTTTCTGTCACTTCAAGTGTGACTTTCTCTGGAGGTACATTGGCGTTCATTAATGACTGACATATAAATTGATGAAAATCAGCTTCTTTTAAATTTTCTGCTGAAATATTTATCGCCACATTCAATTCAAGATCTAATGTTTTCCATGTATTAAATTGAGCTAAAGCCGTCGTAAAAACCCAACGAGTTAATGCTTTAATTTGTCCTGTTTGTTCGGCAATATGGATGAAATCATCAGGAGGCACCATACCTAAATGAGGGTGTTGCCAACGAACAAGCGCCTCCACATGCGTGATTACTCTAGATTTCAAGTTCATTTTAGGTTGAAAGTGCAATTCAAGCTCACCTGCAGGAATTGCTTGCTTTAAATCGTTAATTAAATTTAAACGCTCAACGGTATTCACATCTAGATCAGATTGATAGACCTGTACCAACTTACCGGTATCACGCGTGTGATGTAATGCAGTGTCGGCCATTTGTACTAATGTTTTTGCATCATTAGAATGTTCGGGTGATGCAGCAATCCCCATACGAGCTTGTAATTGTAGACTGATACCTTGGTAATCAAATGTTGACTCTAACGCTGCTTGTATTTTAGCGACAATAGTATCTAAGTCTAAGTCGGTAACCAGCAAGATAAACTCATCAGCTCCTAAATGCACCAAATTTTTAAATTGATTTGTTTCACATAACAATTGTAAACGACAAGCGAATTCTTTAATCACTTCGTCACCAACATCATGCCCTAAAGTATCATTCACATCTTTTAAACGACTTAAGTTTAAATGTAATAAAACAAAAGCTTGTTGTTGTTCTGTATATTTTTTTAATATTTTTTTAAGTACATTTCGATTAGGTAGGCCAGTTAAGGAATCATGATTACCGTGGTGCTTAATTGCTTCTTCACGTTGTAATACCGCTGTCTGCATATGATTAAATTCGTCAGCCAACTGTCCTATTTCGTTATTATCGTTTAATGTTACTGTTTGTTGATAATCACCACTAGCAATAACTTTAGCTTGAGCAACTAAGCGCTTAATAGGCCGACTAATTGATGCTGCAATAAAATACGCACTGGTTAATGATACGAACAAAGTTAAGGCTGCCAGTATTAAAAATCGCCACCACTGCTCTTGTAGTAAAGCGACAAAATTAGCACGCAGGCCATACATCACCACACCAACTTCTTGCTCATCAAACTCAGTAATTAATGAATGAGTTGCAATATATTTTTCCGGGATAATTCCTTGAATCATTCTTTCAGCTAATGCTAACTCTTCAGAAGATTCCTCATCATTAGTAGAAGAAGCAATTAAGCGCCACTGACCGTTATCTTTAACAATAAAGTCTGTACTTAAGTTAGTTATATTCATAAATTCGATAGCTAATCGTTGATCTATTTGAAAACCAAAAGCAACCCAACCTAAAGTCTTTGTGCCAACGGTAACCGGAGACAAACTGACTTGATAAAGGTCTTCATCTATTGTGTATAAATGTGAAGATTGCCCTGAATCAAACCACTGTGTAAAACGAAATGCTGTACCACTTTCTACACCCTGCTGTATTTTATTACGTTCATCATCAAGAAAATGTCGTTGTAGTTGCCCTGTAACAACGCCATCAGCTGAAATCGTCATCGCTAAATCAGCATCAATACGTTTTCTATGGTTGTTTAACGCAACTAATAAACTACGTGTATCATCATTAAAAACTTCTTTTAGCCCATAATCTTTCGCAGCTGTTTCTGCAAACGCCACAAGATATTCAGAACGGCGCTCAAATAATTCAGTAAAAATAGTTTTTGCCGTGGTTAGGCGATTATTAATTTCAGCGGCTTCTTGATTTTTATTACCACTGTATAAAGTCCAAAAAGCTATTGCTTGAACCATAAGTAATAACAATACGAAAAATAAAAATATTTTATTTTGTAGGCTTCTCACTGGCTAATGTCCTTCATTATTCATAGTCTGACAAAAAATCAAAATCATCATCACTTTCTTGTAAAGGTATTCCAGCCATTTCATTCTTTAATTTAAACGAAAACTGTGAATGCGGTAAAACACTTGCTTCTTGAATCATACGATTATCGGTACTTTTCATTTGCGGATGCCAAACAACAATTTTATATTTTCCTAATTCAGTAATATCAAAATAAGCATACCCTTGCGTATTTGTTTTGGCAAAATAAGGAGTATTAACGACTAACAAATATCCACTCATCCAATCATGAATATTACAGCCCATAGCAACTTCAGCAGGCTGATTAAATTCAACCGAAGCATTGGTTTCTCCTGATTTAATTTTAAATGAAAACTTATTTTCACTTCCTGCTGAATATATATGGTGAGTTATATCATCTTTATTGACAAAATTAACATCAGAATTGACTTGAGAAACGCTAATATAAGGAGAAAAGGCTCTGCCTTCTTGATTAATGACTAAATGCTCTAGGTTCGGTTCTAACAATTGTCCATCAAGGGGTTCAAGGTATACAACAAGGTCTTTTAATGCTTGCCCAGTATTACTTTCAACCAAAATTTGCACACAATTTTTGTTCGAACTAGCATCGTTACAACGATTTTCACTGTAGCCTTTGGTAGATAGCAATGCTAGCCCCAACAACAGAAATAACTTAATACTCTTATTATTCAAGGAAGTACCTTAGTATAAATTAATTGAACCTATTATATTAAGTGTATACCAAAAAGGTCAGGTTACGAATAGTTCTTTTAAACTAATATCACTAAATCACTTTTTTCCCGTTCTTCACTAAAGCGTTTAATGGATTAACACCAAATTGATAACATAATTCTGCAGGTTGAGTTATATCCCATAGCGCTAGATCAGCATCAAAACCAATCGCAAGCTTTCCTTTTGTTGTTGCTAAACCTAATGCTTTAGCAGCATTACAAGTAACACCAGCAAGTGCTTCACTTGGCGTTAACCTAAACAAAGTACAGGCCATATTTAACATTAATAAAATAGAACAAATAGGCGACGTACCGGGATTAACATCGGTTGCTACAGCCATCGCTACACCATGTTTTCGTAATAATTCAACTGGCGGTAATTGTGTTTCACGTAAAAAGTAAAAAGCCCCTGGCAATAAAACAGCCGTCATATTCGCGGCACTCATCGCCTTGATACCTTGCTCAGATAAAAACTCCACATGATCAGTTGATAACCCATTATATTTAGCAGCTAGCTCAGTGCCACCTAAATTAGATAATTGCTCGGCATGAGCTTTTATTGATAATCCATGCTTTTTTGCAGCATTAAATACTTTTTCTGTTTGCGTAAGGTTGAACCCAATACTCTCACAAAAAACATCTACCGAATCTGCTAGTTTTTGTTCTGCAATAATAGGGAGCATTTCATCACACACTAAATCAATATAACCATCGGCATTATCCTTATACTCTGCTGGTAAAGCATGGGCTCCTAAAAAAGTACGCTTAACCGTTATAGGTAAAGTTTTCTCTAATTGTCCGGCTACTTTTAACATTTTCACTTCATTAATAAGATCCAAACCATAACCTGACTTAATCTCAACAGTTGTGACCCCTTGTTGATGAAGTGCAGTTAACCTTGGTAGTGCACTCGCCAGCAATTCCGCTTCAGTGGCGGCTCTAGTGGCTTTAACTGTGGAAATAATACCGCCACCAGCCTCTGCTATTTCTTGATAACTTTTTCCTTGTAAACGCATTTCAAATTCATTGGCACGATTTCCTCCATAAACAAGGTGAGTATGGCAGTCAATTAAGCCCGGCGTTAACCACTGCCCTTGCCCGTCAATCACTTTAACATCATTTTTATTATAATGAGGTAAATCGTCTGCCTTGCCCAACCATACAATTTTGCCATGACTAATTGCTAGCGCTCCATCAAGGATTTCACCATAGTTATTCTTAGCATTACTTTGAGCGCCATTGCTTTCATGGTCACAGGCCATAGTCGCTAAATTGACATTAAGCCACAGTGTTTGCCATTTACTCGGATTAGTTTCTAAGCTATTTGTTACTGCTGAATTCGTTGCTGTTGAAGAAGGAGTCATTAATAATCACCAAAAATTTACGCATTAATTGCGAATAACTCTAGCCGAGAAAAAGTAAATTAGCAATAGTTGTATATACAACTATTGCTTTAAAAGAGGAATTATGAGAACGTATATATAAGGTAAATCATACTTAAAATCGATTGGCGATATCATGGGCGAGACAAAATCAAAAAACAATAAAAAACCAGCTAAATATAGTGTTATAAAAAAACATATCTGCCATAAAATAGAATCAGGACAATGGCCTCAGCATTATAAAGTTCCCTCAGAAAATGAACTTACACAACAATTTGATGTAAGTCGTATGACTGCTCGTAGAGCGCTACAAGAATTAACTGAACAAGGGATCCTTGTTCGCGCCCAAGGCTCAGGCACCTTTGTGGCGACTTTTAAATCACAATCATCCCTGTTAGAAATTCGTAATATTAGTGACGAAATAAACGAGCGTGGTCATAAACATCATGCACAACAGCTTAAACTTGAACCTGTAGCCGTGACTAAAGAAGTCACTATTTTATTAAATTTAAAAAACAATGAACAAGTGTTCTTTTCTCAAGTTTTACATTTCGAAAATAATCAACCGATTCAATTAGAACAACGTTACGTTAATGCTAGTTTAGTACCTGAATATTTATTGCAAGACTTTACTCATATTACACCCCACGAATATTTGTCGGATGTTGCACCATTAACGGAAGCAACTCACGAAGTTGAAGCTATTTTAGCAACGGATGATGTTTGCCAGTTGCTCGACATAGATAACCACATCCCTTGCTTGCAAGTAAAACGCAGAACTTGGTCAAGTAAAGGCGTGGTGAGTTTAGCCATATTAACAACACCGGGCAATAAATACCGACTAGGTAGCCACCTCAAGTTTTAATCCTAATTATAAAGCGATTCAAAGTAATAAAGAGATAACATGACTATTAATACAACTAACACAACCAAAACTGACTTACGCCTTGATACCTCAAGAAGAATTCGCGCTGATCGTGGTACTAAAATCACGACAAAAAGTTGGTTAACAGAAGCGGCAAAACGCATGTTAATGAATAACTTAGATCCAGATGTTGCTGAACATCCGCAATCATTAGTTGTTTATGGTGGTATCGGTAGAGCAGCACGTAATTGGGCATGTTACGACAAAATTATTGAAGTACTGAATCGCCTTGAAAATGATGAAACTTTAATGGTGCAATCAGGAAAACCTGTAGGTGTATTCAAAACCCACGAAAATGCACCACGTGTATTAATTGCTAATTCAAACCTAGTACCGAATTGGGCTAACTGGGAACATTTTAATGAATTAGATAAGAAAGGCCTAATGATGTACGGCCAAATGACAGCCGGATCTTGGATTTACATTGGCTCGCAAGGTATTGTTCAAGGTACTTATGAAACCTTCGTTGCTATGGCAAAGCAACACTTTGGCGGTAGCGCTAAAGGCAAGTGGGTATTAACCGGTGGTTTAGGCGGTATGGGTGGTGCGCAACCACTGGCAGCAACTATGGCAGGTTTTTCAGCTTTAGTAGTTGAATGTGACGAAACACGCATCGATTTTCGTATAAAAACCCGATATGTTGACAAAAAAGCCAAAACTTTAGATCAAGCACTAGCCATTATTAATGAAGCCAACGCAAAAGGTGAAGCTATTTCAGTTGGTCTATTAGGTAATGCCGCAGATATTTTTACTGAACTAGTAAAACGTGGTGTAACACCTGATGTTGTTACCGACCAAACTTCAGCTCATGATCCCCTTAATGGTTATTTACCTCAAGGTTGGAGCATGGAACATGCCGCTGAAATGCGTTTAACCGATGAAGCTGCAGTAGTTAAAGCCGCTAAAAAGTCGATGGCTGTGCAAGTACAAGCGATGCTTGATTTGCAAGCTGCAGGTGCGGCAACAACAGATTATGGCAACAATATTCGTCAAATGGCGTTAGAAGAAGGGGTAGCCAACGCATTTGATTTCCCAGGTTTTGTGCCTGCTTATGTTCGCCCATTATTCTGTGAAGGTATTGGACCTTTCCGTTGGGTTGCCCTTTCTGGTGATCCTGAAGATATCTATAAAACAGATGCCAAGGTAAAAGAACTTATTCCTGACAACCCACATTTACATAACTGGTTAGATATGGCGCGCGAACGTATCGACTTTCAAGGTTTGCCAGCTCGAATCTGTTGGGTTGGTTTAAAAGATAGAGCACGTTTAGCCTTAGCATTTAACGAAATGGTTAACACTGGCGAACTTTCAGCCCCTGTAGTTATTGGTCGTGATCATTTAGATTCTGGCTCAGTCGCTTCACCAAACCGTGAAACGGAAAGCATGTTAGATGGCTCGGATGCTGTTTCCGATTGGCCACTACTTAACGCTTTATTGTCAACCTCTGGTGGTGCAACTTGGGTTAGCATACATCACGGTGGTGGTGTTGGTATGGGCTTTAGTCAACATTCTGGAGTGGTTATTGTCGCTGATGGCACTGATGACGCTGCCAAACGTATTGGTCGTGTGTTGTGGAATGACCCAGCAACAGGTGTGATGCGTCATGCAGATGCAGGTTACGATATCGCTATAAATTGTGCCAAAGAGCAAGGCTTAGACTTACCAATGATCAATGAGAAATAAAATGAACCCAATCACTGAGTTAAATATTATCCCTGGCCAACTCACACTAGCACAATTACGCAGTGTGAGTCGTTACGACGGCATACACTATAAATTAGATGAAAGTGCTTTTAATGAAATAAATAAAAGTGCTGAAGCCGTTCAACAAGTCATTAAAGATAATCGTGTCGTTTATGGTATTAATACTGGTTTTGGTTTGTTAGCAAGTACCCGTATTAAAAACGAAGAATTGGAGCTATTACAACGCTCTATTGTACTTTCACATTCAGCAGGTTTTGGTGAATACATGGAAGATACTACCGTAAGATTAATGATGGTATTAAAAATCAATTCATTGTCTCGTGGCTATTCCGGTATTCGTTTAGAAGTCATTCAGGCATTAATTACTTTACTAAACGCACAAGTTTACCCCTGTGTACCTAAAAAAGGCTCTGTTGGCGCTTCGGGCGACTTAGCGCCACTTGCACACATGGTTTTACCTTTATTAGGTGAAGGCGAAATGTCATACCAAGACCAAGTAATTCCAGCAACAGAAGGATTAAAAATTGCAGGTCTTGAACCGATTACATTAGCTGCCAAAGAAGGTTTAGCACTACTTAATGGTACACAAGCTTCAACAGCCTTCTCTCTTGAAGGTTTATTTCATGCCGAAGACTTATACGCTGCCGGTACCGTTATTGGGGCAATTTCAGTCGAGGCTGCGCTAGGCTCTCGTGCACCGTTTGATCATCGTGTGCATTTTGTTCGTGGTCAAAAAGGGCAAATTGATGCGGCAATGGCTTATCGTGCAATATTAACGGATAGCTCTGAAATATCACAATCACATATTGATTGTGAAAAAGTGCAAGACCCTTATTCATTACGCTGCCAACCACAAGTTATGGGTGCTTGTTTAACGCAAATTCGTCAAGCAGCAGAAGTACTTCACGTAGAAGCCAATGGCGTTACCGATAACCCTTTAGTTTTTGCTAACGAAGGTGACTTTATTTCTGCTGGTAACTTCCACGCCGAGCCTGTTGCGATGGCTGCTGATAATTTAGCCTTAGCAATTGCCGAAATTGGCTCATTGTCTGAACGTAGAATGGCCCTATTAATTGATTCAAGCTTAAGCAAGTTACCACCATTCTTAGTCGATAATGGCGGCGTAAACTCTGGTTTTATGATTGCACAAGTGACAGCTGCTGCATTAGCATCAGAAAATAAAACCTTAGCGCACCCTGCTTCTGTCGATAGTTTACCAACATCGGCAAACCAAGAAGATCATGTGTCTATGGCTTGTTTTGCTGGGCGTCGTTTAGCGGATATGAGCGAAAATACGAATGGAGTGCTTGCTGTTGAGTACTTAGCTGCCGTGCAAGGATTAGATTTTAGAGCACCACTTAAAGGGTCGGCAATAATTGAGCAAGCTAAAGCCATGTTACGTAAAACCGTGAGCTTTTATGATCAAGACAGATACTTTGCCCCTGATATTGTTGAAGCGTCTGGAATTATCAGTGAGGGTGACTTAAACCAATTTATGCCTGAGCAGTTACTGCCAAGTTTCTAAACCACCTGAACTCGGTTTAATAATCTTATTATTGCTATTCTTTAGCGACAAAGCGGGAAATAAATCAGCAAGCGATTAGTTACATGAGAGTGTATCTATTATCGCTTGTGCTGTTTTAAGGGTACGAACTTCTTGAAATAAAGTATCAGCTTCTGTGTATTCTAACTTTAAGTATTTAAGCCATTGTTTAATTCGGTTCGGGTAATATTTGCTTTTATCACCGTAGGTTTCACAACGCGTATAATCAACCAGTAACTTTTGTACTTCAGACCATGGCATAACATTAGCTTGTTCTTTAATAACTTGCGCTAAATTAGGCATCATTAAAGCACCGCGACCTACCATTATATCCTGACAGCCTGATACTTCTCGGCACTTTATCGCGTCATTTAGGCTAAAAATATCACCATTAGCAATTACAGGAATATTAATGCTTTGTTTTATTTTACCAATCCATTCCCAGTGTGCAGGTGGTCGATAGCCTTCTACTTTTGTTCTAGCATGTACTGTTAGTTCATTGGCGCCAGCGGCTTCAACAGCTTGGGCATTTTCTATCGCTAGGCTTTTATCTTCATAACCAAGGCGGATTTTAGCACTTACAATAGTTTCTTCAGGAACCGATTTTCTAATAGCACTAACGATTTGATAAAGATTTTCGGGATCTTTTAATAATATTGCGCCACCACGGTTGTTATTCACCATCTTGGAAGGACAACCAAAATTAATATCGACACCATGTGAGCCAAGTTCAATTACTTTAGCAGCATTATCAGCCATACATGTCGGGTTTTGGCCTAATAATTGTACACGTACAGGCGTTCCTGCTTGGGTAGTAGAGCCATAAACGTTCGCATTATTTAGTTCAGGACAATAACGCAAAAAAGCTTTTTCTGAAATAACCTGATCAACTACGCGTATAAACTCAGTAATACATAAATCGTAACCACCAACCTTAGTCAGTAATTCACGCATTAAATGATCAAGAACACCTTCCATAGGTGCTAACACAACTCGCATAGTTACTTAGTCTTCTTGGTTATATTATTTACATAGTCGTCGGGCTTAACATTCAAATTCCCTTTAGACTTATTCTTGATATAGTTACTTATTAGCCAACACACAAATGTCGTAGCTGTGGCAATAAATAAGTGAACGAATATGGTAAGAAGCTGAGTGTTTTCTTTCCACAAAAAAACTGGCCCACGATAAGTAAAAAAAACTAAATCCAGCACTGATATATGTAACCAAATAAGAACAAACAATAATTTTAAACGATGGCGTTCAAGAAAGGTTTTAGAAAATAATTTCAAACGATAAGCCAATAACAGATGATTAACGCCATTATACTTAATCCATTTAAAGATGCGAGTTTCAGCTTACTTGTTCAGTTAAGTATTCAACCAAGCAAGTAAATCTGGGTAGAAAAATTGATAGCCTAAAGCGCGTTGAGTTTTATCACCCAACACCATTTTAGTCGCTTCGTTTTTATTTTGTTGTTCAACAGCAGGTGGCTTTAAACCTAATGATTTTGCCGCCACTTGATAATATTCTGCTTTAGTAACATGTGTATCACTAACTCCCGTAAAAATAGCTGGTGCAACGGTCTGCTCGAGCAATGCTGCAATTAGGCCAACAGCGTCTTGTTGATGGATTAAATTAACCGGAGCCATAGCATTGCTTAACATTTTATTCGCTAAAATAAATTTACCTGGATGACGATCTGGACCAACTAAGCCTGCCAATCTCAGCACAATTCCTTGCTTAGCTGCTGATGCAGGCTGGTGCTTAGAAAAGCTTAATACTGCTTGCTCAGCCGCGTTCAATATTTTTACTTTTTCTATTGTTAAATTAAGTACGCTATCTTCATCAACGTCACCGTCTAATCCGTCATAAACTGCCGTACTCGATAATAGAATAATACGCTCAACCACACCAACTTGTTGTGCCGTATTCACTAGTTGAGCTATTTTTTCAGCGTAATCTACTCGCCCTTGCCTAAGCTGTGGGGTAATGGCAATAACCAAGCTTTGCATGGTAAACACGTCATGGCGAGCAAGTATTGCTGCATCTGTAGGTAGGACTAATTGCTGAGTATTAATGGATTGCAGATTTAACTTATCAACATTTTCTTGCTTACTACTTGTCGCCAGCACTGTAATGTTTTGCTTAATTAACATTTGCGCTAACGCTTTCCCTAACCAACCACAACCAATAATGCCAACAGAATATTTACTGTTAAATTCATTCATATCTTTAACCATTATTGTGTTTTCTGATAAGTTTGGATTGTTTCAGTTACCTGCTCAACAATATCGTTTGGCACTAACAAAGTTAAATTATACTGACTTATTTTCCAGCCCTGATCTGTTTGGACTAATACGCCCGATCCTCGACAATAGCCATATTTTTTGTTTTCTAAAACCTCATCAAAAAAAGCGACTTTATGCTGACTTAACAGACTAACATTTCTTTCTTTAGCTATATATACCCAGCCTTTTCCTTGATTAAAATACGGTAAAACAAAATCAGTAAATTGCGTTTTTGTCCAACGCTCGGTACCGTCTGTACCTAAAAATATAGCGTCATCAGTCAGTAGATTTAAATATAGTTTAGCATTTGCATCGGCTGCAGCTTGATGAAACTCGCTTAATACCTTATCGATAGCTTGTTCTTCTTTAGCATGCTGCGCTTGTGCAACAAAACTCATGCAGGTAAATATTACCCATAAATATTGAATTTTCATCGTATTTCCTTTTCTTGTTTACATGTTGGCAAAATAAAGTAACTACCAGTAAATGTAGCAGCAATATTCTCACCACAATAGACCTTTGCCACAAGATTAATACGAGCTTTTTTACCTTGTAACAAATTATCAAATTGTCCTGAAACGTCTTGTTCCACTACTTGTCCGTAGGCTAACTCTTTAATAGGAGAATGATAACGAATATTAGCCTCAGCCAAAACAATATCGCCGTTTAGATGAGCATTGTTTTGTTGTTGCTCTTGTAGCGCCAAATAAACCCAGCCCCACCCAGTTAAAGTTGCTAAGGTATAAATACTGCCAGCAAACATTGTGTGATGTAAGTTCTGATTAAAATCGGCATTACAAATTGTGATTAATTTAGTGCCATCGTAATAGCTTATTTGTAAATCCATCGCTTTACTTAACGGAATGGTTTTATGCCAAATAGCTTGTAAAGCCTCTGCTTCTGCTACTTTATGTTGAGTTGCAGCAACTAAATTTTTAACCATAGTATAATGCTTAACATCTGCAAAAAGTGTATGGGAATAGTCTTGTAATTGATAACCTAGTTTTTGATAAAATTTGATCGCGCTTTCTCTAGCATTTAACGTTATTTCACTCATACCTAATTGGCTAGCTTGCGCTTCTAGGTTGTTAACTATTTGTTGACCTAATCCTAGCCCCTGAGAATTATCATCAACAGCCATAAAGCGAATTTGTCCCTGCTTTTCAGTAACTCTTTCTAAGCGCCCAACAGCCAGCACATTATCTTGGTCATCAATAATCATTCGATGAATACCGTATTTTTCATGTGCATCTTGCTCACTTCCAAGCACTTGCTGCCATGGTTTCCTTAATATTTTCCACCGTAAATGATAATATTGCGAAAACTCCGCTGCTGTAATAGGTGCTCTTAAGGTGTACATTGTCTATCCTTATTATTTATTTTAGTAATAGTTGTTCTTTTCATTAACCCATTGGAGAATTATGCAATTAGCAAAGCACGTTGCACAAGGAAAATTAACTTATTTGAGTCAAGACAAAGAAGCTATATCAGTAAACGAGAATGAACACTATCGTTGGCTTGCTTTTGGCTGTAGCAATGAGCATAGCGAGCAAGTGATTCAAAGCGTCATGCTTAAGCGTAAACCTTGGAAATTAACCCTGCCTCACCAAACAGCAATGATGTTACCGTTATTGTTTTTTAAACCTAACAGCATGATTGAACTTGGTTTAGGTGGCGGTAATATTCAGCGCTTTATTCACCACATATCAAACAACATTAACCTACAGAGTATTGAGCATAGCAGCACAGTAATAGATTGCTTTAATCAATATTTTAATCCGCAAAATAACCAAGCTAACTTAGTGTACAACGATAGTAAAAAATGGCTACAAGAGAATACTCGTGATTATGATTGGTATGTTTGTGATGTTTATCAGCAAGAAATTCAAAGTTACAATAATACGGTCGATCAATTAGAGCATTTAACGGCGAATATAACGCCTAACACGTGTTTGTCTATCAATTTACCTGACGCCACTGATTACGAAGTTAATTTATTATTAACGTTATTAAAAGAGCTATCTTCAGATCACGAAATAATCTATTTTCATATTCCAAATTACTTAAATATTGTTATTCATTTAATACCAAAACAATGGCACATTTATAAACGAATAAAACGTAATAACCACAGCTACTTACCTAAGAATATTTTTTCTCGGTGGAAGAAGTTTTGGCGACACGGTAAAAAACTGCCTGATTAAAGCCTGTAGTTAATGTTAACTGCTTAGCGCTACTCTGTAATTCACATTAATGAATTGCAAAGTAACGAGAACAAGCCATGTAAGACACTGCCTATCATTTTGTAGGATTCGTTAAATTAATACCTTTACTCATATAAATGTCGTCATAAGCCAAGCCGCCATTACCATAAGGCTTTTTATGTGAACCAGTATTACTATTAGCAAAAAAAGTGATTAAGGCCTGCTCTCTTTTCATTCTAAACGCGGCATTTTTATAGACTAAGGTTTGTTTTGTAAATTCGCCGCCTTGCAAATAGACATCATAAGATTGTCCTCCTTGATCAGTTCGGCTGTTATTAACGACATACCAAATTTGATACCAAACATTCGTTTGCATAGGATTGGCTGAACGACCATCACGAAAATTTTGAACATTACTGTACTGACGATACTTGTTATCGCTGTCAATTTTCACCATTAAAGTACCATCATTTTTAAAGCCATTAGACTCAAATTTATCAGTAACTCTTAATGTCGGCTCAAATGCATTATAGCCTGCATCTTTAACCTCTTCTGGAGTTAGGTTACTAATGCCAAAAGCATGGTTATTAGGAAAGCTTTCTACCTGAATACGCGTATAAAAAGTATATGTATCTCCTACAAGGACAGGCTCTGGTAATGTTTTAATACTAAGTGCCTTACGGTTTCCGATAACGCCATCTTTGGCCGGTTTTTTAATCAGGTAATGGTTATTGTTCACCGTATTATTATCAAGACGAATTTCTGTTATTTGCGGCTTAGCAACATAAGGCTTAGTATTATTTTGCGTATCCGCATTCTGCCAGCCGCTTAAGGTTTGCTGCTCAAAGTTGTCAATTAATAACCAAGGGGAATTTTCTTGGCTAACGGAGCAAGCGCTGAGTAATACGGTAAAAGATATGATGAGTGATAACGCCAATAAATTTTTCATAAAAATGTTGTTAACCATCTTAATTATTCAAGTAAGTACTAGTCTAACAAATTTTAGCTAAATCAAAAAATGATGACATGTGTATCGCTAAATCATCTGCCAAATAATCTGCAAAATACAAGCAAGCAAAAACAAAAAACTCGCCGAAGCGAGTTTTTAAATCAAGACTTAACACTTAATTTTTATTTAAGCCGAGCTTAAGTTGTTTAAACCTAGCTCCGGTTATTTGGTAACAGGAAAACCACGGTCACGCATTAATGCTTTTACATCAGCGTCACGGCCTCTAAAGGCACGGTAAGCTTCTGCTGGATCTACTGCGTTACGAACACTAAATAAATGCTCAACAAGTTTAGCCGCTACATCTTTATCGTAAAAACCACCTGGTGATTGCTCAAAAGCTTCAGCCGCATCAGCCGTTAATACTTCTGCCCACATATAACCGTAATAGCTTGAAGCATAACCTTCTGAACTAAATATATGACCAAATTGGGTTGAACGATGACGCATCACCATAGATTCAGGCATATTTAACGCAGCTAAGGTATCACGCTCAAATTTTTGTGCGTCTATACCGGTAGGGTCAACTGTATGGAATTTCATATCAACTAACGCTGACGCTAAGTATTCAGTTGTTTTAAAGCCTTCGTTAAACTTCGCAGCTTGTTTAATTTTTGTAATCAACTCTTTTGGCATCGGCTTACCTGTTTTGTAATGTACCAGGTAATTGTTGATTACTTCATCCGTTGCTAACCAGTGCTCTAACAGCTGAGATTGAAATTCAGTGTAATCTCGAACGCCACCATTCAACGTTGGGTAGGCTACTTTTGCTGACAAGAAATGTAATGCATGACCAAATTCATGGAAGTAAGTTTCTGCATCAGACCATGAAATTAATGTCGGTTCGCCATCAACACCTTTAGTGAAGTTAGAGTTATTCGAAGACAATACATTGGTTTTACCATCAAAGGTAGTATAGCTACGGTAGGTTGTTGCCCACGCGCCTGAACGTTTCCCTTTACGTGCAAATGGGTCTAAATACCATAAACCAATATGCTCATTAGATGTTTTATCGGTAACTTCCCAAACACGAACATCATCATTAAAGACTGGCACAGAGCCATCTTTGATTTCGGTAAACTCAAAATTAAATAAACGGCCTGCTACGTAGAACATAGCTTCACGTAATTTATTCAATTGCAGATACTCTTTCACCTCAGATGAATCTAAATCGTACTTAGCTTTACGTACTTTTTCAGCATAGAAGCGGTAATCCCATGGTTCAATTTTTTCAATACCATCTTCTGCTTTACCAATAACTAACATGTCCTCAACTTCTTCATCAACACGTGCAATTGCTGCAGGCCATACACTTTCCATTAGTTTAATGGCATTTTCTGGCGATTTAGCCATACGATCTTCTAAACGCCAAGACGCATAGTTTTTATAGCCAAGTAAACCGACACGTTCATGACGAAGCTGTAAAATTTCAGCAATAATCGCGTTATTGTCAAATTCATCGCCATTATTACCGCGATTATAATAGCTTTCCCATACTTTCTGACGAAGCTCACGCTCAGTTGAATAGGTTAGGAACGGATCCATTGATGAACGAGTATTCGTAATGGCATATTTACCTTTATGATCGCGTGCTTCAGCTGCCGAAGCGGCACTACTGATAAGAGACTCAGATAAGCCACCTAACTGGTCTTTAGTTAAATACAATACATAGTTTTCTTCATCGGCTAAAACATTATCACCAAATTTTGTATGTAATTCTGCTAACTTTTGATTGATTTCTGCATAACGTTTCTTTGCATCACCATCTAACGTAGCGCCATTTCGAGAAAAACCGTTGTAAGTTAGGTGTACTAAACGTTGCTGCTCTGGCGTTAAACTTTTAACTTCATCACTATTATGAACTGCTTGAACGCGTGCAAAAAGTGCTTCATTTTGATTTATTTTAGAGAAAAAGGCAGAAAGTGTTGGTGCCATTTTAGCTTGAATTTCACGGAATTCCGGTGAAGATTCATTTGAACGCCAAATACCATAGTAGGTGAAGACTCGAGCTAAGTCTTTACCCGTTCTTTCCATCGCAACGATCGTATTTTCAAATGTTGGTGCTTGTGGATTATTGGCAATCGCGTCAATTTCAGCCAGGTTGATTTTCATCGCTTCTTCCATTGCTGGAATTAAACCGGCTAATGAAACTTTATCAAATGCTGGTACACCTTGATAAGGACCTTCCCATTTTGCCAACAATAATGCTTTAGATTGCTCAACATCACTCGCATTTTCCGCTGCTGACATTACTGCTAGTTTAGCTTCAGCTGCTGTTTTCTCAACAGTAGAGTTCGTCCCCGTACAGGCCATTAAAATACTTGATAATAAAAAAGTAGATACGATTGTTTTTTTCATAGTCATCTCGAGCTAGAGTGTGAATGCGTACAAAAAAGATAAGTTTTGCTTAATAAAGATATCTTTTTTAATTAAAACCACATTAACAAGTATCTACCTATAAATAAATGGCTAGCGAAGGTATTCATCTTAAATTGCATGCGGTTAACCTTATTTGCCTTAAATGTACTTAGTTGTTTTATCAATAGCATTAAATCAAATAAATTTAAGCGACAAATTTAAACGACTATCCTAGGTTAACTAACTTCGGCTAACTAAGTTAGTTAAATAATAGAAAATGGTCAAACTTTGTAATGAAAAGTTAAGTTAGTAGGTCTTTATCATTAGCCCATTATTTATTTTAGGTATTTAGGACATTGACTAACTTTTTTATTAATTACTATGCAAACAGTATATTTAGATCTCAACATTATAATTCTATATCCACTTTAATGCTGGCACTTATCTTAGGCATTTCCATGCTGTCTAATCACGCACACGCACTGAGTGAGACAGAGTCAGGGGTGAATGCCGTTTGGCCATCAAAAACGTCATATCGATACCTAACGGTTGATGGCAAACGTATTTTTTATCGGGAAGCAGGAGAGCAACATAAACAAACAATTGTTTTGTTACATGGTTATCCTTCTTCGTCGCATACTTATCGCGAACTAATCCCGTTATTGTCTGGGCGGTATCATGTTATTGCACCTGATTACTTAGGCTCAGGCTACAGCGAAAAACCAGATCCAGCTAAGCACCCTTATACCTTTGACATTTTAGCCAAGAATGTGAATGGATTACTTACCCAGCTAAACATTGAGAAATATTCCTTATACATTCAAGATTTTGGTGCTCCTGTTGGTTATAGGATGTTATTGAATAATCCGAATAAGTTAGAGGCTCTTATTGTTCAAAATGGTAATGCCTATTTAGAAGGCTTAACAGAGGCAAGACAGCTGTTTTTTAAACAAGCCAATCAAGACAAGTCACCAGCCCACTCAGATAAAATTTATTCGTTTACTTCAGAGCAAGCGATTATCAATAAACAATATTTACGGGATGTTCAGGGTAATATCGAAATTATGAGCCCTGACAGTTGGACTCATGATTTACATTTTTTGCAAACCAAAAAAGATCGGCTTATTCAGGTTCAACTTTTACAAGATTACTATAACAACTTGCTAGATTATCCTAAATGGCAAGCTTACTTAAGACAGAAGAAGCCACCAACGTTAATTGTTTGGGGTAAGAAAGATCCGGCTTTTATTGCCGCTGGTGCAACAGCCTATTTAAAAGATGTGCCCAATGCAGAAGTACATTTATTGGATTCAGGACATTTTAGTGTAGAAGAAAAATCCGTAGAAATTGCTCAGTATATCGTTAAATTTATGACAAAAACCTTCATGAATAAGTAGTTTTCACTATGGTACTTTCTGTAAACAAAAATTAGGAAGGACACTCGCTGCGTTGAAAAGTCTGTGTTGTTCAAATTTGAGCGACTGTCCTGCTTAATTTTTGGTTAAAAGCTATCTTCTTTTTTTTCCCTTCGATTAGTTTGTACAGATATCTCATCAGATTCAGTCACGTTAGCTTGAACAAAAAGTTCTACTATCTCTGAAACATTAGAATCAAAAGCTGACATTTTGTAAGTAACGGAATAACCACCACCGTGTTGATGATTAACAACAGCTTCGTTAAAACTCCAAGTTGCACCACTTCCAAGTGGCTCGCGGTCTTTAATATGTTGCGTAATAGCTGAAGTAGCACCTTGCCAAAGAGAGCTAACTTCTAGTTCAGATTTATACCTTTCCATGATTGATACTCATAGTCTTCTAACGCTGTTTTAAGCGGCAAATAGCAGCTGGCTAAAATAAGTGAGGCACGAACAAAAAGCCAACTGTAATTTGTCCGTCTTGAAAACCCTTGTCAGGTGTTAAAGCTTCCAGCGTTTTTCGAGTTTATGAATGGCTTCACTTAATGCCATTTTACGCATATCTAGCTCACTCATACCAAAACTTGCCACATGAATTAGATTGTCAGCAGATATTGAGCGTACTTCCTCTTTACTCAGGTTAGCATTTATAACTCCCCAAACAGATGACTTTAGAATATCTTCAATTGATGAAGAGCTATCAATTAATGCCCGAACGTCGCTAATAAGTTTTTGCTTGTACTCAATTGACTTCCTTTTTTTCTCAATAGACCAGTTTGCCCATGGAGCAATAATGGAGCCGATTGCTCCACTGACAAGGCCAATAAAAGCTACAATAACAGTCCCAATAACAGAAAAAGGCCACACTGGATTCTCCTCCGGTGTGTTTTTTGTTATTTTGACTTGAGCTTCAGCAATATTTTCAGCCGAAAAAGCCGGCTGTTGTGAAAAAACAAAGATATTTGCGAGTATAAAAAATAGTATGACGTACTTCACGAACTCTCCTAAACACCTAACAGCTTTATTATGAGGCAAAATGCCTTGTTTCTACAAAGAGGCATTCATCGTCCATAATTTTATAATATATTCACATTACTCGATTGTTATCAGCAAATCAATTAGTTAAAAACATACCATTTGACTGGTTGACGTGTGAAAGGAGGCATTTTTCCTTCTTTCTTGTAGAAAGGAGAAACCACAAAAATTTGTATTTATATACAGCTACATTTAAGCAGCTATAAAATCAAAGTAATTGACCAATATTACTTTGAAAAAAATCCAAGAAAATACGTGTTTTCATCGCAATATTTCGACTTTGATACAGCACACTTAAACGTTGCGCCGTCGGTTTTTTAGTTAATGATAAACGTTGTAGCTGCTCTTTTTGAGACGAAGACTGTAAAACATAATCAGCAAGCTTACACAAACCAAGATTTTTCTGAGTCGCCTGT
>Ga0193951_1000295_pt1 | contig 23357 bp, 18 predicted proteins | sample BB_2_MG_FD_140370 | JGI IMG/M metagenome (GOLD analysis project Ga0193951, IMG submission 140370) | Microbial mat bacterial communities from the Broadkill River, Lewes, Delaware, United States - BB_2_MG | ecosystem: Environmental > Aquatic > Freshwater > River > Microbial mats | place: USA...
ATACGAGCGGGAATTTGTAATTGGTGAATATGCCACAAATAATGAGTGTAGCGATGTACCATGGATGTACTGTGGTACTTAAAAACAAATAACACGTTAAAACCAATAACATTGATGTTATCAATTGTGGTAATTGCATATGCTTTTTTATAAACGAAAAGCATAAAATAATCAGTATTGCTATAATAGGCAGTACTTTGCCAATTATAGCAATTTCATTATAACCCGTAATACTATAGCCAATAGCTCTGGCGAGGTAATAGATGCTGGCATTAAATTCAAAATTTCCAAACCAGAGTCCCACTGTTTTAGAATAATTGTGTATAAATTCCATTGAAAAAAATGGCAAAAAGAAGGCTATTAGCGTGAGTCCAATAATGGTGTAGAACATTATAAGTGTTGAATATGAAATCTTACTTGTATCCGCTCTTTTAAAATAATTATAAAATAGCGGTAGCAACATCAATGGTATTAATTTTACCGAAACCGAACAAGCCAAGATAAAAGCTGCCCATTTCCATTTGCTAATTTTTAAGAGGTAGAGCGACCAAATAAAGAAGAAAATCATGACTCCTTCAAAATGGAGATTTCCTGTAAGTTCAATTATTATAAATGGATTTAAGGCATACCAGAAAATGCGATGAACTGGGATGTTTAAGACTTTTAGAAGTTTTTTTCCGAAGTAAATGGTGCCAATGTCTGCGGCAATGATAAGAAAACGCATAACAATGACAGATCCTATAATGCTTTCTTTAGAAAACAATGCAGCAATGGTAAAGCACAACTGATTTATGGGAGGGTAATTGGTAAAATGAGAAGCGCTTAAAGTTCCCATACCATTATATAAGGTTTGTGCCTGTGCAATTGAAAATTTTCCGTTGAGAATAAAAGAATCTGGTGTGTATAGATAGGGATTAAAACCTTCTATAATCATACGACCGTCCCATATAAAGCGATAAAAATCTTGAGATAAATTGGGAGTCGCGCACAGAAATAATAAGCGAACAACAACAGAGAAAACAGCTAAAAGTCTAAAATCTAATGGTCTTTTTATAACCTGAAACGTTAGAATGAAGAGTGTAACATAAATACCAATCAAAGGTAAGGCATCTGTACGCGCTATGCCATAGGCAAACCAAATGTATAGAACACAACTAAGAATAAAAAATAGGATAGGAACTTTGTGATATTTCCAAAGCAAACTCACACCTTAGAGCTTAATGACTTAAAAAACACATAGCCAAAACCAATAAAAAGCATTAAGTGAAATGGGAATAAACCAAAATCACCTCCTTGGTCTCCTACAATAAAAGCACTATACATACCAAAAGCAAAATACAGCATTAAAAAACCTTCAATCACTACATGTGGAGATAATTTTTTTCTGAGGTATTTATTACCTTTCCATGAATCTCTAATGGTGCTAATATTAAATTTAGGAGTTCTTACAAATTCACTGCGTTTTCCAATATGGCCTTCAATTACAGCAATTGAATTATGAAGTGAAAAACCCATAGCGATAGAGAAGAATGTAAAGAACATGCCTATATAACTAAAGAATTTCTTAAAACCACTACCATAGATGTTACGATACATAAACCAATAACACACAAAGAAAATAATAGTGCTCATTACAAAGAAACTCATCACGTAAAAATAATTTCTTAAATGCGCGTATTCATTTTTTATGTACAACATCGGAATACTTAAAATAGCAACAGTAAATATGCTTAAAAACATGGTACTATTTAGTAAATGCAATAACCCGTGAATTTTAGTTTTAGACGAAATGTTGTCCGATTTTATAACGCGCCAAAGCATTTTTCTGAAGTTTTCAGCTCCACCCTTATTCCAGCGGAATTGTTGTGAACGCGCAGCGCTAATGACTACAGGTAATTCTGCAGGAGTTTCAACATCTTCTAAATATTTAAACTCCCAATTTTTTAATTGTGCTCGGTAACTTAAATCTAAATCTTCAGTCAGGGTGTCGCCTTCCCAATTTCCAGCATCTAGGATACAAGCTTTTCGCCAAACGCCGGCTGTACCGTTAAAATTAATAAAGTGGCCTTTACTATTTCTACCTACTTGCTCTAATGTAAAATGCGCATCTAATGCAAACGCCTGAATTTTAGTTAAAAGAGAGTAATTACGATTAATATGTCCCCAACGCGTTTGAACTACACCTATCTTTTCGTTCTTAAAATAAGGAATAGTACGCTTTAACCAGTTTGGTTGTGGTAAAAAGTCAGCATCAAAAATGGCAATAAATTCACCTTTTGCAATTTTTAAACCTTCTTTTAATGCACCGGCTTTAAATCCACTTCTGTCCGTTCTAGTAATATGTTTTATGTCTAAACCGGTTTGTGCTAATTGCTCTACATGTGCCTTGGTTGTCGCCACAGTTTCATCTGTAGAGTCGTCTAAAACTTGAATTTCTAATTTGTCCTTCGGATATTCTAAAAGCGCAATATTATCTAACAAACGCTCCATCACGTACATTTCGTTGTAAACAGGAAGTTGAATAGTTACAAAAGGAATTTCTTCAGCATTAGAAAAATCATAGATATCGCAATCTTGTCTTTTCTTTTTTGAAGATAAATAATTATAGAGTAAATTTAGTTGCGCTAAAGCGTACATAAATATAAGTACAATGGCAACGGTGTAGATAACAATAACGATTGATTCGAGAATCATTTTTTAAAACTGTATTTAAAAATCCAACCTAAGATTTTTATGCCTGCAAAGATAGCACCTTTTATCGTACCTGAAACTTTTGAGACACCTATTCTGTTTCTATAATTCACAGGAATTTCTCTATAACTTAATTTCTGTTTTAAAACTTTTAATTGCATTTCTACCGTCCAGCCGTACGTTTTATCTTCCATATTAAGACCAAGTAATTTAGAGTACTTTATAGCTCTAAAAGGACCTAGATCTGTAAAAGTTGATCGAAAAAATAATGCCATTAGGCTTGTTGCGAGCCAATTGCCAAAAATTTGAGGAGTAGTCATAGAGCCTTCTTCACGTAAGTTTTTAACGCGTGCACCAACTACGAAATCTATATTTTCTTTTACTATGGGTTGAATAATTTTTATGAGCTCTTCAGGATAATCGCTATAATCTCCATCTAAAAAAACAATGATATCTGGCTTATTTTCTAATTTAGAGATATAATCCATCCCTTTTAAACAAGCATAACCGTAGCCTTTTTTGTTTTCAATAAGTACAGTTGCACCCGCATTTTTGGCATTGATTTCAGTATTGTCGTTAGAATTATTACTCACCACAATAATTTCATCTACTACAGAGGGTATGTCTTTTATAACTAAAGGAATGGATGCTTCCTCGTTATAAGCCGGAATAATTACTTTTATGTTAGGCATTTAATTCATATAAAAATGCAATAATACAATTTTGAAAAGGCAATAGCTTAGGTATTTGCTAGAAGTTTTATCTAAGCTAACAAAGGCATCAATTAGTTATACCAATGTTTTGATGTCCATTTTAAGCAATAAGTGATGAATGGTTACTTCTGATTTACTAACTCCATTAAATTAACATCATTCCCTAATAACACATCTTTTGAGTTAATTCTGCCTTTCATGCTATCGTTTTCTAATTTTAAAACTCCTCGAGGACAAACCGCAGAACAAATACCACAACCCACACAACTAGAGCGAACAATATTTTCACCTTTCTGTGCATATGCTCTCACATCAATACCCATCTCACAATACGTAGAACAGTTACCACAAGAAATACATTGCCCTCCATTAGTGGTAATTCTAAATTTAGAAAATAAGCGTTGCTGAAATCCTAAAATAGCTGCCATCGGACAGCCAAAACGACACCAAGCACGGCTGCCTAGTATCGGATAAAAACCTGTACCAATAACTCCCGAAAAGATGGAGCCAATATAGATGCCATATGCTGCTCTTAAAGCTCCAGCTTTAATATAGAAAAGGTGATCTGTAGTGCCTGTAAAATGCATAACTAACAATAGTGCAATTGCGATAAAGAAGCTAATGGCTCCGTATTTTGCATCTTTTGCTAATTCCTGACGTTTAAAAATCATAATCACCGTAAAGATTAAGGTTAATAAACCAATGACCAAACTGATAAAAACACCTCGTGTAAGCCAAAATTCGTTTTTATCATAGCCTAGATAAGTGTATACGACTGCTGTAGTCATAATCACCGAAAAAACTAATACCACATGGATTAGCCAACGCTCAATTTTCCATGCGTACATTTTTTTAGAGGATAACTGCCTAAAGGAGTCACCAGCTGTTTCGGCTAAGCCACCACAGCCACAAACCCAAGAACAATACCAACGTTTACCATATTTATAGGTTAATATTGGTGTGAAAACAAAAATTGAGAGGATGCCAAAGATGAGTAGAGCTAAGCCAATATTACCACTAGATAAAAACCCTTTTACTGACCACTCGTCAAAAATATAGTAGTTTAACGGCCAAATACTTTTAAGGTCATAGTAAGGTAAATCATTATTCATAACGTACATAAATTCAGGAATCAAAAAGGCAAAACCCAATTGAAAAAACATCACCGAGACTGTACGTAATTGCTGATAGCGATTGTGCCTGTATTTTAAAATAAACTTATATCCAAAAGCTAAGATAGCAACGGTATAAAGTGTACCATACACAAACCACTGACTGGCATTACGCCCGCTTAATAATTGACTTAAAGGATCAAAAAGAGCAATTAATCCTGTGTTTGCTTCCCCATCTGTACCTAAGCCCAAATATTTTGGAAAAAAATATAGAACAATATAGAAGGTGGTTAAAACAACGCCAAGAATCCAACCCAATATTCCGCGTGATGAAATGGATTTAAACCAAACACCATCGTTTTTTATACCTTCATGTTTGGAGAGATAGGCTTCTCTAGAAAACCATATCGTACCGCCAATAATGGCACTTAAGGCTAAGGTAAGAAATACCCCTTGGTTAGGGAAATTAGTATTTAGTAGAGCTAAGGTTAAAATAAATAATCCAATAACTCCAATAGCAACGGCTACTTTTTGTTTGTTGTTAATACCTAAGGCATCTGGTTTAGCCAAAGACATGCTGTGATTTAATTTGTTGCTCATTAGGATATAGTTTGTAATGTGTTTTTGTAAGTTTTGAGGATGTTATTTTCAAATCTTGAATAAAATTCAGGATCAAAATTGGCTTCAGCTAAATGATGTATAACATAATCTACATCGCGTTTTTCAGTGAGCCAACGGTCAAAAACTTCATGGCGCATACGAATCCCAAAGGTATTGATACCTAAAAATTCATTCGTATTTTTATGATAAGCTACGGTTATACATTTGGTGTCATCTTCATGTTTCCAATGAAAATGCTGTTCGTATTCTGGACGTCCACGTTCACCAAAAACCCAACCATATGTCTGGTACTCGATGTCTAAAAATTTTGCCGAATTAAACCAATGACCTGGATTATAGGCTGTTTTATTGCCGCAAATCGTTTGCGCTAAAGTTTCACCCATCATACGACCTGTGTACCAAACCGCTTCAATTGGTCTTCGGTTGCCTATGGCTTCATGTTGTTCAGCACAATCACCAATAGCATAAACATCCGGAATGTTAGTTTCTAAATACCGATTCACTTTTACACCACGTCCTAATTCGATTTCAGAATTTTTTAAAAAATCAATGTTTGGTGTAACTCCAGCCGTTAGACCAACCACATTACATTCAATTTCTTCTCCTGTTTCTTCAAGGATTACAGATTTTACATTTCCGTTGTTGTCCGATTTTATTTCTCTTAAATTTGTTGATAATCGCAAATCGATATGATGATTTTTAATATGTCTGTTAATCATTTGGCTTTCACCTTGTGGTAAAACACCATTCCAAAAACTAGATTCGCGAACTAAAAATGTCACAGGAATACTTCTACTATTTAGCATTTCTGCCAACTCAATTCCTATTAAACCTCCACCAACAATAACAGCATGTTTACAAACCTCTTTATTAGGTGCATGCTTTTCAAGGTTTTCTAAATCTTGCTTATGATACATGCCCATAACACCTTTTAAATCTTGTCCTGGCCAACCAAATTTATTGGGCTTACTGCCAGTTGCAATGACCAACTTATCATAGGCTAACGTGTCACCTTCTTTAAAATGTAAGGTTTTAGTATTGGTATCTACCGTATTTACATAACCTTTTTTTAGGTTAATGTTATTCTTTTTCCAAAACCAGTTTTCGTAGGGTTGCGTGTTTTCAAAGCTCATGTGGCCCATGTAAATATACATTAACGCTGTTCGAGAAAAGAAATAATCGGTTTCGGCAGAGACAATAGTTATTTTTTTATCAGATAACTTTCTTAGATGTCTTGCAAGGGTAACTCCTGAAATGCCGTTACCAATAATAACGATGTGTTCCATAAATTGTGGTTGTTGATATAACCAATAGGTCGAAGCTTTTGTTAAAACCTTAACCGATTAGTCGAATTTCTTTAAATTTAGGCATTATTTTATAGTATGCGACAGATTTTCTATTTCCTTCTATGTTTCATTGTCATCAGTTGCGCTGCTGCCAAATACCAGCCTACAAAAATCAATGGTGTTAGTTTTGTAGCGGCAAGAGATGTTATTGACCGTGCGCATACCCAACCAATTGTAAGTATTAATGCTAATGCTGCAGCCATTATGCCATTTGGCTTTATAAAAGATGTCAATCATCCTGAGATTATTCATAATACAGACCGTCAATGGTTTGGTGAAACAAGAGCAGGAGCAAAGCAATACATAGAAACATTGCACAAAGACCACATTGAAGTTATGATAAAACCTCAGATTTGGATTTGGCATGGAGAGTTTACAGGCTTTTTAAAAATGAATTCTGAAGCCGACTGGAAACTTTTAGAAACATCGTATACCAACTTTATATTAGAGTATGCAGAACTAGCCGAAGAATTAAATGTTGAAGTGTTTTGTATTGGTACTGAGCTGGAAGAATTTGTAAAGAATAGACCAACATATTGGCATCGGTTAATAAAAGAAATTAGAACAATTTATACCGGAAAATTAACTTACGCTGCGAATTGGGACGAGTTTTGGACCACACCGTTTTGGTCAGAATTAGATTATATTGGTATCGATGCGTATTTTCCGGTGAGCGATATGCAAACTCCAACGGTTGAAGATTGTATAAAAGGCTGGGAAAAGCACAAACCTGGTTTAAAGGCCTTTTCAGAAAAATTAAAACGCCCAATTGTATTTACTGAGTTTGGTTACCGAAGTGTTGATTACACAGGTAAAGAGCCTTGGCGCTACGATAGGTCAATGACATCTGTAAATCTCAAAGCGCAAGAAAATGCCACACAAGCTCTATTTGAAGCCGTATGGAGTGAAGAATGGTTTGCAGGTGGTTACCTCTGGAAGTGGTTTATTAACCATAACGATGTAGGTGGTTTGGAAGACAATCAATTTACTCCACAGAATAAGCCTGTGGAGCAAATTATTAAAGCTCACTATAAAGATGCGTTGTAATAAAAGACTATTCGCTTTCTAAAGTTTTAAATTCTTTTATGGCTTTGTTTGGTTCTATAATGTTGTACCCTTTCCAGAATTCAGGATCGTATTGGTTTAATTGTGTAGGCTCTGTAAAGGCGGTTTGTGTTAGGGTTTTAAAATCAGATTCCGTAATCGCATCGGTTTCAAAAACAATAAGTTCTGTTTTTTCAATATTTCTTACTATAAAATGAATATCTCCTTTTAACTCATTTTGTTTACGTCTGCCTTTTACATGCTTATTTTTTTCAATAATTTTTAGTGGACGTTTTATACCAACGACTTGCCCTAACGTTTCGTCTCTATATTTTAAACTGTATTTTTCGTTGTCATTTTTCTCAAAGATAATCGTCCCTTCTTTTAAATATTTTTTCATAGAAATACCAAGTAATGAAAACTTACTTAAAGGCTTTACATTTTTATAATCGACTCTAATCACGGCAAAATCTTCTGTATTGACGTACATTGTGCCAGAAAAGTCTTCACTGCGCTTGGGTTTAAAAGAAATAACATATACAAACATGTCGTTGATGTAAGCGTAATCTGCAATTTCAAATTCGTAGCGTCGCGATTTATGAATAAAGTTGAGATCATTGTCTTCATCAATAAAATTATTGTTTTCAAAATTGTGAATCTGCATATTTTTCCAATATAAAAAACCAATATTTTTTATGGAATCTTTTCGCTTTTGTTCGGTAAGTAAAGCTTCTGAAACTTGTTGATTTTCTTCTTGATCCTCGCCAAACAAGGATGGATCAATGTCTTCTTTAACACTAAACCAACCAGATTTTATTTTAAAATACGAGTCACGCTTCACATGTTTTTTAAAGATGTCATTAAATCGTTTTTCATAATTATCGAGATTAATGTCTTTTGATTTATCATATAGTCGGCAGGCTTTTAAAATATTTAATTTTTGATGAGTATGCGCTTCAATTTTGCCATAAAGTTCTCCTAATATTTCGGTGTGGCTACTGTTGGTTTTGGGCATAATATGCAGTAAGCTGTCTACAAATTTTTGGTTGAATTCTGGTATTGTAGAACGCTCCAGTTTAATGTCATATTTGTCCATCTCATTATAATATGACGTTCTGTAAAAGAGCTTACGTTTATTGTAGTTGAAGTCATAGTTAAGCTCAAGATTTCCTTTTATTTTATCGAGAATTTCGTCAATGGTGTAGTTTTTATTCGTAACTAATACTTCCGATAAATCTACAGTTCTTGACGTCAAGTAAATCTTATCATTGTTGAAATTTAACAGTGAAATTTGCTTTTCTTCATAGCCTAAGCAACTAATATGAAGCGAGTCTGTAGCTTTTATCTTTCGTGTAATAGTAATATTAAACTCGCCATTATCGTTACTGATAACTCCAGTTTTAGCGTTAAATTGAATCGTTGCAAAAGGAACGGCTTGCTTTGTTTTTGCATCTAATAAAGTTGATGAGTAGGTTTGCTGTCCGTAAGAATGCGATATCACCATTAGTGATATCGCAATAAGGATTGATTTAATGTTCATTTTTTGATTGATTGGTTAATAGTCAGCAAAGTAGGAGATTGAATTAATATTGAAAATTGATTTAAACTTTTTTTAAGTAAGATTTATCTTAAGTTTAACATCTTTAAGATTTTTTAAGAATACTATTGAAGCGAAACAATATTGAAAATTAAATTTTAGATTTGAAAAAATTAAATTAGTATGAGAACGTTAGTTGTTGGAGATATACATGGAGGATTAAAAGGATTAATTCAGCTTTTAGATAAATCAGATTTGCAACCAGATGATACCTTAATCTTTTTAGGTGATTATGTAGATGGTTGGAGTGAAGCTGCACAAGTTATTGATTATATCATTGAATTGTCTAAAACACAATCTTGCGTATTTATTAAAGGTAACCACGATGTGTGGTGTGAGCAGTGGTTATCTACAGGTAATGTTAACGATGTTTGGTATCAACATGGAGGAAAAGAGACCATAGAAAGTTATGAGACTTTTGGTAAACATCAGCGTAAAATCCATTTGCTATTTTTTGAACAAATGAAATTGTATCATATTGATGCTCAAAACCGGCTTTTTCTTCACGCTGGTTTTACCTCAATGCATGGAGTAGAAAAAGAATCTGATTATGCTAATTTTTATTATGATAGAACCTTGTGGGAAATGGCCATGGCTATGGACGGATCTTTAAGTCCTGCATCCAAAAAATTCCCAAAGCGTTTTAAACATTATTTAGAAATTTACATTGGGCATACACCAACTACAAATTACAATATTACCGAGCCTGTTAATGTTGCTAATGTCTGGAATGTAGATACCGGAGCCGCATTTACAGGTAAATTATCTGCAATAGATGTTGTTTCAAAAGAAGTGTTTCAAAGTGATAAGCTTACGGATTTATATCCGGATGAATTAGGTCGAAATAAAAACTAGTTACAAGGGTAAGGTTTTTTAGGAATATGGCCAACTCGTAAGTTTTCCTCATTTCTGAACAATTAAGTATTTAAATTTTGGCAAGATCACCTAACACACATACTTCTTATAATAAGCGAATAACTCATCAGCAGAAGCGCCAAACCATTTTTTTACATAAATGGTCCAAAAGTGATATTGCAGTCTCCAAACTCCATGTTTACGGTATAGTCTAGCCGACGTTTTAATTTTTTTATTGATAACGGTGTATTCTTTTCTGGCATAAAGTTCGTTGATTAAAATGTTGTCTTCGTAAATGATGTAATTTTCATTATAACCACCGATGTCATTAAACAGTAGTTTAGTTATAAACTGACTCTGGTCGCCACCTCTGCAAGCACGCCAAGAAAATTGGGTAAACCAACTCGCTAATTGTAGCCAACAATGGTTGCTGTCAAACTGCATTCTAAAACAACCAGCTTTATTTCCTTTGTTCACTTCAGTAATAATCAGTTGGTCAAAATCTTTTGGTGGGAATGAATCGGCATGAAGAAAGTATAAAATCTTTTCTGTGGCGTGTTTTGCGCCTAAATTCATTTGTTTGGCTCTGCCTTTTTCTGAATGGATCAGCAGTACGTTAGTTCGAGTGAAATTCTTGGTTTGGAATTTTATATCGAGAACATTTTTACCAGCTTCTCGATGCAATACTTCACGTTGTTGAGAATCACTCGAAGCGACGAAATCCCTAATAATATGTAATGTTCCATCCGTACTTCCACCATCCACCACAATTATTTCCGAAATATTTGAAGCCGATGCATTTTGCGTAATATGGTGTAATAATTTACCAATAGTAGCAACTTCATTTAAAACAGGAATAATTATACTTATCATAGAGCTATTTACGAAAAACTAGAGCATATAGTTTTAATCATTCAAATTCCAGTTGTAATCCTTAAAGCTTTTTTTAGCTGCACTTGAAATTTTTACGTCCGAATATTGATTTAAGAAGTCTATTAAATCGCCATCGTGTTCAAAATCCTTTTTAAACCATTTAAAGATTTTAGACAGTTTAATGTGGTCTTTGGTTAATTCATTTTTAGAGACATCGTTTAAGAATTCTTTAGTTGCCTTTGTTAATTGGGTTTCTAAATTTGAAGCGGTAAAAGCTTCGTTCTGTAATTTAGGACAGGAAATAGAAGCACAAACTATCGCAAAATGAATGCGAGGTTCATTCATTTCTCTTAAAATCTTATGCTCTATATCATTTAAATTCTGCCATGTATCTCCAAATTGCCAAAGCCTTTGGTCCCAAGGGTCTTTAATATCTTTTATGCTTTTTACAGGATAATGTCTAAGAATTAAATCTATGGTTAAAGCATTGTAAGCATTAATCCAATAGGCTAATTTTTCTTCTTTAGTCCAAGTGTCATCAGGTGTTATTTCACTTAAGTAATCGATGTAAACGTCAAATTCTGAATCATTTTTTATGGCTTCATAATTCACATTTCCATTAATGGTAACATGCTTTTGTAAAATGGAATGCCATCTGTTGTGCATGGATTCCTTATAGTTTTCAGACTGCTTTGGTGGTTTGGGTGGAAGAGGAAGGTGCGCTTCAATGTTGTCTTGATGTTTAATTGGGGTTTGAAAACCCAAACAAGACGATGTAAAAAGAAGTGTAATAAGTAATGCAGATAAATAGTTCATTCTATATGTTGTTAGAGTTGAGGTTTACGCTTTTGCTGAAATGCAGGATATGCTGATTGACTTATAAAATCTTTTGGAAAATTTTCATCATCATCAAAGCCGAGTTCAATATCTCTTCCATCATACGGAATATAATCGGTTTTAAACAGGTAATCCCATAGACTTAAGGTGATTCCGAAGTTAACTCCAAACCGTTCGCCTTTTGGCAATTCTTTTACATGATGCCAAATGTGCATTTTAGGATTGTTGAAAATATATTTTAAAATTCCATAATCCCAACCCAAGTTAGCATGATTTAAGTGCCCAATGGTGATGTTAAAGAAATAGACAATCGCTACATCTTGTGCATCAAAACCACCAATGATTGCCAAAGGAATATACAATAGCGATTTGTACACTACGGGTTCCATCCAATGGTAACGTAGATGTCCTGCAAAGCCCATTTCTTTGATGCTATGATGCACTTTATGGAAATTCCAGAGCCATTCAAAACGGTGTAAAAGTCGGTGTGTGTTCCATTGTACAAAATCGGAAACGATAAAAAGAATAAATAATCCCAACCACTTAGGAAGTGATTTAACATCAAAAATTTGAAAACTTGAAACCGATAAACCAACCAAACCTAAAATATCATTAAATACTTCTGAAACCGTATTTGATAGAGCGATGAGTATAATAAGGTTTAATAGGAAGAAATTGAAAAACATATAAAAAATATCTAACCAAAAATCCTTTCTAAAAAGTGCTTGCTCTTTTCGCCATGGAAAAGCAATTTCTAAAAGCCACACGGCAATGGATATAATGATTAATCCATAGAAAAAATTATCCCAATGATTGAGGTCAATGAGTTCGTATTTTAGATAATTCCAGTAACTGGAATAGGATTTTGTGAATATGTCTAGGTATTTTTCCATCTCAGTTCCCATGAAAATGGGAATCTCTTTTTATAATCCTGCAAGGTTTCAAAAACCTTGTAGGTATTAATTTGTTATTTTATTAGACCTGCAAGGTTTTTAAAACCTGCTAGGTCTGGTCTTCGTTATAATGTCTTTTATATTCTGCATTTCAATGCTCAATGCTTAGGCATTGATTTAGGACATGATTTTCTACTTTTTATGATTAATATTCGCTGCTGATTTATTATTTACCAACAACCAACAACCAACAACCAACAACCAACAACCAACAACCAACAACTACAACGTCTTTATTAATTCTTTAAACAACGTAATCATGTTTGGTTCTGCTTTTCCTGCCATGGCGATAATTTCAGCGATATCCACAGGTTTCAGGTTTTCTGGGTCGCACTCATCTGTTAAAACAGAAACAGCAGCAGCTTTTAAATTCAAATGATTTGCCACAATAATTTCTGGAACTGTACTCATACCAACAACATCTGCGCCAATGGTTTTTAGCATTCTGTATTCGGCTCTAGTTTCTAATTGTGGACCCACCACACTAGCATAAACCCCTTTATGTAATGTGATGTTTTGTGCTTTAGCGATACTTTCAAATTTTGAGTTGATGTCTGCATCATAAGGTGCACTCATATCTGTAAAACGTTCGCCTAATTCTGAAACGCCTTTAAAAGCTAAAGGCGAACCACCTTGTAGATTTAAATGGTCGTCAATAAGCATTAATTCGCCTTTTTTGAAATCTAAATTTACTGCACCTGCAGCATTAGAAACTAATAGCGTTTTAATACCTAATTTTTCCATAATTCTTACCGGAAAGGTAACATCTTGCAAGGTGTATCCTTCATAAACATGAAAACGGCCTTGCATCACCACAACTTTTTTTCCCGAAAGGTTGCCGTAAATAAGTTTGCCTTTATGAAACTCAACAGTTGCGGTTGGAAAATTTGGAATATGGTTGTAACTCGCTTCGGCTAGGATATCTATTTCGTTAATAAGTTGTCCTAAACCAGTCCCTAGAATGATACCTATTTCGGGATTTTCAAAACCTTTGCTTTGTAAATATTCAGTGCTTTCTGTTATAAATTTAATCATTGAGTTGTTGTATTTTTTCTTGAAGTTTTAAGTTAGATTTATAAAAATCTGAAGCAATTAAATCTTCGTAAGTGTCTATATCGTTTAAAGTGTCTAAGGTACTAACTGAAATGTTATTATTGTGTAACTCTTGTAACGTTTCTGTTAATAAATTGGGTTGACTCCAAGGTTTATTAGTAAAGATTGCTGTGTTGGGTTGCGATAATCCTACCAAATAATAACCACCATCTTCTGCTGGTCCAAAAACAACATCGCTAGTATCTAAAGCTTCTATGCCTTTAGAAATATGCGAAGCATTAATATCTGGTAAATCAGAGCCAATTAAAACAATTTTTTTATAACCAGCCTCAAAACCTTCTTTAAATGCATTCATCATGCGTTCGCCTAAATCTGTTCCGTGTTGTACGGTTTTAAAATCGTTTGGCCATTGCGAATCAACGACAGCAGTAGAAAAATAAATACGTTTATCAAACTTTAAGGCTTGGGTTGCTTTTTCTGTGATTTTAACCAATTCGGTATAGACCTCAAAAGCGCCAAAATCGCCAATAGTTTTAGCAAGTCTTGTTTTTACAGTTCCTAGTTTTATGTTTTTTACAAACACAATTACAAGTGCATCAGTCATAGATTTTATTTCCTTTTAATAGCCATTGGCTCCAGTGGTGAGAAAATGCATGTACATTTTCTGTTTCTCCTTCTTTATTATAAACTTTAAAATTAGTATTCTTCCATTCAAAAATACCACCAAATAAGTTGTAAACGTTGGTGTAGCCGTTCTTTTTAAGCTGCTCTGCGATATCTTCTGAGCGAATGCCCAACGAACAATACACCACAATAGTTGCCGATTTATCAGGTAATAAAGCTGTGGTGGTTTCTAGATTAAACGCGTCATAACCAACGTGTATGGCGTCCTCTAAATGACTAACCTCAAATTCTGAAAGTTCTCTAGCATCTAGCAAAATAGCTTCTGTTTTTGGCATCGCTAATTCCTGTACAGAAATGTACGGTATACTTTCTTTATTATGCGTTTTTAAAAGTTCATGAATCGTTTCTTGACTATGTCCCAGATAGCTTAAGAGTAAAAACGATAGGATAACAATTTTTTGCATGTGCTTTTAGTGTAAATAATTTACTTAACCTTACAGTTCTATGGGTTTTCCTTGTAATTGTTTTTCGGGTTCTGGTAGAATTTCCATGTTATCCCAAAGGCCAGTAAGTATGGTTTTTGCATAAGATTCTGGAAGTAATCCATTCAACATTAATTTGTTAGTAAGTGTATGGTTATAGTCTAATTTACGAAATGTCACCTGTATCGGTTTTTCTGAATTGTCTAAAATAGCGTACCAAACGTTAGGATTTCCGTCGTTTGCAGGCATACCAATAACACCAGGATTTATCCAATGTTTAGTATTGTTTTTTTGTTGAAACGGTAAACCACAATGACCAGCAATTATTATATCGCTTTTTGCAGCTTCAAAATTTTCAGCTTTTATTGACCAATCTGTTGATTTAAATATAAATTCTGAAACATTAAAATAAGAACCATGAACAACCGTCACGTTTTGATTCCCAATTGTGAATTTAATATGGTCTGGAAGCGTTTCAAGATAATTTAAAGAATCTTGTGATAATTTACTCTTAGCATAAGGATACCATTGTTGCGAAAAATTATCGCATCGTGAGCCTGCTCTAAAATCGCAACCACAATCGTCTTCATCATCACGTAATTGTATTTCTACATTACCAACAATGCTGCGTGCCTTCCACTTTTTAAACGTTTGAATGGTTGCTTCCGGCTGCGCACAATACCCAATAATATCTCCTGTACAAATACAATTTTCTGGTGGAATACCTTCCGCTTCTGCCACAGCAATTAAGGCTTCAAGCGCTTGAAGATTACTGTAAACACCACCAAAAAGTAGCACTTTGCCAGAGAGTTTACCAATATCATTTATTTTTTTATTCATATTATTTCCCACTAAAGAGGAAGTCTTATTGATTTGATTTCAACCATCTCGGTATGAAATATAAAATATTACAACTAAAAATGCCCCAAATATTGACCCAAAGCAAGTCGGCATATTTTCCTTCTGTAAAAATTAAGGCTTCAGGAAATACATTAAATACCAATAAGAATCCAAATACCAATCCTGTGATGATGCTAAGATAAAAACTGATTTTTGGGACTTTCATTTTCCAAAATAAAAAGATAGGTGTTAAGCCAATAACCATGGTTCCCGAAATAGTTGTTGCAGATAAAATTTCGGCATTTAAAAATATGGGTAAGGTTCCTAAAATGGCAATGGTTGCCATGGACACTCGCCCAAAAGTAAGGTCTTTTACCATGCCTAAATCAATAGCTAATAATTTAGAAAATGACGAAAATGTTGAGTCTAGGGTAGAAGCTGCAGAGGTTATCATTATAAAATTAATGACTAAAAGAATAATAACACCAAAAGCTTTACCAACTTGCACTGCAGCCTGACCTGTAAAGCCTTGCGTTTGTGCATAGACACCAATAATACTAAATAAAATGATGCAAATGCCACCTAATAAACTTGCCCACAAAAAGCTTTTGCGCGTGACTTTTGGCGAACTTATAAATGCTCTGTCTGTTAAAACTGGGTCATGAAACGGATAACTAAAGGACTGAATTATAGCTGCGAAAAACAGGTTCAAACCCAACTCAAAACTCCAAGTGCCTGAGGACGTAACATCGCCAACGCTAAAGGATTCTACTGAGAATATTTTCCATAGAATGACTAACAATAAAACACCAAATAATAACATTTGAATGACATCTGTAAAAATGGAACTGCTTAAACCACCTTTAATGGCGTAGGCTAAAGTTAGAGCGGTAAAAACCACAATGGCCCAATAATAATTGGTGCTGCCAATGTCTCCGAAATAACTACCAATAACCATGGTGTTACTCCAGACTTCATTAAATAACCGAATAGCAATTAAAATTGAAAATAAAGCCATGGCGCCTTTACCAAATTTGCTGGTTAAGAATTCATGAATACTTTTAAAACCACCAACCGTTCTAATTTTATAAATTAATAAACCAGCAACCGCAAAAGATAAATAATAACCAGCATAAGCTATACCACCAACTATACCAAAGCTTAAGCCTAAATTGGCAGCATTGGTAATACTCTTGGCAAAAATCCAAGAGATAATAAGGCTACCAGTGAGCACCAAAGCATTTGGCGCTTTCTGTTTATGAACCGCCTTAAAAAATTGGTCGGTAGTTTTTGCTAATGGCGAAAGCACAAAGAGTAAAACACTCGATGTGATTATTAAAAGCCATTGCCAGTCAATTATATCCATACATATTTATTCATTCCACCATACTGGTACATTGATACTATTGTTGTCGGTTGCAGCTGCAGCAACACTGTAATTTTCAAAATTTAAAGCTTCTTCTTCTGCAGGATAAGGCATTCTTACCGGAATGCTATCATTGTTTAAACTCGCAGAAATGGTTCTCAATTCAGGGAAGCCTGTTCTTCTGTATTCTATCCAACCTTCATAGCCATTGATAACATTCGCAATCCATTTTTGCGTTAAAATTTGCTCTATAGGATTAGACCCAAAAGCATTATAAGCTGCAGGACCATTTAAGTAATCGGCTGGTAATTCTGTGTTCCAATATTCAAAAGCCAAAGTCACTCCATTGTTATATAACGTTTGTGCATCTGCAGAAATTATGTTTTTAGCAGCTGCTTCTGCTAAAGCAAATTGCACTTCCCAAGCCGTAATAAAATTAGCGTCTAAAGTAGAGGTGTCTTCTCTAAAAGCTGTGCTTGCTAATGAATAATCGGCTAATGCAATAGAGGTAGAAGATGCATCAATTCCATTTAATAATCCGTTAAATTCATTAGTAGTTGAATTAGAAAACGGACGAAATAAACTAGACATTCTAGTGTCGTTTAAATTTACTAAGATGTCTTCCATCGTTTCAGATAATACGAAGTTGTTGAAATCTCCAATTCGTAATTGTGCTAATCTAAAACTGTTTGGGTCTGTATTTGTAAAGTTGAAAATAGCATTCTCACTGTTTGAAGTAATATAATTGCCTTCATCATATAAACTTTGCATTGCGCTTGAAACATCAACTTTATCTGAAATACGAAGCAAATGTTTAATTTTTAAGGCATTTGCAAATTTTACCCAAGCCTGTAAATCGCCATTAAATAAAATATCGCCTTCTAGTGGAATAGCATTTGAATAAGCTTCAATAGCAGCAATACCTTTATCTAAATTATCTAGAATACCGTTATCATTGAGGTAAATATCTTCCTGTAAATCATAGGTTGGTGTTACAGAACCTTCAACACCATTAAAGGCTTCAAAATAAGGTACATCTCCAAATAAATCGGTTAAGCCAGCTGCCAAATAGGCTTTTAAAATTAACGCAGGACCTTCATAAACCGCAAAAGTTTCCACAGTTTGCGATTGATTTAAAATGATTTCATTATCTCTTAAATTGGTATAAAATATTGGCCAAGGATTGCCACCTAATTGTGGCGATTTGAGAGCATGCCTATCAAATAAATTAAAATCTAAAGCGGTTCTGTGTTGTGATAATAAGTCGCCAGCCACAAAACCTTCGTAACTCATATTTTCGCCAAAATCATAAATAACTTGTCTCAGTAACAAACTCGGTTGTACCGAACTTGGCGAGTTAGGATTGGTGTTGATGTCTTCAAAATTTTTGGTGCAGCTTGTTGTAAAAATTAAGCTTAAAATTGAAATGGTATATATAAATTTTTTCATTGAAAATTCTATTTTCATTTCCTTAAAAAAGGGAATCTTGTTGTTTAATTCGCTATTCATAATAATTAGAAATTAAATCCGGCTTTAAAACCAATGCTTCGTGTTGTGGCATAACTCATATCTTCAACACCACTCACAAAACCATTGCCTTGTATTGCTAATTGTTCTGGGTCAAAATGTGGGTTTTCAGTAATGGCGAATAAATTATTTCCAACTAAAGACAGGTTTAAATCTGCACCTTCTTTTAAGCCTAAAAAGCCATCCTTAAAATTAAAAGTGTAACCAATTGAAAATTGACGCAGTTTTAGAAATGACGCATCGTAAACATTGTTTTCTTCATGATTTCTATCGTAAAACTGTCTGTAATAACTTTCTGCTGTAATGGCAACCGTATTTGCTGCACCAGTATTAACATTAACACCTTGTGCCACAATGCCGTCCTCTGGTCTGTAACTGGTTTCGGCCAATTGGCCACCAACATTTCCTAATGCACGTGTTCTAGAAACGACTTCGCCACCTTGTCGCCAATCGAATAAAAAGCTCATATTCCAATTTTTATAGTTGAAATTATTGCGCCAACCTAATGTAAAATCTGGATTGTAATTTCCTAGCTTTTGCAAGTTGTCATCAGCAATGTAATTCCCGTTATCATCAATCAAAAATTCTCCGTTTTCGTTTTTCTGATAGCCAGTTCCGTAGAAATCGCCAACACGTCCTCCTTCTTCAACTTGAAACCAAACGGTTTGGTTAGAACTATCGTAAATTCTACTGTATGCAAGTGTTAATCGTCCATCAGATTGTGGCAAATCTTTAATAACTGAACGATTTGTAGCAAAATTAAAGTTGGTGTTCCAATTAAAATTATCGGTTTGTATTGGTGTAATGCCTAAAATGATTTCTACACCTTGTGTATTCACTTTGCCGCCATTTACCACTTGCTGACTGTAACCAGAAGAAATAGCCACAGGTAAAGAAATGATTTGGTCTTCAGTGTTGGCATTGTAATACGTAAAATCTAACCGTAATTTATTATCTAAAAAACGTAAATCGGTACCAAACTCATAAGAGGTGGTGCGTTCTGGTTTTAAATTAGAATTAGGAATGAAATCTTGGTTGCTAAACGTTGGCTCACTATTGTAAGGCGTTTGCGATACAAAAGCACCAGAGGTTTGGTACGCACTGGTATCATTTCCGACTTGCGCCACACTCGCTCTTAACTTCGCAAATGAAAATATACTTGGTAATTCCGCAACGTTAGATAGAATAAAACTCGACGATACAGAAGGGTAGAAGAACGATGTGCCATCTACCGAAAATGGTGTTGCTAATGCACTAGACCAATCGTTTCTTCCAGTAATATCTAAAAACAAAAAGTCTTTATAACCGAATTTTGTAATGCCATAAAATGAATTGATGCGTTTTTCACTTTCAAATTGAAACGATTCAATTGGCGAAGCTGCATTATTGAGATTGTAAATTCCAGGTTGCGCCAAACTCACGGTTTGCGATTGATTTGTGGTTGCGGTTTGGTTGAGTCTATTTCCACCTAAAAAGACATCCACCGAAAAGTCGTTAAATTGATTTTTATAGTTGATTAAAAAATCAGTATTTACTTCTCTAAACATCACATCATGCTCTGCGTAAGCACCATTACTAAAACGGTTGCTACTGTAAGCACGTCTTAATTGACGCTTTTCTGTACTGTAATCCATTCCTGTTCTTAAGGAAACACTTAAGTTTTTGGCTAATTCTTGTGTAATAGAAATGTTCCCAAAAATGCGGTCGCGATTAAATGAATTGGTGTTTTCGTTTAATATGAAATACGGATTATCAAAAAACGTATAATTAAAAGAATATTGTTGTGTGCCTTCTAAACCAGGTTGCCAATAATCCTTTAAATTTTCAATATTTAAAGAACGTGGTCCCCAAGCTACAAGCGAATAATTTGCGTTTTCGCTTCCGTAACCATTAGAAGGTCTGTTGTCGCTACTAGAATTTATATAACTTATAGACGCGTTGATTTTAGTCTTTTCACTTGGATTAAAATTTAATTTAGCCGCAACGGTTTGTCTGTCTAAATTAACACCAGGAATGATAGATTCGCTTCTTAAATCTGTAAACGATAAGCGGTAGTTTCCGGTATCAAATCCATTAGAAACTGAAATGTTATTAATAGTTGTGGTACCTGTTTGATAGAAATCTTTTAAATTATCTGGATTAGAAACAAAAGGTGTCGCAGTAATGTCTAAACCATTATAAAGCGCAGTATCGCCACCTCTTACAAAAGAACCGTTTGCTAATTGTACAGGACTATCAAATTGCGGAATAAGTAAACCAGTATCTAAACGTGGTCCCCAAGAATAGGTAATATTATCGTTGATACCACCACCAAGACCATCAACATATTCAAACTGACCAGAATTTCCCTGACCATAAGAATTTTGAAAATCAGGAAGTCTAAACGCCGAATCCACAAATAATGATGTGTTAATACTAATGCCTAAGCCTCTTTTGTTACTACCATTTTTGGTGTCAATTACAATAACACCATTTGAGGCTCTTGTACCATACAAAGCTGCAGCACTTGGTCCTTTTAAAACGGTCACAGACGCAATATCATCCGGATTGACTTCCATGCCACCATTGCCGAAATCAATTTCTTGAAATCCAGCAGCAGCTTCATTAGTAAAATTAAAAACCGTTTCGTTGTTAATAGGCACACCATCTACAACAAATAAAGGATTGTTGTTAGAAAAAGACGCTTCGCCTCTAATGGTAATTTTAGAAGACGACCCAACACCTGTTGCGCCTTGTGTAACGGTTACACCTGCCAATTTACCTTGTAGGTTGTCTAAAAAATTGATGGTTTTTACCTCATTTAAACTTTTTGAGGAAATCGCTTGTACAGCATAACCCAATTCTTTGGTATCGCGTTCTAAACCTAAAGCTGTAATTACCACTTCATCTAAAGCCGCAGAATCTTCTTCTAAAGCAATATTAATTAGGGTTTGGTCGCCAACCACAATAGTTTGAGATTTAAAACCTAAAAACGAAAATGTAAGTGTATCTGTGTTGGACGACACCACAATACTGTATGTTCCATCGTCATTTGTTGTAGTGCCTAAACCTGTGTTTGATGTAATGTTTACAAACGGTAAAGTTGTTGTAGAAACGGCATCTGTGACGGTTCCGGTAATTGTAATTTGAGCATTACTGAAAAAGCATAAGCATAGCAGTAAGCCTGTGTAAATGTGCTTCATATTAAGACCACAAAACGTGGCGATTTTTTAGAGATGTTTTGGTTTGAATGAAAAAATCGTGGGAATTAGTATAAATTAAATTCCCGTTTTAAATATGAAGTAAAATAGGCGAGCCTTTATTGTAGTGTTTTTTGAAAATTGATTTACCATGAAAACCATCAGTAAAGCTAGAGTATATTTGAATGGTTTTCCGAAGTTTTAAGAGTAGCTTTTTAATCTTAAAATCTAAAGGTTTGAAACTTTCTAAGATTAATTCAATATCTGAAGCATCATCGATATCTGATAAGGTTTCAAGATAAGTTGTTTTTATCTGTTGCTGTTGTAATTCAGTATTTAAACAATGACGAAGCTGTTTTGTTTGCCAAGGTAAATTCTGAATTTTAGTTTTATTAAAATGTGTTTTCTTGAAACCCATTAAATAAAAACCACCATCCGTAGAAGGTCCTAAAACTAAATCGGAATTAGTTAATTTGGCTTTTGCTTTTAAGATGTGATTGGCTGTAAGATGAGGAATATCGTTACCAAGTGTAATTACTTGTTTGAAACCTTTATTGTAAATAGCATCAATAGCATTTGTAAAACGCTCGCCAAAGGTGTTTCCGGTTTGTTCTTTTTCAGAATAATGAAAATAAGGTAAACCTGTTTTTTTAACCGTTTTTACCGTTTCCGTATCAAGCAATTCAAAAAAATCAGCAGAAGAATGGGATTTAGAAATCAATTCTTTTTCTGCAGAATTTGCAAAGATTAATATGGCGGTTTGGTTACTCATCTTTTATTCCTGCTATAGCAGAAATCTTATAATTTTGGTTCCTTTATTTTTTAGATTCCTGCCTTCGCATGAATTTGTTAAGCGACAACACCTTGGCAGCTACTTCCTGCACCAGCAGTACAACCATAACAATGTTGTGAAATCACGATGTTTCGTCCTTCTAATAATTCTTCATTAAAATCGGAAATATGTTTAGACTTACTATTTACAGGCAATTCTAACATCTGGTTAAAATCGCAATCAAATAAATAACCATCCCAACTAATAGAAATGGTGTTGGTACACATTACATTTTCTACAGCAGCAGGATTGTAAGCTTCAACAAGCGAATACATATAATCTTCATAATTTTCTGAAGCAATAAGGAAATCTAAAAATCGAGCAATTGGTAAATTTGTAATGGCAAATAAATTGTGAAATTCAATACCAAAATCTTCCATCAAAGCTTTTTTGAAATCTTTTTCCATAGCCGCTTGGTCTCCTGGTAAAAATGCTCCAGACGGATTGTAAACTAAATCGAGACGTAAATCACTTCCTGGCATGCCGTAACCTACCGCATTTAATTCTTGTAAGGCTTTAATTGATTTATCAAAAACACCATCGCCTCTTTGTTTGTCCGTTTTTCCACGCGTCCAGTGTGGCATAGAACTGACGACGTGTACATTGTGTTTTTTGAAAAACTCAGGTAAATCGTAATATTTTTTATTGGCTCTAATAATGGTAAGATTAGAGCGTACAATGAAATCTTTAATTCCCGCTTTGGCAGCTTCTTCAACAAACCATCTAAAATCTGGATTCATCTCTGGTGCGCCTCCAGTTAAATCCAAAGTATGTGCACCTGTGTTTTTAATAACCTCAAGACATTGTCTCAT
>Ga0193951_1000296_pt1 | contig 23351 bp, 24 predicted proteins | sample BB_2_MG_FD_140370 | JGI IMG/M metagenome (GOLD analysis project Ga0193951, IMG submission 140370) | Microbial mat bacterial communities from the Broadkill River, Lewes, Delaware, United States - BB_2_MG | ecosystem: Environmental > Aquatic > Freshwater > River > Microbial mats | place: USA...
TAAGTAGTTTACCTGGAGGTGGAAATGTAAATAAGATTTTAATCCATCCAACAGATACCTCAAAAATGTATTGTAGTGCTGAAGGCGGAGGCTTGTATAAATCAACAGATGGTGGTTTGTCTTGGAGTATTATTCATTTTAGTGCTACAAATGGTTACGATTTTGAATTTAAACCTGGAGATCCAAGCGTTATTTACGCCTCTGGAAATGCCTTCTATAAATCTACAGATAATGGATTAACTTTTTCTGAAGTACCGGGAGTAGGATCCAATCAGTTTTCAAATGGCCCTAAAATGATAGGAGTTTCTCCAGATAATCCTATTGTAATATATGTTGTTGAGGCTCAAAGTGGTTTGTATAACGGTTTGTATAAATCAACAAACGGAGGTATAACGTTTTCAAAATTAAACCATACGAATAAAAATTATTTTGGCTATTCATCTTTAGCCGATGACGATTTAGGACAAGCACCAAGAGATATGGACATTGCTGTAAATCCCAATAATATTAACGATGTACATATTGCTGGTATAAATACTTGGAGATCAACAAACGGAGGTGTTACTTTTAATGTGACGTCGCAATGGACTCCTTATGATGCTAACTTAGAGGATGTTGGGTATTGTCATGCCGATGTTGATATTATGGAGTTTGTGGGTACAGGCGAAAACACAAAGCTTTTAGTAGGAACAGATGGTGGTATTTATAGAGCAGAAAATCCAACAGTAGTTAACAGTAATTATTATACAGACCTAACAGCAGGAATGGGGATAAGACAGTTTTATAAGATTGGAGTGAGTCAAACTAATCCGGTAATTGTAACAGGTGGTTCTCAGGATAACGGTTCGTCATTATTGGGGGCAGACGGAAATTGGACAGATTGGTTTGGTGCAGATGGTATGGAGGGTTTTGTAGATAAAAACAATTCACAGTTAATTTACGGAACATCACAGTTTGGTGGTTTTATTAAGAGCTTTGATGCTGGCTTAAGTATCTCATACCTTACACAACCAGATGATAAAGGTGGTGATAGTGATTGGAATTGGGTAGTGCCTTTTGAGCAAGACCCTATTACACAAGATGTGATTTACTGTGCTTTTGATGAAGTTTATAAATCAATAGATGGAGGTAATGTATGGACTTCTATATCCCAAAATTTTTCGGCAGATATAGACCACTTTAAAGTAGCACCAACAGATAACAATAAAATGTATTTAGCTATTAATGGAGCATTTTGGTATACTGTTAACGGAGGAGTTAATTGGACGCAATCATCGCTTAGTATTGGTGGTGGACGTATAAATGATATCGCTGTTCATCCTACAGATCCAAATAAAATTGCGATAGCTACAACCAACAATCAAAAAGTATATGTTAGTACAGATAATGGAGCCTCTTTTTCATCTATTCGTTGGGATTTACCAAGTTTCTCTTCACAAGCTTTAGCTTGGCAAGACAATGGTAAAGATGGCTTGTATGTTGGTATGAATTATGGAATTTATTATACCGATAATGATTTAGGAAATACTTGGACTCCTTTTAACAATGGTTTGCCAAATGTTAGAATTAATGAACTTGAAATTAATGCGGCAGACAATAAATTATATGCTGCAACTTATGGTAGAGGTTTATGGAGATCGAGTCTTTATGATGAATCGTTAAGTGTTAATGATTTTGAACTAAATAATTTGTCGTTATATCCAAATCCAACCACTAACGAAGTCAATTTAAAATGGAATACAAACGAAGCAGTTGTAGTTAGAATTTATAATGCGATGGGTAAACTGATGTTTTATGCTAAAAATGTTAACTTATCTAATGCATATAAAATAGATACCTTAGCCTACGAAACTGGAGTTTATTTTGTAAAACTGAACAGTTCAAATGGAGAACTCATCAAAAAGTTAATTATAAAATAAAACCAATAACAAACTAAAAAGTCCAATTATATATGCATTATAATTGGATTTTTTTATGTCTAAAAATCAGTACCTTCGCACTCATGGAATTTTCATCAAAACTCTTAGAAAACGCTGTTAATGAAATGTCGCAATTACCAGGAATTGGTAAGCGTACAGCACTGCGTTTAGTTTTACATTTATTACGACAGCCAGAAAATCAAACCTTTCAGTTGGCAGATGCTTTATCTAAGGTGCGCAGGGAAATCAATTTCTGTAAATCTTGCCACAATATTAGTGACAAGGTTTTGTGTGAAATCTGTGAAAACCCAAATAGAAATAGTGAATTTATCTGTGTAGTAGAAGATGTTAGAGATGTTATGGCTGTAGAAAACACGAGTTCTTTTAAAGGCTTATATCATGTTTTAGGAGGGAAAATATCTCCAATGGATGGTATTGGACCTCAAGATTTAAATATTTCGACCTTGGTAGAAAAAGTAAAATCAGGTAAAGTAAAAGAATTGGTTTTTGCTATGAGTCCAACGATGGAAGGAGATACGACTAACTTTTATATCTTTAAGCAAATACAAGGTTATAATGTCGCAACATCAACCATTGCAAGAGGTGTTGCAGCAGGTAACGAATTAGAATATACAGACGAAATTACATTAGGTCGAAGCATTATAGACCGTGTACCTTTTGAAGCTTCTTTAAAATCATAGCAAAATAGTGAAGTTATCTGTTATCATATTAAACTACAATGTCCGCTACTTTTTAGAATTATGTCTAAAGAGTGTCGTAGCTGCAATTGCAGATATCGATGCAGAGATTATAGTTGTAGATAATAATTCGCCTGATGATAGTTGTGATATGATTATGCGGCTTTTTCCAACTGTGAATTTAATTGAAAACAAAGAGAATTCAGGGTTTTCAAAAGGAAATAACATTGGTGTAACTCATGCAAAAGGTGAGTATTTATGTATTCTTAATCCAGACACCGTAGTTGCAGAAGATACATTTACAAAACTTATTCAATTTGCAGATTCCAAAGATAATCTTGGTATCGTAGGCTGTCAATTAATTGATGGAAAGGGTAAGTTTCTTCCAGAAAGTAAGCGTAATGTGCCCACTCCAAAAGTGTCTTTACAAAAAGTGTTAGGTAATACTAATAGTTATTATGCAAATGACGTAGAGGTTGAAAACACAGGCAAAGTTGATATTTTAGTAGGTGCATTCATGTGGCTTAAAAAAGATGTTTACGAATATGTTCATGGTTTTGATGAAGCTTACTTTATGTACGGAGAAGATATAGACTTATCTTATAAAGTTATAAAAGCAGGTTATGATAATTTTTATTTTGGTGATACAACAGTCGTCCATTTTAAAGGAGAGAGTACCTTAAGAGATCGTAAATATGCTAAACGCTTTTATGGTGCAATGCAAATTTTTTACAAAAAGCATTTTAAACAGAATGCGGTATTTAATGCTATCGTTTGGTTAGGCATTAAACTGGCTTATGTAATGAGTAAAGCTCCAGAAATAGTAGAAACAAAATCTGAAAGAAGTTTTATTTATACTAAGGCTATTAGTCAATCTTTAGAAGAACAATTACCCCAACCAATCGAGATTACAGATTCAATACAAGACAAAATTGAAAAAGACAGTATGCTTGTGTATGATTTTAATGTATTGAAAGCTAGTGATGTAATTAATGACATGAAACAAAAATCGACGCAAGAGAATATTGTTTTTAGATTTCTACCAAAAAACAGTAAATTTATACTCGGAAGTGATAGTGCTACAAATAGAGGTGAAGTGCTACATTTTTAGGTTGTAATAATTGAATAAAAGTCAGTAAATCACATGTTTTTTTATTAATTTTGCAGTCGATTACAAAATAAAGACCCACAAATTAAAGATATGGCAAAGTTTGAACTTAAGTTACCAAAAATGGGAGAGAGTGTTGCAGAAGCAACTATAACCTCATGGCTTAAAGATGTTGGAGACACTATTGAAGCAGACGAAGCTGTTTTAGAGATTGCTACAGATAAAGTAGATAGTGAAGTTCCAAGTGAAGTAGACGGAGTTTTAGTTGAAAAACTATTTGAAGTTGATGATGTTGTACAGGTAGGTCAAACCATTGCAGTTATTGAAACTGAAGGTGGCGGAACAGTAGAAGTAAAAGCTCCTGCTGCAGCACCAGAACCAGTGGTTGAAGCAGTAGCACCAAAAGTAGCAGAAGTTGCACAAACAGTGGTGGCAGCAAAAACATCTGTAGAGCCGGTAGTTTCTACAGAAGATCGTTTTTATTCTCCATTAGTTAAAAATATAGCAAAACAAGAAGGTATTTCTCAAGCCGAATTAGATACCATTCCAGGAACAGGAAAAGATAATCGTGTGACTAAAAACGATATTAAAGCGTATTTAGAATCTCGTAGTTCTGCACCAAGTCCTGCGCCTGCTGCACAAACAGTTGAAGCTCCTAAGGCAGAACCAGTTGCTGCACCAAAAGTAGAAACACCTGCAGCACCAACTAAAGCACCAGAACAACCTAAGGCTGAGAAACAGGTTGAAAAACCTAAAGAAAAGCCAATTGCAGTATCAGGAGGAGATGAGATTATTGAAATGAGTAGAATGGGGAAACTCATTTCAAAATATATGATAGATTCAGTACAGACGTCTGCACACGTGCAATCGTTTATAGAAGCTGATGTCACTAATATATGGAACTGGAGAAAAAAGGTTAAAGACGGTTTTATGAAACGTGAAGGTGAAAATCTGACCTTTACTCCAATCTTTATGGAAGCTATAACTAAAGCTCTAAAAGATTTCCCTATGATGAATATTTCTGTCCAAGGAGATAAAATCATTAAAAAGAAAGCTATTAACGTTGGTATGGCAGCGGCTTTACCTGATGGTAATTTAATTGTACCTGTAATTAAAAATGCAGATCAGTTAAATTTATTTGGTATGGTAAAACGTGTAAATGATCTAGCTAACAGAGCGCGTTTAGGAAAATTAGATCCAGATGATATACAGGGCGGAACTTATACCGTAACCAATGTTGGTACTTTTGGTAGTATTATGGGAACACCTATTATCAATCAACCTCAAGTAGGTATTTTAGCCTTAGGTGCTATTAGAAAGGCACCAGCCGTAATTGAAGGACCAGAAGGAGATTATATTGGTATTCGTTATAAAATGTACTTGTCGCACTCTTACGATCACAGAGTTGTTAATGGAGCGCTAGGTGGACAATTTGTAAAAGCCGTAAAAGATTATTTGGAAGGTTGGGATAGTGATAGAGAGATATAATGAATTCTAAAAAACCAATTGATAATAAAACGAAATCTACGTTTTTTGAGGTAGTGGAAGTTATATTATATTGGGTTGGAGGTATACTTCTTATAGCTGTTTCTTCCGTTATTCTTTACTATATAGTTGTATTAATTTTATTTTTTGTGAAATAGCAACTATAGAATGAAATTTGAAAAAAAAGCACAGTTTTAGACTGTGCTTTTTTATTGTCTTGTGAGTAAGATGTCTATAACAATTGAATTGCTATTAAAGAATAGTGTTAGACTGTTTCTATACTGTCTTATTATGTGATAACCTGCCTGATATGTTGTATTGCTAAGCTCTTTTGTTGAGGTTGTAGGAGAGTGTTTTTAAAAATTCATTAATCTTATATGGTTTTACAATAGAGTCATCAAACTGAGCTTCTTTAAAACGATTATCTTGTTCGTTTTGTGTTACGGCAGTTAACGCAATAATGGTTAAGGGTAATTGAAGTTCGCGTATTCTTTTTGTAGCTTCAATACCATCCATCACAGGCATATGAACATCCATAAGAACTAAGTCGTATTGGGTTTGCATGATTTTATCAATACCTTCCTGCCCGTTAGTGGCAACATCGACTAAAATGTTGTGACTCTCTAGTGTTTTCTTGGTAACTAAAAGATTAATGGTATTATCATCTACAACTAAAACTCTTTTGTTTTTAAGCCTGTCTATCGATATCTTGTCTTCGATATTTTCATTAGCGTGTTCTTTTTGGGCTTGACCTACGGTGATTTCGAAATAGAAATTTGAACCTTCACCAACAACACTTTTGAGTTCTATTTTAGAGCCCATATCAAAAAGTAATTTACGCACAATGGTAAGTCCTAAACCTGAACCTTGAAAATGGCCTTGATGTTTTAGTTGTCCAAATTCTTCAAAGATTTTTTTCTGGTCTGCTTCAGAGATGCCTTGGCCATTATCTATAACTTCAAATTTTAGCTTTAAATTGTTTTCGACCTTTTCTATTAAAGTAACAACAAGTTGTACTTCTCCATTATTAGTGAATTTTAAAGCATTACCAAGTAAATTAATTAGGATCTGTGACATTTTTGTCTGATCGCCTTTTATCCATTTAGGGATTTTACTATCTAAAGCTATTGTAAGGTTATTGTTGGTTTGGCCTGTGATGTATTCTAGAGACTCTTTTATATTATTTAATAGGTCTTTAAGAAGAAAGGCCTTAGCTTCTAATTCATTTTTTTCATTAGAATCCATTTTATTTAAAGTCAGTACGTCATTTACTAAATTGAGTAAGTAGTCTGCAGAAAATTTTAAAGATTGTAATTCTGTTTTATGAGATTTTAGACTTTTATCGTTGTTAAGTACAGTACTTAATCCAATAATTCCATATAATGGTGTGCGTAACTCATGACTCATTGTAGATAAGAAACGCGTTTTTACTTCTGCTAATTTTTCAGATTCTAATTTCGCTTCTAGGTATTCTTGATTCTTAATCTTGAGTTCGTTATTTAGTCTTCTTCTGTTTTTTATCACCTTTAGAAGGTAGAATAAAAGTCCTAAAAGTAACAATGAAACTAAGACACTGCCTATTAGTAGATTTTTTTGTGCTTCGGATTTTTCAATCGCCAATTTACTTCTTAATTCTTCATTCTCAAGCTCTTCTTGGATTTGTGCACTTTTTAAACCTGCCGTTAAAATTTTTGCCGATTTCTCAATTTCCTCTTCACGTCTTGCAAGCGAAAGACTGTCCTGTATTTTGCCAACCTCGTAAGCCTTTTTATAATCTTCTTTTTTTACAAGGCAATTAATATAGCCTTCATAGCCTTGCTTTAAGACATCGATATAGTTTGTTTCTTTAGCCATGCGTATGGTTTGCTGGTATAAATTTGCGGCTACATCGTAGTCTTTATTGTAAAATGCATAATGCGACTTAAGTAAACTAATGCCGGTTTGTCCTAATTTAAAATCTTTGCCTACATTTTCTTCAGCAGCATCTATATAAGGCTTAGCGCCTGTAGGATCGTTAAGTTGGTTAAAATGGATATCTGCAATATTATAGTTTAATATAAAAAGCGCCATTTTGTTATTTTGCTTTTTTGCCAGAGGTAAGGCTTGCTCAAAAGAATGTATAGATTCAACAGAGGATCCAAACGCTAAATAAATATTACCAAGGTCTATCTTAGCGCCTATAATCGCCGTGGTGTCTTTAAGTTGTTCTGATAATTTGTTGTTTTTTTGAGCGTATTCAATAGCCTTTACAGAATCGTTTAAATGGAGGTAGGAATTGGCTAGGTAACTACGGATGTTAAAAACTTCGAGAGGAAGCTCATTTTGGTCAACAAGTTTTAAAATTTCGCTAGCATTAAGAATTACAGAACTGTAGTTTTCTTCATAGTAATCTGCTATCATTACATTTTTAATGGAATCAATATGAATTGTGATTTCAGACTCAGAAGTGTCTATAACACTATCATTGGTGTCATTTGTATGCTGCGCATGAACACTACAAGCGAGGGAAAGTAATAGGATAAAGGGTAGTAAAAATCGCATTGTTACTCGGTAAAGGATATGATTATTAGGACAAAATACTGAAATTTATTCTTTTTACTATGGGTTTTTATAACATTAATTGAGGAATTTTTAGGTTTGTTCTAATGATTAGGTTTTCTAATAAACTATAAAAGTAATTTACTAGAACATAGTTTTATATGCCATAGGTTTTTTTAACCAAACATGTCTTTATTAAAGAATCTAACTACCTTTGTGAAAAATAAATAAGTAATGCAACTCAATCTTACAAAACCCATCTGCTTTTTTGATTTAGAAACTACAGGAATTAATATTTCAAAAGACCGTATCGTAGAAATTTCAATCCTTAAAGTCCATCCAGATGGTAAGGAAGAAGCAAAGACATGGTTAGTGAATCCTGAAATGCCAATTCCAGCTGAAGTGACAGCAATTCACGGTATTTCGGATGCAGATGTTGCAGATAAACCCACTTTTAAAGAATTATCCAAGGAAATTTATAACTTAATTAAGGATTCAGATTTAGGTGGTTTTAACTCTAACCGATTCGATATCCCTTTATTGGCAGAAGAAATGTTAAGAGCAGGTGTAGATTTTGATATGAAAAATACACGATCTGTAGATGTGCAAACCATATTTCATAAAATGGAACAGCGCACTTTAGTGGCTGCTTATAAGTTTTACTGTGATAAAGATTTAAGTGATGCTCACAGCGCAGAAGCAGATACTAAAGCCACTTACGAAGTTTTAAAAGCACAATTAGAGCGTTACGAAGATTTAGAAAACGATACCAAGTTTTTAGCAGAATTTAGCTCACGTAAAAAGTTTGCAGATTTTGCAGGTTTTTTAATCTTTAATAAAGAAGGAGAAGAGTGTTTTTCATTTGGAAAGCATAAAGGCAAACGTGTGGTTGATGTCATGGAACAAGAACCAGGCTATTTTGGTTGGTTACTAAATGCAGATTTTCCTTTGTATACCAAGAAGGTTTTAACGGCAATTAAACTGCGTCAATTTAATAATAAGTTAAGTTAATACCAAAGCGTTAAGAAGAATGAAACTAATCTGTATAGGTCGTAATTACACGGACCACATTAAAGAACTCGAAAACGAAAAACCTACAGATCCAGTCGTGTTTTTAAAACCAGATACGGCAATATTATTAAAGAAGCAGCCTTTTTTTATTCCGGATTTTTCAGATGATGTTCACTATGAAGTAGAAGTTTTAGTGAAAATCAACAAAGTAGGGAAATATATAGATAAGAAATTTGCACATAAATATTATGACCAAATAGGGCTTGGTATAGATTTTACAGCACGAGACCTTCAGGCACAATTAAAAGCCAAAGGCTTACCTTGGGAAAAGGCGAAAGCCTTTGATGGAGCTGCTGTAATAGGGAAGTGGTTGCCAAAAACTAAATTTGAAAATATAGACAATATCAATTTTAGTTTAAAGCAAAATGACGACACCGTTCAGACAGGAAATACAGCGCTTATGCTTTGGAAAATTGATGAACTTATAGAATATGTCTCAAAATATTTCACTTTAAAAATAGGAGACATTATATTTACGGGCACACCAGCAGGAGTTGGTAAAGTTTTTGCAGAAGACCAATTAAAAGGATATCTTGAAAACGAGGAAATGTTTTCAATAAAAATAAAATAAATGTCAGAATATTATAAATTACATCGCGTACGAGAAATGGCTGATAATGACGAAGATTTCGTTGCAGCTTTAGCAGCCGCTTTTTTAGAAGAGGTGCCAGAAGACGCTGAACGTTTAAGAACAGCAGTACCAGAAAAAGATTATAAGGAAGTTTATCAAGCTGCTCATAAAATGAAGCCAACCATAGATCTATTTGAACTTGGTGTATTAGATACATTGATAGAAGTACAGGATTGGGGTAAGTTTGAGCAATCAGATAAAAATATAGAAGAGCAACTTACAACAGTCTTAACTGCAGTAGATAATGCTGTAAATGAAATTAAAGCCGATTTTGGACTATAACATATAGATGCAAGCAGAGATTATTACTATTGGAGATGAGATTCTCATTGGCCAAATTGTAGATACAAATTCGGCGTTCTTAGGCAAAGAGTTTAATAAATTCGGAATTTCTATATATCAGATTACATCAGTACAAGATGAAAAATCTCATATCCTTAAAGCGCTAAAAGAAGCTGAAGAAAATGCAGATATCATTATTATAACTGGTGGCTTAGGACCAACCAAAGACGATATTACCAAGCATACTATTTGCGAATACTTTGAGGATACCTTAGTAGAAGACAAAGCTGTTTTAACTAATGTAGAGCAGATTTTTGCAAAATATAATTCTGCACCATTATTAGAAGTTAATAAGCAACAAGCTTTAGTGCCTTCTAAATGTAAAGTATTAATGAACCATAATGGTACAGCACCAGGGATGTGGTTAGAAAAAAACGGAAAAGTATTTGTATCGCTTCCTGGCGTGCCTTACGAAATGAAGGCCTTAATTACAGAGCAAGTTATTCCAAAATTAAGAGCACAATTTAAGTTTCCTTATATAATGCACAAAACCATCTTAACTTATGGTTTAGGAGAAAGTGCATTGGCAGAACGTATTGAAACATGGGAAAATAATTTACCTAACTTTATAAAGCTAGCCTATTTGCCAAGTTTAGGACGTGTACGTTTGCGTTTGTCAGGAAAAGCTACTGATAAATCTGTAGTTGAAAAAGAAATACTGCATCAGGTAGATTTATTATTAACACAGATTGAAGATGTTTTTGTAGGTTATGAGGAAGATGAATCTATTGAAGCTGTTATTGGAAAACGTTTAACTGAGCAAGGAAAAACGTTAGCCGTTGCAGAAAGTTGTACAGGTGGACGCATTGCCGAAGCATTTACAGCAAATGCAGGATCTTCTGCTTATTTTAAAGGCAGTGTAGTAACATACGCTACAGCATCTAAAGTAAAGATTTTAAACGTTTCAGAAGAGGCTATAAAAAAACATTCTGTAGTGAGTAAACAGGTGGCAGAAGCTATGGCAAAGAATGTAAGAACATTATTTGAGAGCGATTATGCTATAAGTACAACAGGAAACGCAGGACCAACAAAAGGAGATTCAGAAGCAGAGGTTGGAACGGTATGGATTGCAATTGCCTCTAAAGACCAGATGTATTCTGAAGTTTTTAACTTTGGAGATCATCGTGAAAAAGTGATTGGTAGAGCTACAAATAAAGCTTTTGAAATGCTTCAGAAATATTTTTTGAAAAAGTAGAGTTTTATATTTGCTGAAACGTAAAGTTTTATTAAATTTGCACCCTGTTTAAAATATCTATGTTCAGATATTAAATTCTTAGGGTTAGTATTTTCAAGGATTTCTTTGAGAAAAATAAAATTTTAAGAGTTAGCAGAAAAATAATAATACACCTAAAGAAAGAAAACAATGTCAAGAGTTTGTGAACTTACTGGGAAAAAAGCGATGGTTGGAAACAATGTTTCTCACGCTATGAATAAAACAAGACGTACATTTGATGCCAATTTAATCAAAAAACGTTTTTATATTCCTTCAGAAGATAAGTGGGTAACATTAAAAGTTTCTACATCAGCATTAAAGACTATCAATAAAATTGGTATCGAAGCAATGTTAAAAGAAGCTAAAGCAAAAGGATTTTACAAATAATAGCGTTAGCGCTTAAGTCAATTTACAATGGCAAAAAGAGGAAATAGAATACAAGTTATCTTAGAGTGCACAGAGCACAAAACTTCTGGAAAACCAGGAACATCAAGATATATTACAACGAAGAATAAGAAGAATACGCCAGACCGTATGGAGATTAAAAAATTTAATCCTATCCTTAAGCGTATGACAGTTCATAAAGAGATAAAATAAGAAACCATGGCAAAGAAATCAGTAGCGTCTTTACAGACAGGATCAAAACGTTTGACAAAAGCTATAAAAATGGTGAAATCACCAAAAACTGGAGCATACATGTTCGTAGAATCAGTAATGGCACCAGAATTTGTCAATGACTTTTTAAACAAAAAATAATCTTTATTTATATATAGATTAACTAAACTGCTTTCATTTGAAAGCAGTTTTTTTATGTTTATATTTGAAAACATCTGACATCTTAACAGTAAAATATTAAAGGCAAGGTTGTTGCAATGTAATAATTGCGAATAATACTGTCACACTGAGCTTGTCGAGGTGCTGATTAATAACCTAACAACAAAATGAGTTTTTTTAAAAAAATATTCTCTTCCGAAAAGAAAGAAACCTTAGATAAAGGCTTAGAGAAATCTAAATCTTCTTTTTTCAATAAATTAAATAAAGCCGTTGCCGGAAAATCTAAAGTCGATGATGACGTTTTAGATAATCTTGAAGAAATCTTAGTCACTAGTGATGTTGGTGTTAACACGACATTAAAAGTGATTACGCGTATTGAAGAACGTGTTGCCAAAGATAAATATTTAGGTACTTCAGAATTGAACAAAATTCTAAGGGAAGAAATAGCTGCGTTACTCTCAGAAACTAAGTCTGGAGAAGAAACAGAATACACAATTCCTGAATTACCAAAACAAGCTAATGGTTCTAAAACGCCTTATGTACTTATGGTCGTTGGAGTAAATGGTGTTGGAAAAACAACAACCATTGGTAAATTGGCATATCAATTTAAAAAGAAAGGCTTAAAAGTAGTACTTGGAGCTGCAGATACCTTTAGAGCAGCAGCAATAGATCAATTACAGGTTTGGGCAGATAGAGTAGATGTACCAATGATACGACAAGAAATGGGATCTGATCCTGCTTCTGTAGCATTTGATGCTATTCAATCTGGTGTCAATCAAGATGCAGATGTCATTATTATTGATACAGCTGGACGTTTACACAATAAGATCAATTTAATGAATGAGCTGACAAAAGTAAAACGTGTCATGCAAAAAGTAGTTGGCGATGCGCCTCACGATGTACTTTTAGTCTTAGACGGCTCAACAGGTCAGAATGCTTTTGAACAAGCTAAACAATTTACAGCAGCAACCGAAGTTACTTCTTTAGCCGTAACCAAGTTAGACGGAACTGCCAAAGGAGGAGTTGTGATTGGCATTAGCGACCAGTTTCAAATTCCGGTGAAATATATTGGAGTAGGAGAAGGTATTGAAGATTTACAAGTCTTTAATAAATACGAGTTTGTAGATTCATTCTTTAAATAACACCTTCTAAGTTCAGGTATAGCACCATTAGGCGTTTTATAATGTGTAAACTACTACATTTAAAGGATTATAAGATTTTAAAGCCGATTACAATACTTACGGTATTGTATTCGGCTTTTATGTTTTTTAAATATGCAGCGTCGTTAATATTGGTCTATGCAACACCACAAAGCCCTTTACTTCCAAAGCAGTTAAATGCTTATGCATCCTTTCCGTTATATTTTATAGTCTCATTTTTTGGTGTCCTAAGTTTCTTTAGTATGCGAAGTTTATGGACTAAACAGTATAATGTTAAACGTGTTTATGCTCTGTTTGGAATTGTATTTTTGTTTTGCATTTTTCAGTGGCATATTTACCAATGCATTATGCGTTTTAATCCTTATGGCTAATTAATCAAAGCATTAATTTTTATCCAAAGCTCATTATCAAAATTAGAAAGCGCAAAATTATTATCGTCAGCAGATTGGCCCATTCGTATGATGACTAATTTTTTACTAGGAACCACATAGATTTTCTGATCATTTTTACCCAGCGCAGCATACATGTCATCTGGTGCATCAGGAATAAGTGCTCCTGAGAACTCAACTTGAGTTTGAGGTAAATGATACGAAGATTTACCATTTAACCACCACAAATAACCATAAGCCAAATTAACCTCCTGAGAAGTGTTGGTGGCAGCAGATAAATAATTGTCGTTTACAATTTGTTCATCTTCCCATTTGCCATTGGCATAAGTTAATAAGCCAAATCTAGCCATGCTTCTGGTATCGCTTAGGTAAACACTTAAGCCACTTAAGTCTATCCAATTTCCAGTCATTCCTATTTTGTCTCTAAGATGTGTATTAAAGTAGTTGTCCCAAGTTGTATTGCTAGACTCAGCTACAACATCTTGTAATTTTACATACACATTATGGTAAGCCCAACGCGTACCAGCATCTGCCATATACTGTAAATTTCCAGGCGAAACATCATCACCTAAAGTATCGTCTAAACCAGAGGTCATGGATAATAAATTTTTACAAGTAATTAGGTTTTCTTTTTCTAATGGAGCGCTTGTCCAACCAGTACCAAGATAATCTGAAACTTTATTATTGATATCTAATAAACCTTCATCTTGAGCAATTCCAGTAACTGCAGTAGTCAATGTCTTTCCTGCACTTGCCCAATACCATGGAGTAGAACTGGTATGGTTATTAAAATAATGTTCTTCAACTATTTTGCCGTTATGAAGAATCATAAAACTTTTAGAGTTTTTTTCCTCTAGGAAGTTTAATAATGGTTGAAGCTGATCTTCATTCCAATTTAATTCTGAAATTGATTTAGTTTCCCAGGTATCGGAATTTAAAGGAGGGAAATAGATCTCATCGGTTGGAGAGCCTTGGTTCTCTGAAGAAGTATCATCACTTGAACAAGAAATAAATAGAAATATAACTATAAAAATGGATGTAAATTGAAAAGATTTCATCGTAAGTTTTTATTTAAGACCTATAAATATACTAAAGGTTTAATTTACATTGTATCTTTGCAAACTGATTTATTTAAACATGCGTACAAAAACTCTTAAGAAAAACAGAATCAACGTAGTAACACTAGGCTGTAGTAAAAATGTTTACGATAGCGAAGTGTTAATGGGACAGCTAAAAGCAAGCGGAAAGGATGTTGTCCATGAGCAAGAAGGCAACGTTGTAGTGATTAACACTTGTGGTTTTATTAATAATGCCAAGGAAGAAAGTGTGAACACCATTTTGGAATACATGCAGAAAAAGGAAGATGGAGAAGTTGATAAAGTCTTTGTAACAGGTTGCTTAAGTGAGCGTTATAAGCCAGACTTAGAAAAAGAAATTCCAAATGTAGATCAGTATTTTGGTACTACAGAATTACCTGGCTTGTTAAAAGCTTTAGGAGCCGATTATAAGCATGAGTTAATTGGAGAGCGTTTAACAACAACACCAAAAAATTACGCTTATCTTAAAATAGCAGAAGGTTGTGATAGGCCTTGTAGTTTTTGTGCAATTCCTATAATGCGCGGAAAACACAAAAGTACTCCAATTGAAAATTTAGTTACTGAAGCTGAGAAATTGGCTGCTACAGGAGTTAAAGAATTAATTTTAATTGCTCAAGATTTAACCTATTACGGTTTAGATATTTACAAAAAACGAAATCTTGCTGAGTTACTAGAACACTTAGTTAAGGTTGAAGGTATTGAGTGGATACGATTACATTATGCATTTCCAACAGGATTTCCGATGGATGTGTTAGACATCATGAAGCGTGAACCTAAAATTTGTAATTATTTAGATATTCCGTTACAACATATTTCTGATGATTTACTAAAATCGATGCGTCGTGGTACAACTAAAGAAAAGACCACTAAATTGATTCATGAATTTAGAGCTATAGTTCCTGAAATGACTATTAGAACAACACTAATTGTTGGCTATCCAGGAGAAACAGAAGCACATTTTGAAGAACTTAAACAATGGGTTTCTGAAATGCGTTTTGAGCGTTTAGGTTGCTTTACATATTCTCACGAAGAAAATACACATGCTTACAATTTAGAAGATGACGTACCTGAAGAGGTGAAAATTCAACGTGCCAATGAGATCATGGAAATTCAGTCTCAGATTTCTTGGGAATTGAATCAAGCCAAAATAGGACAAGAGTTTAAAGTGGTTATTGACCGTAAAGAAGGTAACTATTTTGTTGGTAGAACAGAATTTGATTCGCCAGATGTAGATAACGAAGTTTTAATTGATGCCTCTAAGGTTTATTTAAAAACCGGGGAATTTGCAACCATTAAGGTAACTGAAGCAGAAGATTTTGATTTGTATGGAGAAGTCTTAGTGTCCTAAAACAATTTGAAATAGCTAAAGCTTTTTACAGTTGTACTATTCGGCTTTTATATAGGCTTCTTTTATCCATTCAATTAATTCGTCGTCAATGTCGTCAATAGATGTTATTTGAACGCGATGTGTGCACATGGTGCCAAAAGGTCCGGAATTGCCTAATCGGTCTGTAGTTGGTTTTTCAGGAAGCTTTAACCCTAAATCAATTCGTGTTTTTGTAGCAGGTTTTATTAAGACAAATTGACGTTTTCTAATAATGCTAACACTGGTTTTTTTAGGTGTGATGGTCACATCTGTTCCAAAGGTTTTAACGCTAGCAAGTATCTTTTCATAAATAGGAAATAAACTCTCCTTGCCTTTATATTGGTTGCTCACCAAATCCTCAGACTTATTGTTTTCTTCTTTAGAAAGGGTAACAATGGTATTGGCAAAACCATGGGTGACACCATGTTCTTTTTTTAGAAAATTGACTCCTTCAGAATGTTTAGCAAATGCTTTTTTACTTAAAATAGATTTCCATTGTTCTAAGGATTTGCCTGTTTTCTCAGGCATATTATGAATCATGGTTTGTAATACTTTTTCCATTTTATTTGGTATTTATGATAAATAAGTGACAATTTGTGATGTTTTGTGTCATATAATTGAATACAAACCCGTAGTAATATGACAAGCTCAGTAAAACACAATAGAATGCAAATTGGATTATTATTGTTTTATACGCTTGTTAGTGCTATTATTTGGTATTTTGTTTTTTAAATGCTGCCTTTCGTTTTTTAAGGCTTTATTTTAATTGATTTCATTTATCTGTATTCTGGATTTTCAAAATTCCAACGTGTACCATCATCCCAATCCTTACGAGAATTACCGTAAGCAGGATACCCATTATTCTCCTTTAAAAGTTTAGCCAAATGCATTAAATTATAAGTCATAAAGGTGGTGTTTCTATTGGTGAAATCGTTGTTTTTAGCATCTGCTTCTTTATCTAGATAACTAGGACCAGGTCCAACTTCGCCAATCCAACCGCAATCTGCTTGTGGTGGAATAGAATAACCAATATGTTGCAAGGCATAAAGCATACCCATGGCACAATGTTTTACGCCATCTTCGTTGCCTGTTATAATAGCACCTCCAACTTTTCCGTAGAATAGATATTGCCCTTTGTCATTTTGTTGGCCACTCATGGCATAAAAACGTTCAATTAATTTGGTGGCTTCCGAGGATTTTTCACCTAACCAAATTGGTGTGCCAATAACGCAGATATCTGCCTCAAAAATGCGCTTAAAGAGTGTTGGCCATTCGTCGGTTTGCCAACCGTATTCCGTCATGTCAGGATATACTCCTGATGCCACATCATGATCTATAAAACGAATGGTATCTACACTAACACCTTCCTTTTTCATAATGTCTATGGAGCGATCCATTAAGCCTTGTGTATGACTCACTCTTGGTGACTTCTTAAGTGTACAGTTAATGAAAACGGCTTTTATATTTGAAAAATCTGGCTTTGACATGTGTTTCGTTTTTTAGTTATCCTTAAAAGATAATGAAAAATTATTAGACATGCTGGTCGATTAAAATAGCATTGCCATCAGGATCTAAAACTACAAAGCTTGCAGGTCCAGAAGTGGTTTCATCTGCTTCGTGTTCTAGTGTGATGTTTTTACTTTTTAGATGTTTCTGAATGGTACGCACATCATCAAATTTTTCGAGTGTATTGGCGTGTTGGTCCCAACCAGGATTAAAGGTAAGTATATTGTTTTTAAACATGCCTTGAAACAAACCCACTAAGGATTCTCCATTTTTCATAATGAGATAGTTCTGTTCTATACTTCCAGCAAATACTGAAAATCCTAAAGTTTCGTAAAATGTTTGTGAGGCTTTTATATCCTTTACCGCAAGACTTATTGAAAATGCGCCTAGTTTCATAATTTAGAGTTTAAGTGAGTACTTAAAGGTAATGAAAGTTTTAATTATGGCGTTTAGTAGATGTGTTTTAATACTAGGTATCATGACCGAGTACACACAGCACCAGCAATTAGTTATGCAAATCATAAGATTATATACCTGTAATATTATTCTAGATATTAGTATTATGCCTTACGAGTGTGTTCTGTGATGCTATAAGCTTGTTTTAAGCACCTTATAAGTATGCTATAACCACGCTATAACCTGTATTGTGAAATTTTGTATATTGCTGTATTATAAGGGGTTAGCTTAAAATTTGATATTATGGCACAACAGACCGAAATTACCCCTTTAGTAGGAAGGTTGTATGGTATTAATTTTTAGGATTTGAATGGTCAGCCGACGGCACAAAAAGTGGGTGATGGGTTTACTAGAAAGGAATAAAAACTAAGGCAAGTATGGAACGTGTACGTGAAAAAGCCAATGGGTATGGGTATTGCTTAGCGGTGAATAAAGTGTTTAGGTTTGCTTATTCGTTTATCGTCTACTGTGTATGGCGAAGTGAGGCGCGTCTCACGGGCAGCCATAATTGCCCCTCATTCACCATACGCGCTGATGTGTGTAGTTTCGTGTGGAGTTATCGTAGACTCGACTTAATATAGCACAAAATTTGAGTAGTTGTAATTAACACTGGATGATGGTATGAAATTAGTAGAAGGGAATCGTTTTCAAAACGCGATTCTATGTACCGAAGGCAATTTCATACCACGTGTTTGAGCATGAAAAGTTGCGGGTTTTGTAAACGCAATTTTTCTTTGGTTAAATTTAATAATATTTTGTTTTATATACTTTCTTTTTTACGGAATTAAGCAATTTTTTATGCGCGGTGTTGTAAAACGTTTTATTCCGGAAGTTATTCAAATCCTAAAAGTATTTTTTAAAAACACATTTGCTTTTTGGAATAATAAATATTCCTGAATCCATAGGTTCAACCAATTCAATAACTCTTTTGAGTTCCACAATTTTAACAGATTTTTTGTTTTTTAAAAAAACAATCAAATCATAGGAATCGGAATATTCAATACCATTCTGTTTAATATTTGTCAAATTTAAATCAAACTCCGTTTCAACTTTATCAATTGAACTATACGGTCTAAGAATTATCAAACTATCCCAATCGAAATCTGTGATTTTAGTAAAATCAGAAATACCAATATCTGAATTCAAATTTTTTAATATCGCGTTATTAAGATTTTCATCATTTTCTAATTGAAAAATAAATTGACAAGAAAGAAGTGAGAAATATAAAATTCCAATTCCAATAATTTTTTTCATATCTGTTTTTTTATTCTCAATTATCTGTTTCTTATTGAGAACGGATTTTTTTTTCGTAATGTTTGCCAACGTGTTTCTTTAGTTTGTAATAAATATCTTTATATAGAAAAAGAGGAGAATTATAACGTGTTTTAGATTAGTGACCCCTTACACGTACGAGTCCTCTCTTTCTACAACGTTTATGTATAAGAATAGTTGCGGGTTTGTATGCGAGGATTTTCCGAAGGAAAATCAGACGTTACAAACACGCAACGACCTTTGGTTAAGCACTAAACCGCAATTATTTTTATACTTTGTTAGCTTTTAGTGCTTTTCTCTAAAGTTATTAATTCAGTTTTAATTTTTTATTTTTTCCGATAAATAAATATAAAAGTGAACCTAAAATTGGAAGTAATATAACAACTAAAGTCCAAATAATTTTGTCGTTTTTCTGAAACAGATTTCTTAAAATATCTATTAAGCAAAAAATCCAAAGTCCAATGGAAATTAATAATAAAGCTTGCCAAATAAATAAGCCTAAAGAAAATTCTGTAATTGTTTTATCCATAATAATATTTATTTTAAACGTTTTTAATTCCGCAACTTGCTCAATTCCGATTGAGTGAAATTCCGAGATTTTAATTCAGTTCTCGATTCCGCAAATAAGTTAAAAAATCAGACGCAATTTAAATCAGAGTTTGAGTGATAATTCAGCGTATTTTTCAAAATTCGACAACATAGTTTTTCGGTTTTTACTTTCGTAAAATTCAAAAAAAATCGAAAACATACTAGCCTTTTTTCAATTCCGTAAACTTGCTTCAGCATTAAAGCTAACTTGTTATATCATAACTTTTATCACTCATATTCCACTAATTAGGTAGGTAATAGCAAGTGTTTTAAATGTTTAAAGTTACGAGCTACGAAGTTAATTATATTTCTAAATGAAAACTATACGTAAAGTTACGTACAGCTGCGCTTCATCAAAAGCCAAGTTAACACCATCTATTCTAAATAACTTACGGTAAACCGTAATAGTCAATTCATAATAACCAAAACCCTATACAGATCAAACGCGCTTTTTATTATGCAAGGTGGTATTAATAAGCTTCAGTGCTATAGTCTTTGTTTGCTATTGATGAGGTTAGGTGTTTAATTACAGGACGTCCTTTTTTTATTTTATGGCCTTTAAGCTTGAGGTCGGTTCATCTAGAAAATAGTTATGTTGGAGTTACACCAACGATTCGAGAATCAGGAAGCAGGGTACGAGGGTGCAGTAGAATAAGCAAAGTAGGCAATAAGAAATTAAGAGATCTTGTGTTTTTAGTAGCCTTTTCGGCCTATAAATATAACAGAGCCTGCAAAGCCTTATATGATAGACTAGTAGCTAAAGGAAAGCGTGCCAAATTAGCTTAAAGTTGCTTGTTTTTTAACTCAGTTCTTTGTTGTGTGTAGTTTTTTAATAAATAAATTTCCATTCTTTTTTGAAGAATTCTTTGTAGTGTTCTATTACTACTTCATTCAATTTATTGGTATCTGAACACAAGTCCTCTCCATTTCTTGATAGTATGTAATTGTAAAATTCCTTATTGTCATAAGAAACGTTTTTGAAACTAATATTTGGGTCTTTTTGTTTGGCTTTTAATCTATTATTACAAACTTTAAGTATTTCAGATTTTTCCATTAAAACCATTAAATCAAAAGTTGATTGAGAAACTCGTCTGCTTTTAACTAAAAAAAATACGCCAATTAATAAAATTCCGATTATCAGTAGTTTTTTGTTTTTCATATAATTACTTATTACAAAACTTATTTATAAGTGCTTGAGCATCTTTAAATCCTAATTCTTTTGCTTTTTGAAAATCTTCGCAACCCTCATTTTTTAAGTCAGAGAAATATTTAATTCCACCTCTGCTCACATAGAATAATTCATTTTTAGGTTCAATTTGGATTGCCTTGTCAAAATCATTAATTGCACCAGTAATGTCTTTTAGGCTTGCTTTTACTAAACCTCTTCCATTATAAGCTGACGCAAAATTAGTGTCAATTTCTATCGATTTATTGAAGTCATTAATTGCTCCGCTATAATCTTTTATTTTAGATTTTGATAATGCTCTAACATTATAAGCTAAGACAAAATTTGGAATAATTTCAAGTGCTTTGTTACAGTCGTTAATACTACCTTCATAGTCTCTTAATTTAAGCTTTATATTTGCTCGATTGTAGTAGTACATAAAGAAATTAGGATTTAATTCAATGGTTTTGTTTAAGTCTAAAAGTGCACCTTGATAATCTTTAACATTAAATTTTAACTGACTCTCATTGAAATAATAAAACGCACCTTTTCTTATATTTAATTCTTTTTTTGTTTCATTTCCCCTTTTTAATAGTTTCTTTAAAAATGAAACTTCAATTGCGTATCCAGCCTTAAAATTTTCAATTTCGCTTACTACACCACTATTTACTATTCCAATAACTTGACCTTTTGAATTAATTAATGCGCCACCACTATTTCCTTGACTTAAAGGGATTGAAGTCTTAATAATTCCATTAGATTTTGAGCTACTTGTATAATTCACTTTTCCCTCCAAAACAATTTTAGAGGAAATTATTGGGTTTTCAAAAGCAAAAACTTTGTCTCCAATTTCAGGTTTCTCGCTGGCGAAGGTTAATGGTTTTCCCTTTAAAGTTGGTGCTGATAATATTGCTAAATCAGTTCTGTCATCAAAGTCGAAATAACCGTCTATTTTATGTTTAATATCTGTTCCGTTTATAATCGCATAGCCATTTTTATTTCCTTCAATTACGTGTAGATTTGTTATGATTTTCCCATTTTCAAAAATAAAACCACTGCCAGATTTTGTATTATCATCTAAAAATATTGTAACTGTTGAGCTTAAATATTTACTTACATCTTCTTTGGCGTTTTGACTATATGTAGTTAAACATAAGGTTAATATCAATAGGTTTATTATTCTTTTCATTCAAGTTTTAAATTTTTAATTCTTGTATTCGGAATGTTGCTCTTAAATTACACACAACGGTCTTGTATAAGATTAGTTGCGTCGTTAAGCAACGAATTTAGCAAATACAAACCGAATAGAAAATCCGCGAGGATTTTCGTAAGTAGGCTCTTACCAAGCAATTAATTTTATACGTTGTTGGCAGTAGTTTTTATTTTATTCAATTCGTTTCTATTTCGTTCCAAACTTTCTGGTAAAATTCTCTTTTCCCAATAAAGTTCGTTGAAGATTTCGAGAAACTCAATCGTGTTCCTAAAATCTTGTCGGTCAATATAAATTTCTATTTCTTTTGAAGTATGAACATAAATGTTCAAATGTTCTGCATTTTCCGAATAGTCCAAATAGTCAACGAGAAAACAAACATATTTTTCTGCTACTAAATCCTCGTTTTTTGCAATCCAATTTTTTAAGTCCGATTGTGAATCTTGAATTTTTTGATATTCCGTTAATTCCTGCTTGAAATATTTTTCATTTCTATGAAATTCGCAAATTGTATCGAGAGCTTTGTACAAGTCTAAAAATTTTTCTTGGTCAGTTGGTTGGCCGAATTGTGGAAGTCGGACTGTTGAGCCATCGTCCATTTTGAAAAGATGTTGGCTGTAAACAAAGTCATAAGACTTTTTGTAAAAGTCCGCATATTTTAAAAGCCACCATTCTACTTTACTTATTTTAAAGACATTATTATCCGACAGCTTGAGTAAGTTTTCTAAATTAGCTTTATACATTCTCAATCCATTTGAATTTTTTCTCAAGATTTGTAGTTGTAAATGCAGAATTATGCATAGACTTTAATTCTTTCTTTAAATGCGTAATTAGAGAATTCTTATTATTCTCGCCTGTTTCAGTTTTGATTATATTTTCAATTTGTTCAATTGATTGCTCTTGGTTTGGATTTTTTTCGGAAGCCCATAAAAATGAAGAAATCGCATTTTGTTTCCAACTTAATTTGGTTTCATTACTAAAGTTAGAATTTGTTGATAATCCTTTACAGCAAACTCCTTTGTAAAAATCAATTTGCCAATTTTTACGATTTTTTTTGTGGGCTTTATCAAATTCGGCAAGTGCAGATTTGTAATCCTTTTTATCAATTTTTAAAAGCCCTTTACTAAAAGGTCTTCTCCAATGATTTCTCCAAAAAAATTGGAAAATAATTATTAAAGCTATTCCGATTAAAATATATTTCATAAGCGTGTTTTTCAAATTACTGCCAACGTGTTATATTATAACTTTTATCACTCATATCCCACTAATTAGGTAGGTATTAGCAAGTGTTTTAAATATTTAAAGTCATGAGCTACGAAGTTAATTCTATTTTTTCAAAAACCTATACGTAAAGTTACGTACA